>Ga0123352_10002003_pt1 | contig 27944 bp, 16 predicted proteins | sample TergutLab28metaG_FD_89700 | JGI IMG/M metagenome (GOLD analysis project Ga0123352, IMG submission 89700) | Labiotermes labralis P1 segment gut microbial communities from Petit-Saut dam, French Guiana - Lab288 P1 | ecosystem: Host-associated > Arthropoda: Insects > Digestive system > Gut ... | reverse complement strand
CCACTTTATACATGGATATAACACCGGTAACTGAACACAGCCACTAACAAGTACCCTATAATATCCACAGGTGGGACCCACCCATGACCACACTAGATGGGACACATAGAGCTACGCTCTGAAAAAACCAGCCAATCAGACTAGCAAACAACCTTGTCTTACATGATGGTCCTACAGTCCTCCATGAAGAACAGTTGCAGTCGCACGCAGACTGTAGAATAATATACTCTGAACTAGCTAAGGACGTGTGCCTTTAACATACACTTGTAGTACAGTTCAGCAAAACTAAGGGAGTAGTGTTAGCCCTTACACTTTATTGTATTTAGTTTATTCTTATCTCATTTCATTTGTTTGATTTTCATTTCTACTCACAAACATTGTATAAGAAACCTCATGATTGTACACTGTGCCTCTTCGTAACGCCTTCCTCAGCAATGTTACTGACAGAGATGAAGTGCACTTGGAAGCCACACATAACATAAAAGAGCATTAAAATATGTTGTGTACACAGTGAGACAAATATCATTATAAAGATTCTGCCAGCTGTCAGTGAAAGTGTCAATCTTAACCTGTGCAATGTTACTGAATCTGTGTTCACCAAAATTTGTCAATGTTCAGGTGAAAAGTTGTTCCTGTTGAGGTTAAACAAAGACTGCCTGCGTAACGCGAAATAAAAACAAATACATACCTGCACATTGGCGTGCTTGATACGCTGATGCCTCAACAGAAACTTGTGGTGGTCTGTGTGATAATGGCACATATCACACGTAAACTTCGTATCACTGTGGCTCATTTCGTGTCGCCGCAGGTGTCCCAGTCTGATTGTCGTAAAGTCACACTTCTTGCACGAGAATAATTCAGATACCTTACAAGTACAATAAAAATTAAAAAATAAAATCAATTACATACAACACCGTGTTGCACCATTTTAGAACAGAAATGCTGTCTAACATCTCTGATATATCACACATGTGTACTGATTTCACAGGGCTTTTTGTGTGACAACGTTCCATTACTGACGTGGAATTTGAGGTTCTCACAGCAATGTTGCTAAGATGTGACACTGTGTCACTGGGTGTGCAGTCTCCAATGTTTCAGACAACTTAGTGCCTTCATCTTCACAGTAAAATGGCCCAACAATAAAGGCACTGCAATTCTTCAAAATGTTGAGAATTACAAGCTCAATAACACAGAATCACATCCAGAAGCAGTGGGACTTCAACATTCTATCACTTTCAGTAACTACAAATACTTCAAGATTCTTTGTTGAGAAGTTTTATTAATCCTTCAAATGGGGGCACTACCATTCATTGAGATTTTCAAATGCTTTCCACTTCATCTAAGTCATTAATATTTACCAGCAGAAAGAGCAATTAGACCTCCAATCGAATCATTCTAACATATCCTGTGGCCTTGTGGGTTATGGAACTGAGTAGTCTGCTAAGAGAGTTCCACCATTTTGAAGCTACAAGTGTCTGAAGGAGTTCAACTGGAACAAAATGGGAAATGGGTGGTGGTGTAGAAGAAATAGGACAAAGAAATGAGTCATGGAGAATAGAAGTGACCAATGGGAGTCATGAATAGGAAAATAGTGCATGGGGTATAGATGGGCCAGTTGAAAACTGCTGGCCCTGAAAAACAAAACTACTCCAAACAGGAGGAACTGGGAGTATCAAAAAGGCCCTTTTAGGGCCAGAAGCACAGAAAAGCTAAGTAAGACTTGTCCTTAGAAAGGTATACTACCATTCTAGTCTACCTGATGTACCATTTTACCAGAAGTATTTAGTTATGTGACATTCTGTTACATACAGAATTCACTATCGCTATGGGCTGGGCGGTCTGGAGATCAAATCCCGGTGGGGGCGAGATTTTCCACACCCGTCCAGACCGGCCCTGAGGCCCACCTAGCTTCCCATACAATGGGTACTGGGTCTTTCCTGGGGGGGGGTTAAAAGTGGCCAGGGTGGTGTGGCATTGACTGCCCACCTCCATCTAGCACTGAGGTTAAGGAAAGAGTAGAGCTATACCTCTACTCCCCCTCTGGGCCTTTGTGGCCTGTTTTAGGGTGAACTTTGAACTTAAAGAATTCACTAAATATAGTCTTTAGCTGTTACTTACTTTTGAATGTAATTCCAGATGACGCTGATAATGACTTTCACGCTTTGATTTAAATGAACAGAGTGTGCAGAAAAATTTGAATGGTGCCAATTTCTCATAATCTTTCTTCTTTCCACAGGATCTCCTGCCATTCTGCATACCAGTTTCTTGAACACTTGTCTCGTTTGGCCCATTATTGCAATATGCAGGCCGACAAGTACGAGAATAAATACTTTCTGAAGACTTTGTGCTTTCATTTCCACTAGTCACATGATTATGAAATGAATTCCTATCATCACTACGCCACACAGGTCTACCAGCATTTGTACTGTCATGCACTGCATCTACCATGAGATTCTTTATGTCATAAATATTTTCATCTAAAAACTCCTGTCCCACATTAACAGATTCTGAATGCTGACATGTTGCAATAACAGAGGTGTCAGATAAATCATAATGGCAAACTGTTTGCTCATGATCATTGTCATTAACTGTAATGTTATCATCACTTTTAACATCACTTTCTAGCACACATTTATTAACTAGAATTCCTTTAGGCTGAATTAGCAGGTCGTCTGAATGCAAAAGCTGGTCAGATTCACAAGCAGAAACCTGATACGGCAACTGTAAAACATTCTGCTGTCCTGCACTACAGACCGGCAGCAACAGGCCTGTTACGTTGTCAAGGTTCCCACTCACTGTGATGTTCACATACACTTCATTTTCTTGTTTTATTTCCCTAGTACTGTCCTCTGCAGGGGCAGTCTGTTCAACATGAAACACAAATATTTATGGCATATTAAATCCAGCACAGTACAGTGGCTTGACTTGATGGGAGGTGCACATGCTCTCTCTCACACACACAAAAAACCCACTATAATGTCCACTTTAACCCCCCCCCCCCTCCAAAGAAAGATATGACCATTATGTACCTGTAGACAGCAGCAATACTTGTTATTCTGTCAACTTTATTATCTCGGAACTAATGTAGCAGTCTTTGCAGAAATCTTCAACCTCACAGCACACTCAGTACATCAAAGAGTCTCTCAAGGGCTACAATGCATAAAGACTGTATCACAGTGAAATAGGTAAGATGTAATCAAATACTACATTAGTACGTACAACACTATGCCTGTGACATTTCAATATAATTATGCTAGTGAAATAATAAAGTGTACTTATCCAACTTGAACTTCACAGTCATACTACAATCTATCCTAAGGGACACCAACATACCTCAGGTATAGTATTCTGGTTTTGTGATGACAGACTTCTTTGGAGATGCAGGTCATTCTTTCGACGACTTGCGTTTAAATATTTTTGTCTAATATAACGCAGAACCGTTTTGGTGTTTGTCTTTGGAACTGGAGAACCGAGCACAGGAGTTGGTAGCAATGACAGGCTACAAGGTTGTGATGGAGATTTCTTAGTTTCACCTTTATTCTTCACTTCTATCGGCAGTTTAATATATTTTACCAGCATAATCTGACAAAAATAAATTACCAAAAGAAACTGCTTAAACACAGACAATACAACCACCATACTGACATATATTCTGCAAATGAGTAAACTATTAAATAACCTGTACATCATGTCTTTGATGAGAAAATAGTACTAGATCCAAGCAAAAGAAAATATGGTATTGCAATGACTGAACAAAATAAATGCATGGGCCACACATTGTCAGTCACCCTTTCTCCCCCTGGTCACATTTTATAAAACATAATCAGAGTTTTAATTCACCATCCACTAAATTTGAATTCCTCCCAGCAACTACATACTCTTTTATGTCTTTATGAGGAATGGAATTATTGTTACTACTTTATTTTCATTTCTTCACATCAAATACACACTTTCCTAAAATTTCCATTCTTCTCATCCATCCCATGTATTTCGTATTGTTGTCAACTTACGGTAATGTGGACCATCTCCATCCTCTTAGCAGACTTTTTTGCTTCCCATTTTGTCAAGTGAAAATAATCTCTAAAGCTACAAAACACACACTCAATACTGTTCACTCACTGGTAAATGAATTCCAGTTTCTAGTAGACCGTAACTCTATGCTTATTAGGATTAAAGTAGTTTCGTATTATTAACCAGCTATTTTTGGCGCATAAGTGCGCTGGATTTTAGAATCTATTAATGCAATTTTTTTAAAGCCGCATTATTGTTTTTGATAATTTGTTACAAGTTGTGTTTTTTTTACTGTTGGTTGCGTTTGTTATGGTTGGTGTTGTTTGTCGTACTTTGATGGAAAGGAGGGAGCTTGGTTCTATTCACATCCACAGCGGCCCCAAGCACATGCACACACGTATGCTATAAAGGCGCTACTTTAACTTATGTTTCCCTATGCATTTTTGGATGATTAATATTCATGGCGTTCCCCCAACCCCAGTGTACATAATGACAACATGTGTACAGACTTACATGTATATTCATGATGTGTTCCCAGGCACCTTCCAAGAATACTTGGCCATTACTGTTCCATTCAACTTTAACCTTTGCTGTCAAAGCCAGTTCTTTTATTACATCGTTTCGATCTGCAGGAGAATCAAGTGACATAGAATCCAAATATTTCTGGGATATGACAGTTCGAGTCCATTCAAAAACATAGACAGACATTACGCACTTATTTCTGCCACTCTCCGTCAATAACTAACACTCCGGAAACTACTTCCCAACGTAAACACGAAACACTTGCACAGCCATAAGACTTTTAAATTTCCCTTCACACTTCACTTCTGTCGAAAGAAATTTCCCCAGGTAACATACAACTTCCTCTTTGTGTGATAGAATTTCTCTTCTGGACGCGGTATTTCAAAATTGAAGTGTAGTGTGTGATCAGTATTATATTATTCTACACGTTTCAAGATAATAAATGAAGTCCAATTTCTGTTATGTAAGGACGGGGTTTGCAAATCTTATTTAATCACAATGACCCAGGAATATGTGATGTTTTCCGCACTGTTCTATGTTAATATGCATCTTCCAAATAGGGCGATGGCATGTGACGTAGCAGTGTTGAAAACAGACACAGTCCTAACCCTGAAACGAAAATGCCAAGGAAATAAAATTCAAGACAGCACAGTACTGTGTCATTTTGTTTAGAATATCCCATTACCTGTGTAAGAAAACTTATCTGTTGCTGAAGGGTTCAAGAGAACTCTAAGGCAGACTGCAGAAGAGGTACTTGGATCACTGAAAGAAATGTCAGTCTTCAATTGAATTGCAGATTGGAGCGAAAGAGCTTCTTACTCCCAAATTTACTTCTTGAGCTGCTAGTACTGACATCTGTGGATTTTGCAAAGAATCTAGGATTCCTGTCACAAGTGCAACAAAACTCATGGAATATTAGCACTCACAACTACATGTAAATTGTAACAACTTCAAGCAAACAAATTTTGTGAGTTCATAAAGATGCAAGATGAACGAATTCCATTTGTTCCTTTTCATATGGAACAAGAAGAACCTCTCCCCAAGGTGTCTTTCAGGAAAGTTTATTATTTGCATCAAATATGAATAAACAGGGACCTTACTTGATCTGACAACTACTGTTTGTCACTTCCTATCACTGCTCCACTGCACAGGTGGATGGTTGTTTGAGTGGGCTATGTTAATGTGATAAATGAGCTGACAGGAAGTGGCAACCAGTAGTTATTGAATAAATAATGACCCTATATAATATGACTTGAAATTTATGTAAAACATACAAGACAGAAAATGGGGAACAGTGGCACAGTTATTTCATGGCCCTGACATTTACTTTCTGCTGACAGGTACATTCATATTTGACATCAATCTCATGCCCATATCCTTTCACACTCCACTTGTAGCAAATACCACTTGTTCCTGTCAATATTTGAAGAGGGCCTCTACATATATATATATATATATATACACACACACACACACATATATATATATATGTGTGTGTGTGTATAGTTGTGATGTTCCCAGACTATCTAAAGCAGCCACTGATGCAGTAAATTATGAATGAACATGTGGATGCCATGCAAAGTGTTCATGTCAAATGAATGTAAAATGATTAGTGGATAAATCTGCCACAGACTTAATATTCCTGCACCACTGATATAACAGAAACAAAGAAAATTGTCAAGCTCTGATCAGAGCTGCTGGGATCTGAACCAATGACCATCCCATCCCAAATTATAGTGATAAGCATTATGTCTTGCATTAAAATACATGACAGAAGATACTGTGTACATATATAGTGAACATGGGTGCAGAATTCAAAAAGGGTTTTGATGACAGGATGGCGTCCCCTTCATCTGAGGAAGGGAACAAACACAGAATCTAAAATACATTCCTTCCTTGAAGGAGATAACATATGAAAGTTCAAAAACTGAGTAATCTGAAGTGTTGGTACCCGCTAACTGGATTACATGGCATCATAACCCAGAAAGCCACAGTACGTATTGAAAATTCAGTTTATTCATGTCACAAAATCTCTGTTCCTGTACAATGCAGAAATATATGAATATGGTGACAGACACTTTTGTTCAAATATAAATCATAAGTACTGACTTGGGAACTGGCTAGTTTTCACAATCCAGATCCTTCCAATTACAAAGAACGTAACAGAAGTTCTTCCGATAATGCAGAAATTATTAAATGTATACACCAACATAATGACAACAGGTAAAAAATGAGCTGAGTCTGTACCTGGATAAAGAGAAGTATGAGGGATATGTAATAACTTATGTCCCCTACTCTGTAACTTTAATATTAATCAAGAATTTTATTTTTTGGTAGGAGGCAGCATTTGTCCTAACCTTGCTCCATCAGACAATCATTTTCTTGGACCGTTGAAGTGACACATGGGAGCAGATTCCACAGTGAGGAAGTGGAAATGGCTGTTTATGAATGAAAGTAAATACAAGAGGTTTAGGATACAAATCACTTACAATTAATGTTGTAACAACTTCTGATTTAATTTTCATGACCTGAAGAACCTTACCTATTGAACAACCTTTATATCAAGAAGCAACTGATTGTAACTCTTGAGTATTAACACATTCACATCAACCAAATTTGTCTTTTGTACTTTACTCACTATTCTCATTCTAAAATGAGAAGGCAATCTAGAAATAAGTAGAGGCTCATTCACAAACAAAAACAATTAAAACTGACAGCAGACTGCAAAACTTGTCAAAACCATAATCAAAAAATTGCTTCTTTTTTATTTTAACCATTCACCATAATTTGCACAATTACATGGATACAAGCAAGCTACTAGTCTGATTTGCTCCCATGTTGAAATTACAGGTACACCATATATATGGTACATGTATTAAATGCTTGTATAACACTGAGCTGTTGGAAAAAGATATAAAATTATGGTACAGAAGATGTTTGGTTTTGACTGCCTCTACTTTCAGTTGTATCATTGAAGCAGTAACAAGCTCAAGGGGTAGAGGGTAGGTCTGTTGCACTGTGGTCTGCTGTCTGTGTCAAGTTGCACCAATGTTTCTGCCGCTGGCGATATTGATGGCCTAGAAACCAGCTTTTCCACCCAAATGACAGATCAATATTTATTTGTGTCAGATACAAAGGTTGAATGACAGCATGATGTAGAAGTTGATATGTAAGTCCTGTATGAAGCAAATGAGATGTATGTCTCATAAATGCATGATTCTGGGGTAAAATTAACAATGAGCCTTGGTCACCTGTTTCTTGCAAGCACGTTACACAATAAGCTGCCCACAACTTGAGCCTCATTATGCAAAGAACTCACATTATGGAGTAGAATCTGTTGGAGAACCTGATATTTGATCAACTGGTTAAGAAAGTCCACTCTTCTGCTTGGGAGCTGGGAGCACCAAGTATGTACAGTATAATGACTTGGCTATGGATTGGAAAATCTGAACAGCCACGTCAGGGACAAGAGATTTTTCCAGACTAGCTCTGAGCCCATCCAGCCTCCCATTCAATGGACACCGGGTGCTCTTTCCTCAGAGGTAAAGCTTCTGTGGTATGAGGCTGACCATTTACCCTCATCTAGTCGCAAGGTCCAGAATGAGTGGAGCTATACCACTACTCCCTCTATATGTCAACATGGTGTGCACATGGATTTCACCCATACCTTTTATTGCCATTGGATGCTACTCCAAGCTAGCTGAATTCAGTCCTCATTGTCATATCCCACTTAAGTAAAGATTACTTTAATATCATTGTACCATCTATGCGTTGTTTTCCAAGCAGTTTCCACTCCTTGAATTTTCCAAAAAAAATTTTGTTTGCTTCTCATCTCAGACCACAGAAAACTGAAAGCAAAATGCATTATGGTTATCTAATGATATTTTTACCCTGACCTTCATAATACACTTCAGCAAAGAAATAATGTGCAGATTCAAAACCTGCCATTGATATAACATGAAACATTTGGCACTCAATCTCTAATGATGATAAATGTGCTCTTTTGGGTTATTGTGCAGCAAGTAGTTGTAATTTCTTACTGATGTTCAAGGATTTAAAAGACTTGGATTCTTGAACCTTGAAGGTGGGACTGATAGGTTGTCCTGAAATGTTAGTAAGAAATTACCATTACTCACTGCACATTAACCCTTAGAACGCAGTTCTCATCTACTTTGTGGAGGAAACCTGAAATCACGCTTAGTACATATCTAATGATGTTTGTACACTTTAACACGGACAAAAATTATGCAATAGCCATAAATGTTTTAATATCAGGATAAAACAAACTAGAGGATTTTTAGTCTAGAATTCTTATTTTATGACACCATGCCAATGTTCAGTGGTTAGTCCCTGGCTTCTCACTATGGATGCGAGGGTTGGAACCCATCCTGTCTAAATGGGATGTGTAGTGGACAAAAAGCAATGACACAGGTTTTTCCTTTTCCATGAGTACTGTGGCTTTCTCTGTCAGTAACATGCCATAAGTTCATAATTCATTGGGATTTAAAAAAACCCACTTGACGAACTGGTCCCGCTTGGAAGTATGGGGATTTACAGTGTGAGCTGTGTGTCCAGGTCTGCACAGCAATAGTGTGGTTCTCGTCCATGACGACGCCCAACTGCACATGACATGGCAGGTTCACAACTTCCTGCACAGTTCACTGGGAAATGCTGGACCATCCTCAGTACAATCTTGATTGGTCACCCAGCAGTTTTCACCAATTTCCCCAACTTGAACGAGCAACCGTCATGATATGGTTTCAATTGCAATAGATGTACCTTTTAATTTCCTACCATCAGTAACACTATTACACCGTGAACTAGAAACAGGAGTAAGGAGGCATAGCTCAGCTCAAATTTAACCTCAGCACTAGATGGGGGTGAGTGGTCAGCCCAACATACCAGCTGCTTTACTTCCGGAGAAAGAGCCTCTGTTACACACTGGATATGAGGTTAGGTGGGCTCCAGAGGCGGGCAGGATGACTTGGAGAACAGAAAAATATCTTTCCTTGCTGGGATTTGAACCCCTGATCATTCAACCTGTCACGCAGCCATTACACTGACTTACGTTATCCTGCTTCATTGGAGTGACTTTTGTCCCTCTTCGTATATGGGTCCAAGATTTTGAGTGGTGCATATCTTTAAAAATATCAAACTTTTGTTAATGAAAGATTTGTAATGTATTAACCTTTATGGTCCAAGTATAAAGGATTTTAAATCCTTTGATATTATGTGGCTGGCAGCAGCTGTATTCTAAGGGGGAATGGTATTAATATTAAACAATGAATCAGCCAGCTGCAGTGCTGGCAAACACTACTTGTACAGTGCAATGTAACTGATAAAATTTCATTTATATTTCCTACCTGCCTCCTGAACTGAAAAACAGAAGGCTATTCACCTCACAAGTTCTGTTCAAATATGATGTTCAACATAGAACTGTGCTCTCTGTAGGTGTCACCTGACATGTGTACAGTAACCATTGTTTTTTCTGTAGCCAGGCTGCATGGATATGAATACACTTGTGTTTGCTGGTGTCCAGTCCTTAATGCAATGCTTCTAGTTTGTTCAGATTTCTATTTCTTACTCATATAAATGCCGAATACATGTGTCAAATGTTCTTTGAATGTTAGGATTTTCAAGCCTGTTGAAAAAGTGTAAGGTGAAGAGGAGGTACAAAATGAGTGTCACAACAAATATACACAAAATTCTGAACAAAAATATCTACTCTGCTAGTCTGCTGAGTGTGTCAGTGTCGTGGAATGTGGCAGTGAAATGAACGGTAAAGTGCAACATTCCAGCAGTAGAGGCAGCAGAGATATATCAATGGACCATTCTGGCAAGACCAATCAGTCAGGATGGCCAGAAATCCAACTAACATTTAAACTATGGACAACACAGACACATACTTAAAGTGAACTACAGTAGAACTCCACTTATCCGGAAGCTGGTTATCTGGATTGGCTTGGCCCTTCACGTAAACATTTTCTTACTGTAATTGTACTACATCTTTTTTATGGCTTAAATTTCACCCCCTCCTCAAACACATATGACGCATTATGTACTAATGTCTTATTGGTAAGGTACATAAATATGTAGCCTACAATAGCCATTTGTTGAAATTTTTTTTCCACTTCAAACTGCCAATGTAGCCTATTTTCAGAGAAAAATACAATTATCCGGTTATTCTGCATACCTGGATGGCTTGCCATCCCAATGAATATGGATAAGTGGAGTTATACTGTACTTCACAATGGTTAGTGGTGCTACAATACACACAGTTGTTAATGGCATATAATTAAGATGCAAGGGCGTCAGGTGGTTAGCAGCAATACATTGATACCTGTTATGTGAAACTGGCGAGACACACACACAGAATTATAGCAAACAGACCATTTTCTTACAAGATATGGGCAATTAGCAAATACTTAACTTCACCAGTGAAATGAGATACCAACATTACGAAAGTTTTGTGAAAATGAGAAATGAATAAGAAAGCTGAATATCAAGTATAGCCTACACATGTAAATGAAAAGGATTGGTTGTGACTGTACTTAGCTGAGCACAACATAATTAATATTTATGGGGGAAAAAGAAGTATAGCTATATGCATTCTTAATCTTCACAGTAGACAGAGGTGAATGGTAGGCTGCTTTAACTGTCTGGTACCGACTGGAATAGTGGGCTGGATACACCCCAGAGCCAGTGCAGACATGCTGACAAGACAGCAATGTACCAGAAGTTTCACTCAGCCAATACGAGATCCACATATCTGGCAGTGAATATATTAATACATTGATTTCACTGAAAACAGCTAACATTCTTTCATAATAACAACCCTCTTAACTGTATATTAAAATATGTAAAGTACAAAAGTAACAAAGATAAAATTAATACACAAGGCATAAAAATCAGAAATTAAAACATTAAAACCACATAGAAGATATACAGTAACACAGTATAAGAAGGCACTACCGTGCAGCACCAAGATACTGGCCAACAACTTTACTGCACACATCAGGGCTATCACTGACATGGCACAAGGAAAATTTTAATCCTTTTAAGTACCTGTCCAACAAGAATATATAAAAGCAAATAATTACAATACTTTTGTTGAATTTGTGCATATAACGATGAAAAAGTCCTCACAAGCCTGACAAAGGCTACAATATTTTATTACACTCTACAGTCTTCATCGTCATTTACAAAATTTTATTGAGTAATATCCATTTTATAGGTGTTTGATATTGAGCCAATCATATAAAATATATGAAGGACTGATATCAACTTGTAATACCAGTCCAACTGCCCTTGGCATTATATAACCTAAAATAAATACTGTCTGTTGTTTGTGAAGTTAAAGGTTAAACTTGGACACATTGTACCATGAATTCCTGAATTTACAAATTTGTGATATTTCTATGAGGGACAAGTGCTAACCTTATATAAAAAATAAGTTTAAAAAAATAGAGTAACCAACGCTCTGATGCCGAAAACTTTGTTCTGCCTTTGATGCTCATATGGTACATGAGTAGCTGATGGTACAAATCAGACCTTCATGTAGTCACAGTTGACATTTAAGCAATTGTGCCACTGTGGCACCAAGGCTTGTATCCAAGTACAGAAGAAATTGGTGTCAGTTGTCATAAGCTAGGTGGTGACAGTTTGCTTCATGTCAGCATCTGTTGCCAGCCAGATTCTTCTTCAGGTGTCTAAAGAGACAGAAATAACTGGGACCCATTCCCCCAACTGGATCTATGACTGGTTACGGCACTATGGCTAGGAGGTCATTGATCACCTTCCTTACAATCCCAGTGTCATGTCCAGAGATTTCCATCTCTTTGGACATCATAAGAAGCATTCGACTGACACGTGATTTGCACTCAATGTCTACATGAGACAAGCCCTCACCTCCTGGCTACAGACACTTGGCAGTGATCTTTCCTATGTCACAGTACAAGCTCCCACGTCACAACGGGACAAATGCTGGAGTGCTAATGGTGCCTACATGGAGGTGTGGCATGTACCATCTGCTACCCTTGTGCCACATACACACCACAATCAGAATAAAGTTCTTGGTATCAGAGTGCTTGTTACACTATTTTTAAAAACTTCCTTGTGTAACTATAATCAGAATATGGAAACAAGTCCTACAGCTTGATTCCTTCCCTCAACATTTACACTCTGCTTTTAAGCTTCCGCATCCAGCACACTTCCTGTCTGCTCCTCTAGAAGTCCAATATACAAGAATACTGGTACAGATAAGCTTCACAAGTGACAAACATTTTGTGTTTGTTGACAAAGGCTAGCAGGACTGCAGGAGTATACATCTGCAGGCAAACAGGGGGAAGCCTCCATGGTACTACTTTCTGTGGCTTTAGTACAATACATAACAAAACAAACTACAAAAATATTTACTTCAACAACAAAGATTGCCTAGGCCCCTCATGAAGATTTTTTATTTTACAGCAGTTGAGTTGTTTCTGTACATTTACAGTAATACTCCAAGTTCTCTGTATGTGTAGTTTGTGGTCTCTGTCAAAATTAACTTGTGCTAAGACTAGTTACCAGAAGCAGCAATTCAGCATTTTAAGTACTTGATGGAGGAAATGAGGTCAACTAAAAACTACTTTTCAGTCTTGAAGGTACCTAAAATGTACCAAGGAAGCATAATACCAGACACCAGAACACCAAAATACACTATCCCTGTTGAAAACTGGGAGCACTTGGAACTTCTCAACTACAACAGTGCTTAAGTAACATTGTGTTTAAAAGAGAAACTCATAGTACAGCACAGTTTTGATGTTTGTCCCTAAATGGCCCTAATAAAACTTCCCAGCATATTAGAACCCATTTTCAATATAAAATACCTACCTGGTTCCTGGGACTTATGAAATATCTGTACTGAAAAAACATACACACACACACACACACACACACAAAAGAATGAAAGTTTAAATGACATTAAATGACTCAACGGACAGTTTCAATCTACACAGCAGTAAGCAGTAACCTCACTTTTTAAAACACACAGTGTGACTGAGCTGATAGTGATCTGCACAATAACATAAGAGTGAGAAAAGCTGACTCAGTGGCCGATATTGGAACCAGTCATACAATTTTGTACAAAATGGTATCAAAATGGGTGACCATGGAAGGTAAAATCCCAACATCAATGTTAAAAAAATTTGAGACTCTACTGTAGTCCTGCCTGGAAATGTCAATTTATAAGCAGACATGTGATAACATGCTTACCTCATGAGCTGAAAGTCACAGGCTAAAGAGCCAGCCAGATGCAGCACAGGTACTTCCAATTTTCTAACTTCACACATCTGTGACAGCTTTATAAATACCAGTCATCTAGAGTGGTGCAGCTTTCATGTGAAACCACAAGCACATTCTTCCAGCAACCAATCTTGCACATTATCATACCATAATTATCATCAATGTAAACCCTGAGTATTGTTAAATTATTCTTTGGCTGCTGCATGGTACACAGATGATAAAGATTTGGAAGGAGGTCATCTGAATGTACTGTCTCTGCATATGTCAAGAAAGGTAATAAGCAGCCTGGCTGGGATCCAAACTGAGTACAAATTTTGTGTGTTACTGTTGCAAAATGCCTGGTCGTTGGTAATGGCCATTAAGTGCTTCTAGTTAACCTATTCAGTAAGTTGGTAATAAAAGGGACGGCAAAGGGTGAATGCAGAACTGCTGCTAACCTAATCACAATCATCGATACACAAACAACACAGTCTGCACACAGGATCCAAACGGTGATCCTTGTTCTTATGTTCAGTGTCATCGGACGTCTAAGACTGCGACATCATTATGACCGTCTGTGGCACACAATTTTCCCCTTCCTCAGTCACTTGCTGACATCACGCACACCTGTTCATTCATCTGAGCTAATGAGACATGGAGCACTAAAAAGTTCTGAAACAGAACGTGAAAACAGCATCCACATTGTAAGTTAGTAGAGTTATTCAACCAAACAAGAATTAGCTGTCCGAAGCCTGCAGTTAATAAGCTTACCTCCTACTAAAAACAAAACACAATTCAACTCCACTGTTAAGTCCCATCAGTTAATACTGATTAGAAAAACAATGATAGTTTACTGTCAGAATCATGACACAGATAAATAAATTGTGTGGGCAAACTGCAGGGTTTATAAACATTCAAGCATGTTGTACATATATTAACCACTGTGCTTTAAGGGGCTGAAGTTTATGGAAATCACAGATTTCTGCTCCACTTTCTTGTAACTGTTCCTACATCAGGTAAAACCTATAACAAAATATGAGACAACATAATGATAATCGTTTTTGGAACACGATTACAGTCTCTGCAAATAGATACACATTCATACACATACTAAAGCTTCAATGCCCACCGCTGTGTACTGTACAGTAAATCTACACACTGCTTCCCTCTGTGCAACTTTCCTTCAAGAGCACATTTTAGGGTAATTTAAATTTTAAATTCCTCCAACTCGGGCAGTAGTTGTAATTTAAACTCCATTGCCATTGAAGGGTTAATAAAATGCTGTACCAAATTCTGCCTGATTGAATGGATTATCATTCTCACTTCATCCACCACAAATTCCACATGGGCTGGCCAGATACTAAGGTGGGTCTCAGCAAGTGACAGGCCAGAAACTGACTGCCAGAGCCATGGAACAGCCCAACTTCCATGACAAGATATTTTAACTGCATGTCAATTACCTGAGTGCTGAACTAATCCTGCCTTTCAAGGAATGTCCAATCCAGGGACTGATCTTCACTCAAGACCTTGCAGTAACGATGAAAACTTTCATTCATCAAATCTTGAGTCCTAAAATTAACAACACAAAATCCTGTGTCAGAATTGAGGTGTTCAGTCTCATAACTATGGGTTCCCTGGGATGGGGCACTGTGTCCTATGGTACTAACACGCTACCTCCATTTTCTATGCTGAAGATGGCAGCATCAGGTTCCTCTGAAACACTGGTACCTAAATCTAATACTACAGACAACATTTTTTTATCAGTGAACCGAGCACTGCAGTGTGGCCAACTTGCAGCTGCTACGCAGTAATGATGTCACACGCTCTACAATGAAAAGTATGTTCTGTATATAACATCACAACCCAGAAGACAGTAATCTTAACAAAAAATACGTGGTGAAGAAAATGTTTTTTCTTCCCTAGTATAAAATGCTGTTGACTGATGGACTTGTAAAATACCAAGTGACATTGCTTCAAAGGTTTCACTTACATAAATGGGTACAAATGGTGAATCCTCCAGTACGGCTACCAGTGAGCTGCCAGACCACCAAAGCTGGAGGAATGTAAATAAAAAATTTTCCTGTCTCCACTCAAGAAAAACGCACAATCAGGTATATGTACTGTACTGACCAGTGTTTCTCAAGAAAATTCCATTGTGACATAACAACTTTATATAAATATTCCTATACACTTCACTTGTATTAATTCTAATTTTTGACACCGATCTATTCATTAAAATATTTCTGCACAGTTGCAATATCATAATGCAATAACCACAGTTTGAAAATGTGTTTCATATCATTATCAGACTGTACTATTATAATATGAGCAGATGCTCAACAATCGGTTGTTGCTCTGATACCACAACACAATTTATTCAGAAAGTGGGGATAATTATATCAGCAGTCATCAGTCAGCACTGCACTGCAATGCTGCAATTTTATGTATCACACAGTAAATCCCTATACTTACTTACTCCATGGAGTATAGTCCTTCCTTAGAAGCTAACCGGTTCTCAGCTAATCAAGAAATTCCCCGCATATTATGGAACCTGAAGGTTCATTACCATATTCGCAAGAACCCTCCACCTGTTCCCATCCTGAATCAGATCAATCCAGTCCATGCTCCCCCACCTCACTTCCTGAGAGATCCAACTTAATATTATCCTCCCATCTACACCTGGGTCTTCCAAGTGGCGTCTTTTCCTCAGGTTTCCCCACCCAAACCCTGTATGCAACTCTCCTCTCCACCATATATGCTACATGCCCCACCCACCTCATTCTTCTCGATTTGATCACCTGAGTAATATTTGGTGAGGAGTATAGATCAGTAAGGTCCTCAGTCTGTATTTTTCTCCACTCCCCTGTCACCTCATCCTTCTTAGGTTGAAATATTCTCCTTAGCACCCTATTCTCAAACACCCTCAGCCCATGTTCCTCCCTCAAAGTGAGCAACCAAGTTTCACAGCCATACAAAGCAAGAGGCAAAATTATAGTTCTGTATATCTGAATCTTTATATTTTTAGATATAAAACTGGAAGACAAAAGATTCTGCACCGAATGAAAGTAGGCATTTGCGGACTTCAATCTGTTCTGTTCTTAATTTCTTCCTGGACTTCAATCTGTTCTTAATTTCTTCCTGGACTTCAATCTGTTCTTAATTTCTTCCTGATTGGAATTTTAATACATTACGGTTGTTTTGAAATATTTGAACTGTTTACCCTTTCAAAGGACTTTTTATCAGTCTTTCTATTGTGATTTTCTCCTGCATTCTGATATTGAGACATGGCCATGTACTTAGTTTTATCAGCATTTACTTGAATTCCAGTCTGCTTACTAGCAACTACAAAAGCTTCTGTGTTTTTCTTTATAGTATGTATGCTTCTACCCAATATATTAATATCATTAGCACAAACCAAAAGCTGATGTGTACCACTTAATTTCAATATTTCCTGGTTTACCTGAACCCTCCTAATGGAATACTCTAAAGGAAAGTTGAAAAGCAATTGTAATACAGCATCTCCTTACTTCAAACCATTCTTAATAAGAAACATGTCACAAATGTTTGCCTACCTGGACTTTGCTACAGATTTCATTCAGACACATTTTTATTAGCCTTACAAGTTTCATGGGTAAACCCAACTCAATGAGAAAGATTTCCCTCCTAATTGAATCACTGAATCCTGAACTGATTCCCTGAAGTCTATAAATAGCTGAAGCACTGCTTCATTGTAATCCCATTTTTTTTCAAGAACTTCACAAATGCAGAATATATGATCAGTAGTTGACCTGTTTCATCGAAATCCACGAAAATCCCCAATAATTTCCTCTGCATGTTGAGTTAACCTTGACAGCTGGACATAGGATAAAATTTTGTATGTACTTGACAAAAGTAATATACCTGTATAATTACTACAGACTGTTTTATCACCCTTCTTATGAACAGGTACAGTGAATGACTCCTTCCATACCTCAGGCAATTCCTCATTATTCCAAATATAATTAATAAGTTTATAGATCTCAGAGTGAATTGTCCTATCCCCTGCTTTGATTATTTTTGTTGGAATTTGATAAATACCTGGTGATTTGTGACCTTTTAACTTTTCAACAGCCATCTCAACCTCAAAGGCACTAGGCTCATATACTAGTGGCTCTGCTGTATGCATTTCAGTCTGCCTAACATCACTAACCCCGTGTATATTCAATAGCTGAGAGAAATGGTTCCTCCACATAGCCAAAATACTGTACACAGGAATATTTTACTTCAATATAATAACATAATTTCTTGTGTTTACAGATATGAGCTTCTAAGAACCTTACTTATTGGTGGTACATATGTATCAAGAGACAGTTGATACATCACATCACTGGAGGCAGGTCACTGCACCATAAACATGTGAAACTGTTATCCTTTTTTCAATTACCCATGTAATGCCAGTTTTAACCCCTTCTGTGACTACTGATCATCCTTACAGGTTGCTCACTTTTCCATGTGAAATGTATTTTATCTGACTGGGTTGGTATTTAAATTTTAGCACTCAGTTTATGAAAAATGTATTACTTGGCAACAACAAAATTAAGAAATAAATGGAATTTTGTGTAAAATAAAACAGAGATTATGCAGCATATATTACAGTAAATTTCCTTGTTGCCTAAATACATCAAATGAATTTTAGGGGCCTATTTTTAATGTGCACTCACATATGTGACTGCAGGTTTTGTAAAGATTAAATGAAGATGTATCATAAATAACATTTTTTCTGGTGCCAAGAAATTAGCACAAAACATCCTTAATGAATGGAGAATATGAAGGATGGACACAGATGTCAAAAAACCAGAATTTATTGGATAGTAATTAAGATTAAGATTCCAGTCTTCTGAATGTGACAATGTGTCATCGGATGTGTACGTCCAGACACTGTGAACGATCGTGGTGCCTTCACATTCTGGGACTGACTCTGAAGATGAAGGCACTGTGGTCCATTTTGTACGGACCTTTAACATGTCAAATACACAGCATTACATCCCAGAAGAGGGAATCTGCAGCAATATCACCGTGACAGCCTCACATCTTGCAGACCATAAATAGTCTGATAAAATTATTTGGTGACCAGAACCACGAATTTGGGATTCAAAAGTGACACAGCTAGTAGCCTAAGAGGGGTTGATTAGGTGTCAGTCAGCGAAATAGCTTCATATTTTCAAGAATCAGATCGATGACACATTTTTTTTGGTGTAATTTCAACACTCCAGTTGACACCACACATTTGCAAGCAAACTGCCTGCTGCACTGTCCCACTTGAGAAGAATGTTGCATGACCGTGAAGTGAGTAGTATCAGTGCCAACACTTGTCTCTATGCATACCGACCATTATGAATAAGGATACCATTAGGTATCATCCTGTCATTTGTTAATCAATGTAAAGTAACACACAAACCTGACAAACCAATACAAATGGCAGACCCAAGTTTTTCTGAGGAGAATGATAGGTATAACACAAAAACTGGAGTTCCTACAGTGGGGTTTGGAAGAGGCCTCCTAAACACTTTACTTACGCATATCTCAATGCAGTGTTGTCACTGATCATAACTGAAGTATCACTGTTTGAATCCTGGATACTATAACTGGAGTGTGAGAGCCTCAGATGCTCAACTGAGTCTCCACAGCTTTGACTATCAGGTGCAGGTGTAGGTTGTCCAAATGATGGACCAAACCAAAGTTGTTTTGGCTCTGCAGGACTATGATCACTGGTTGGCTCCACTATCCACATGCTTTCTTCTCCATTATTTACATTCCTTTCAGCAGGCAAGGGTTGTGATACAGCAGTTACAACTGGGTGAGGCACTGGTTGAGATTTTACATGGATACTCAGTGCCGTAAATCCATTACACTGATCTAGTGCCTGGAAAAGAAGAGAAACTAACAAGTCATTGATACAAGATTTTGGATTCTCACAGTGGTGTAGTTAAATATCGAAGTCTTTTGGGATGTTACGCTGTGTTGCTGGGTGAGCAGCTTCTGACCTTTCAGAGATGTGTAGTGTCCACATCTTCAGGGTTTGGCAGCCTAAGTTGTCCTTCAAAATGCTGAGAACTACTTGTCCTGTGACACAGTGTAACATCCCAAAGACTTGTCTTTTCAAGTCAGTAGTAAATTAACAATTGTATGAGATATGCAATACTCACAGTTGTCAGTACCAAGATTAAAGTCTGCAGTGATGTAATGGCACACAGTTTGGTCGCTGAGTATCAACGTTTCAAAGAAAACTGCTGTCTCCTTCTTTAGGGTATCAAACTATACACTGTCATACACTCAAAGACCATGACTTTAATCAAGGCATGTCTCCACCTCACTTGCTAATACTTTTAGGACTAGCTACTTTACTACCACATCTAGCCATAATTCCAAAAATTCAAGAAACAGACATCAATATTCGAGGTACCATAAGTGAGATTTTAGAAGCAGTGGACATGGTCTGTTCTAGATGACAACAGTGGACCAAAACAGATGAAACACAGCAATAATGATGCCAAATGTGCAAACTCACCATCTGCATCCAGATATCTCGTTGCCTGTCTAACTGTGTTTGTCTCAGTTCTGTCCGAATCTTGTTTATCACTTGAAGTGCAGCCTGCAGGGGGCTCCAGAGCTGTTCAATCTCAGTCTGAACATCTGTCACCTGCCTGCAAGACAGTAATCAGGGACTGCAGAAGAATGTGAAGATAAGAGAATCATGGCTCATTCAGATCGCAGTCTTCTGGTACCTAACACAACACAGTCTTGCAGATGGAGACTAAAGTTTGAATGTTCACAGACAAAGGACAATTGGATTCTGGTATTTTTTAATAAATTACACTGCACCACATTCCATAAAAAAGTATGGGCACTTCTCTTCGTACATGAGTTACAAAACGTGATTTTACTTGTATGCTACCAACTACTGTAGACCAACAACAAGAAATGGTGAGAAGTGGCAGCCCAATCGCATTGTCCTGTAGTGCCCCCACGTACAGTGCGCCCACACTAATACCGCGATCGGCACTGAGCGGAATTATTCTACAAAATTCCCACTCTATAAAATACACATTACATACCACGAATCACTGCCACCAGACGATATCTCTTCTACCCGTATCATCAATGCGCTCTCAACTTAATTCCCTGGGATTCGAAATTCGGGATCAAGGATTATATAACAAAATCTCAATAGTATTCGAATTCCAAATAAATGTACTTATATTATAAGTTACCCAATAAAATATCTAAGCACTTTCAGTAATCTAGTATATTCCTAATATGTGCAAAATTTAAATCTAAAATTCAGTTAAAGTAGTTGCTTCACCTCTTTCTGTGTCGTAGTGTAAGTTAGTTAATTTTGAATTTAAAATTCTATCGTTCAACAAGTAAAAATTCCAAAATTGCTCAACTCACGAATGAAGTTTAACCAAATAATAATTTCTGCACAGTCAACAAGACTCACCTTTTAACAAAACCAAACCACTGCACTTTGTCATATTAGTCACTGTTATAATTCTTCTTCTTGTAAAGTTCCTCTGCTGAGTACGCACCATATGGCCATAAGTGCACATCAAGTCGACAAACAAACACTACCTCGGTCCGTGAGCAAGTGAGACTCTTTGTGCCTCAATCAGCCAAAATTTATAAAACCAACCTAGCAACTTAGGCATTCTTAAAGTTTTTCCAACTCTGAGGCGATGGCGCTGCACGTTTGGGCACAGTTCAAGTAATAAGAACCCCCTATTTGTGCAGCGCTTGCAACTCTGTTTCCTGTTAACAGCGTTAACATGCAATGGAGCACTATAATGTACAATGTTTCACAATTCAACAATGAGCCCTTTACATGCAGCCTGCATTCATTACAGTCCTGTACCAACACTGTTAAAAGTAACCTTTCATGTTCCACTTAGTACGGATTCAAGAAGACAGTGACTTGATGTGTTTCCATGTAAGCACGTGAATATACACCGTCAAGTGATTTTTGTGATATGTCATTACTTCCTGTAAATATCTGAGCCTGAACTGCCCTCAAGGTGCCTGACACTGCTTCAGCCAGCTGTATCATATAACTCCTAAAGGCACATTAGTTTCATTTTAAGTAATTTAACCCCATATCTATTGATTTTGAAATGAAAGTATCACATCAATTGATGAGTACCGGTAATCACAAAATTAAAATGACACACAAAACTAACTACACAAACTTAGGTTTTGTGGCAGGATCTTTAGAAGAATCAAATCATTCCATCATAAAGCCTTTGTCCAGTGGGTCTGGATACTGGTACTTCATCCAGACCAGACGGTACAACTGCACTTACTGTAAATAGGTGTCAAACGTTCGATCATTCAGCAGTTTATCCCGATGCTTCAGACAGCTGTACACAACCTTCACCATTTCGATGTTGTCAGTTCTTTCCTGTCGACTGTCCTTCGATCGGCGACGTAAACTGTCGTAGCATTTCTGGCCTGCATCAAGACTGAAACAAATAATAAAGGTGAAAGGTAAAGTTCACCTGATAACCTGCCTTGAAGGCAAAGAGGGTGAGAAGAGGCACAGCTCTAGTCTTTCTTTAACCTTGACACTAGATGGGGGTGGATGGTTAATGCCACACCCTGGTTGTTTTACCCGCAGGGATGACCCAGTATCTACCATTTAGGAGGCTGGGTGGGCCCCATGGCTGGTCTGGAAAATCTTGTCCCTGGCAGGATTTGATCCCTGGACCAACCAGCTCATAGAGAGTCACTATACCAACTATGTAATCAAAGCTAACAATAAAAAACAGAAAAGAAAATAAAAGACCTAGAATCAAATTTACTTTTATATTACCTCTTTCCTATGTTCTGATAGTGGAATACTGCCACACTGATTCATTGTCTATGCAGCAACATGTATTTTTATTTACAAGTCACGACTGCATGACGAGTGAGTGTTTTCTTCTTCTCTACATTCTTTAACAATCTCCTCATAGCTAAAGTACAGGCACTACAGATGGTGTGACTTGCATATTGCACTACATAAAATTTGTACATAACTGGCAGCAGCGTGATGAGTAAAAATTATTGCACATGGAAATTAGACATTTTGTTGCAGACAGATGGAGACTTACATACCACAAACCAGTATTTGTAAGTAAAGCTTCCCATCTGCCATGAATGCACTGAGGATGCACAGAGGCCAAGCTGTATTTATACCTAAGCCAAGCAGCCAGCTTTAAGCTGCAACTGCTTTGACCTTGGGAGAGGGATAAGAGACTGATGACTATGGATGTGGAAGCTCAATGATAAGGGCACAGACAGTTGTGTGGTCTAACAATGTGCAGACAATTATCTTTCTCAATGCCACTTATTTAGGTGACTGACGTAACCAGGGTAGATCCTGGTGGTATTATGATCTAAGGCATAGGCCTGTGGCCATTCACTTGCTGGGAGCGGGGTTTGAATCTTGCCTGGGGCAAGGATGTTTGTCTCTGTTGAATGTTTTGTGTTGTATGGGTACAGAGGTCACTGTGACAGAGGTCCAGCCGAGTGTGTGTGCATGTCATTAAGTGTAACTGGGTGCAACAATAACCTACAATGGGAAGGTAGAGGATGTAAGGAAAGATAGAAAGATAGAAAGAATGGTGGAAGCAAACATGCTCTTTAAAAGCATAATTAATATTTAAACCCTTTCACAACTGGGTACAGTGATACCTCGGCTAACGAAGATAATTCGTTCCGGAATCACATTCGTTAGCCGAAACGTTTCCATTTCTTCATTCACAGAACTTCTTTGGGAACGTAAACAACCCAGTTGGGTTGGTGGGTCTCCCCTATGTGATGTGGTCAGCTCATTTCTTTGTCACACACATACAGACGAAAAAGATTAGCTCCTGGAATGGCCCGACCGTTCATGATTGCTGCTTTATGTTAGCGTGTGCATCCACTAAAACATTTGTTAGCCGAGTCCAAAAAAACAGCGAAAAAATCGTTAGCCAAAAAATTCGTTAGCAGGGTCACTCGTTAGCTGAGGTATCACTGTATTTATGAGGCGTGGCAATTCCGTGACAGTTTTTTCACAGTATTAAAGACAACTCAGGGGACATCCTGTGAATGGATGTTTAATGCAAGCTTCATGTGGATGAGAAGAATTCTGGGAAGAAATCACACTGTAGCAGCTTTGTGAAGACAGAGATGCCTTGATACTTACAGTGAAGCAAGGATATCATTGTCCCTCATCTTTATGTAGGGGTTCTTCTGTAGGCCCAAGGTCCTCTTATTGACTGCCTCACATTTACTTTGAAGGTGCTGTACCACATCCTTCAGTTTGGTTATCTTCTTACCTACAGCAGAACTCATTCTACTCCAGGAACATACCACATCTTCAGAAACTGTCATGAAGCAAAAACCATACAATGTGTCAGTCAGGTGAAAACCTTAAGCTTTTACCAGTTAATCTGGTACAGACAGGTTCGGTACAACACTCTCATTTTTCAACATACTTTTGTCTACCATACCAGGTACATGTCTCTGACCCACACTGATGTCCTAATGTGCCTACAGCTGAAAACAGTATGGTCTTGACTTCTTTTCTGCATTTTTTAGGTTTTTTTTGACTCATCCTTTTAAATAACAGTGATTGATATGACACTAAATGAACTAGCAAGAATATAGAAGGAAGTGGTCATGGTCTGATCGGCAGTATTATCCTGGCAATCGCCTAAAGGGACAGAGGAAAATTGATGAAGACCATCAGGGCCCTAGCGAAGACTCAAAATGGCCATGTCCAAAATACAAGTTAGAAGTGCCATAATTTGAACCAGTTTGCTTCATGACACATTTTGGAAATTTTGTACTTCTTTCATCAGGTGCTGATGACAGTAAGTAAGTGTTATCCTATTGGTCCCATGGATACATTACTCCCAACCCCCGGAGCATGTTTGAGAGCAGCTCTGTGTAGTGTAAGTAAAGAATTTCAGTTCCAATGATGCACCTGCTGGTCCACAGTATATCAGGGCACACTTTGCAAAGTTCAGTATTAACCCTTTAAGGCCGAATGACTTCTAAAGACCTCACACAGTGTGTTGGAATTTTGTTCATTCCTATCCAATAAACTGCTGTGGCTTGCTAAGCTGCAGGACCCTTGAAGGTCAGGGTTTCTTTATGGAGCCAGAATGTACCTCTCCACATCCTAAACTCCTCCATAAAACTTGATTTATAATGTTGACACATAGTAACTGCGCATTTTGTCCAAGCTGAGTAGTATGTTTCAGACACTGCTAGCTTTGTTCACCACTGCCACTGGAGTTCACTGTGGGTTGAAATATCAACACTGGCCTACGAAACGAACATTTTGTTGACCAGAAAGGCTGTCATTGGCGTACCGTATCCATATAATTCAGACAAAAACTAATGCTAAAAAATCAGAGATATCCACAAAAATCGATGTTTACAGCTATAGGAGGGCCCAAAGATGTGCCTATTGTAGTGCTGGGGTAATCTGTAGGGGTTGTGGGGTAGTAACATGCAACACACAGCCGTCGATCTACTAAAAAGTCTTGGGCACCCTCGAATAGGTGGAATTTTATACAGTAGTCACATCGTAGCTTTAGATCTGTTTGCTGTCACTGTAGAAAATGTTCATATCTCACTGGCATCAGGTTTCTGAAACTGTGCCAGTCATACAGAGGAAAATAAGTAAGGCAGACCAATGTAGTTGTTAGCAATACTCAAAAGTTGGATACTGTTACTTCACGTGGGGCTAAATATACCCACCAAGACTTCAGGCTCCTTCTGGTGAGGAATCTGATTGAGAAAGCTGTAAAGAGCCAAGATTGCCCCACCCCCAGATTGGTTGGAAGACCAGGTGTGGAAAAAAGTTTTGTGACTTGAGAGTTGCCATAACAAACACTGGCCAGCGAAATCATCACCCCAACTGTGCTGCCGTCCATGTTCTTCTTGCAGCGAAAGAAAGGGCAGTGTATAAGTGCACCAGATGTGACGTGGGCCCATGCATGGTGCCTTGTTTGAAGAATATCACACAAAAGTAAATTTGTAAATCACCCCCATTGAAAATACTGTGTCGTGATAAAACAGTGATCCAAGGTGCCACAGACCTTCTGCAGCAACCAGAATTATGCAAGTAATGAACTATTTACACCACATTTTACATAATGCATGCAATTCACAGGCCTAAATTTATTATAAAAATAGGTGAACATTTTTACCTGGATTAACCGAATTCATAAGCAGAGTGCACAATTTTATTTCATTAAATTTGAAGGAAAAGACTATGAGATATGCTTTTTTTTCCCCCCCTAAGAGTAAGAATTAAAATTTAAAATCCCCAGAAAAAAATCTCGGCAGGCTGCGTTGTGCGGAGAGATTTAATTCCGGCGTTAAAGGGTTAATAGTATTTCAGATGCCGTGAATTTGTGCAAAAAATGAATACAACTTACAAAAGTCAATTTTCTTTGCTTCAGATTCATCAAAATGCAAAGACTCCAGGGACAATTGCAGCTGTGCCTCCATTTGCTGCAGCTGGCTCACCATTGTCTGTGCTTTCTCATTCAGTCTGGTGTTGTTGGAGATCATGTGCAACCTGCAATGATCAGCAAGGAATGCGAATCTGACATGATAATCCAACAGAAGCTAATTTATTCACAAAATACTTCAGAATAACCAAAATGGTCCCCCTAAAATTAACTCTATTCATTAGGAGAGAGAGAGAAAAGAAAGAGAAAGAAAGGAAAATAATAAAAAATGCTGCACTCATAGTAGTCAGTCTGTGGACCAATGTGCCAGACAGAAAGTATGCAGTCTAGCCACTCAATTGCGCCATTCGGTTAAAATAGTGTACAAGGAGCAACATGCCCACTGCACCTGTACAATCGTTGCTACAGTAACTGCAATTTTGAAGAATGCATAATACTGAAATTAAGAAACTGAGGTGTACTGATGTAATTTTGAAAAGTGGAGAAGGAGAACGAGGGTTTTAACTGCATCTAATACTGTAACACAACACATGCACACTGCCATAACAGCCACAGCTACTGGGTGCATAACAGCAAAATTGTGCAGTAAATTCCACAGTATCTATCCATGTCCTCTATCAGCTAATTTAAAGCAGACAGGTATAATACAGCTTTATGACATTTCAACATATTGCCAGATGTACCATATACAGTACATATTTGTAAGGCATGCTGATGACTTGCTGTGGCTACAGCTGCACACAGTAGGGTCCCCACACACAGTACATACCTCTAAACTACAACATCTTGATTATTTTTTACAGTTGTATGGATTTAATTTGCCTCACCACTGTACTTCACTTTAATTGGTACATCCAGTTGTGCTACATTTAAAGGTACATACACATCATGGTAAAATATTAATGAAGTTGGCATAACTAACATCTCTATATTCTACATATTTATGTTTACATATTTTGGCTATATTATGGCCATTAACAGGCAAGCCAACCTTAGGTGTAACTTAAATACTCAATATATGGTGCCGATAATCCTGTCACTGCATGTCTAGTACTGTTGTACATTTAATGTTGGCTGGCTGCCTGATTATGGCTACAGTGCAGTGAAGCATAAATATCAAACCAAGGAAAGTGCATCCTATAACCTGCCATGAAGGCACAGGGTGGGAGTAGAGGTATAGCTCTACTCGTTCTTTAACCCTTGGCGTTAGAGGGGGTGGGTGGTTAAGGCCAACTCCTGGTTGCTTTCCCCAGGGATGTCCTGGTATGGGCCCAGGGCCAGTATTGATGCGTGCAGAAAATCTCGCCGCCACTAGAATTCAATCACTGGACTGTCCTGTCCGTAGTAAGTTGCTATACTGACTACACTATACTTATCCACATAAATACAAACAAACAAACAAACACACACACACACACACACAAATATATATATATACTAGTTCTGCAAACTCTATTAATATTTACAGAACCTTCCATGTCCCTGTTAAACACATCTTAACCTTTTGGCGCTGGAATTATTTTTTTAATTTTAGCACATTCTGTATATAAAATGTGAATAATACAGGAACCAAATACGTTAGAATTATGAAACAAACTGCATTTTGAAGAGAAAAAAATGGAGAGTATATACCATGTTTAAAATATTCAGTACCTATATTTG
>Ga0123352_10002002_pt1 | contig 27946 bp, 12 predicted proteins | sample TergutLab28metaG_FD_89700 | JGI IMG/M metagenome (GOLD analysis project Ga0123352, IMG submission 89700) | Labiotermes labralis P1 segment gut microbial communities from Petit-Saut dam, French Guiana - Lab288 P1 | ecosystem: Host-associated > Arthropoda: Insects > Digestive system > Gut ... | reverse complement strand
CCCACCTCCTGGAGATCCATCCTAATATTATCCACCCATCTACGCCTAGGTCTCCCCAGTGGTCTCCTTCCCTCCGGTTTCCCCACCAAGACCCTATACACCCCCCTCTCCTCACCCATACACACCACATGCCCAGCCCATCTCATTCTTCTAGATTTTATCACCCGCACAATATTGGGTGAGAAGTACAAATCATTTAGCTCCTCGTTATGCAATTTCCTCCTAACTAAAAAGATGAACACATGAACACGTTATAAAAGTTTTTGTTTTAGTTTAGAAACTTTAAAAGATAACATTATTAACGACAGGTGTAGGTAAAATCAAACCTACCGTTCGAAGTGATACTACAAAATAAGCCGCAAAGACGGCGTCGTAAAGACCGACGGTCGCTGACTGCTAGACACGCCTTTCCTAGGTCAACGTGCTTTCCGAACAAAGGACGTGCATACAACGTTTAAGAAGAAAAGCATAAGTAAATACCCGATACATTATGATTAGGAACATTTTGTTACAAAATTCAGAAATAACAAATATTGTGATTGACTCTCCTTCAAAACCATTCACTCTTTTATATTTGCAATATATTTGTATTATAATTATATAATTTCCATTTAACAAGGAAGACTTTAGTCCAAAATAAGTAAAACACGTTGAATGAGAAACCTGAAATATTTTATAGGTTATAAAAAGCGTAAACAAATAACAGATATAAAAATCCACAACTGCGAGATTTCACAGAATTTGTAAAAATTATTATTGAACAGCGCCGCTCCCAGTGGCCGGGCGGTCTAAGGCGTATGTCTGCGACCGCTTGTCTGCTGAGATTGTGGGTTCGAATACCACCGGGGTCATGGATATCTGTCTCTTGTGAATGTTGTGTGTTGTCAGGTAGAGGTCTCTGCGATGAGCTGATCACTCGTCCAGAGGATTCCTACCTACCGTGGTGCGTCGTTATGTGTGGTCTAGAAACTTCGTGAATGAGGAAGCTCTGGCCCACTGGGGGGCTGTTGCGCCCAAAAAAATTGTTGAACAGCAGATCAACACGCAACCTGGACTAAATCCTATCACAGCTGAATTACAAAATATTTAACAGACAAAAATAAACACGCAGTACCAGCTACTGTAATAATGTTTTTAAAGGACACCTCCGAAATGTACATTTTTGTAAATTATGAGATCATCATCATCATCATCATCATCACCATCCTAGTGTAAATATGCTCAGTATAATGTGTAATTATAACCTTTTTTAATGCTGTTTTTATAGGAAGCCTGATGGTGATCTGTGTGTTGCGTCGTAATGTGTAGCCTAGCAGTTTAAAATAAAATAACAGTTTTGTTTAGACTGGGCCTGATTTTATATTGAATGATCACACAAACACTGAAAGTCTCGAAGCGCTTCAAGTAGCGATCTTGATTGAGTGCGCTGTGCGATTGTTTCCATAATGAGTAGTAGTAACTCGTCATTATCCGTCATTATCCGACATTAACCGCAAAATCTTACGCATGCACTTCTGTCGTTTGTTAGCAAGGATTATTACTGACCTATAGACAGTACTGAAAACAAAGTAACATAGGTACATCGTCCAACCCCCCTATAACAGAAGCTGTAACACGTACAGTTATATACAAGGAGCACAAGACAACATAAATCTTACGACGTTCTCACTTGATTAATTGAAGCTATAAACTTACGGCTGTATATAGCGTGTAGTTATGAGCTGAGGCTATGTAATCTTTAATTTAAAAATGTCTCTCAGTGCACATATGCCAATTGCCTTCCTAAACATGGCTTCCGATTGCATTAATGAATGTAAAACATGTGTCCTCTGAGACACGTGACACTACCACAGCATTGACACTTGAGTGTTTCATTATGCGCCTTCATCAGCTACTCTCTCCTGTAACTCTTTTGTGCTTGTTCTATTTTTGTGTCATGGGAAAGAAAATTAGAAGACAGTAAGCTCTCTTTATGCGTAATTTGTGGTTGCCGCTGTGTGTGTTTTGAAAATTCTGGTTTTCAGGGCTCACTGACCATTGAAGATGAAAGCAGTAGGTTTCCTCGAAACGGCGGGGCGTGTTAAATTGTTTATCTTTTTTTATTTCTTTTCTTTCTTTCTCCCATAATTTTGTTTTTCTCGACCTTTCGTTATATTATTTTAATGTTGTTTCTTTTACCCTTTACTTCTAATGTCTTCTTTGCGTTTTGCTATATTTGTTTATTTATTTATTTACTCGTAGTTCACTTTCATTCTCGCCTCTGTATCTTTCCGTCCTATTTTTCTTTATCCCTTTACTTTTGTTATATTCTTTCTTTTTTGAATATCATATTTCTAATAGAATTTTGCAGGGCCGCAAAGGATCTGAAGAGGTGTAGCAAATTGTCATGACTGTATCTCCATTATACTTTCTGAGAGTTTACTCACTTTATGTTATTTACGTCTCATTGGATCAATTCACGTTTTCCAGTCATACTTAATCAATCCCCCCTGAATGTCAGTAGTACTAACAGTAAAAAATGTTCAATGTGTATGTTATTGTAAGTATCAGCATTTGTCTAAAGCCGATAGCAGTGCCATTTGCAGTATGTTAGTGGGCAGTAAACATGGGCCAGGTTTTCAGACCTTATCTGATTCAAAAAAGTCTCGCCGGCTTCTTTTCGTGAGACTTGCCAGTGGTCAAAATTTCTCTTGAATGGGTTACGGGCCCAGAGCAGGGTAAGTCCAGTGGTAGGATTGCTACCTTTAGCCTTTGGACTGGCAAGTTTAGGGATGGCATTTCCTCCATTCCTGGTGAAACAGTGGTGACTCGGTCGTCATTTCCTCGTTTATGAGAACAGGATATACCACGAGAAGGTAAGGATGACTGTTGGGTAGGATAGGCTATAGTATTACGCATCGCTACCCCTTATAGATAATAAAATTATAGAAAAAGTAAATTTGTTTAACTGTTTAGGAAATATATCTTATGAAGAAGAATTGGACATTGATAGTAAATGAAGTAACTCTTTGAAAATTACAGGTATTTTAAATAATGTGTTTAGACCACAAAAAAAACTTAAGAAAACAAGAATAAAACTATACAAGACACTAGCCGTTCTAGTCTTGTTATATGGCAGTGAAACGTGGGACTATTAAGGCAAGTGACGCCAGAAGAATAACAGCAGCAGAGATGAAATTAATGAGAAGAACAGCAGGATATACTTGGACAGATTACAAAGCAAATGGACAAATTGCAAAGGAGTTAAAAAAAAAAAGACCAAATTTGGACAAATTACTGGAATACGAGAGAAGCTGGATACAGCATGTAAATAGAATGCCTCGAAATAGATTACCCAGGGTAATGAAACACTACTGCCCAACTGGCAGAAGGAATCATGGTAGAACTTTGAAGAGACTTCTGGATGCGTGAGACCGGAACGGGTCAACAAGTGGCCCAACTCCATGAAAGATATGATGATGATGATGATGATAATGATCTGATTCAAGGATCAATGATACAGCAGTGGGTTTTGCAAGGACCGGTCACCCATTTGTTTCATCCTGTACAGTGTAAATTGTAGGCTGCACTCTAATTATCTTAGGTCTAAACGTCCTTATAGGCAGTACAAAATGAAATTCTTTGGTTGGTATTAAAATTGAAGGGACGTCTTAACTTAATCATGACCAGTATTTTGAAGACTGATGTTCATCTGAAGTATGCACAAACAATCACTGTCTCTTCGACATCATATGCCGTGTCCATTACAAAGACCAGTTGTTTAACATTTTTAATATTGTATAATGAAGTAATTGTTGTTAATGTTAAACCAAGTGGGCTTTAAATGTTGAATTCAAGAATTACAAAATTTGCACAAGGATATGCGATTTATATGAGCTGCCAAATATTTTTTGATCATTGTACCGTGATGAAATTTAGCGTTAATCTTTGGCCTACGGTGTGGGCATGTGCAAAGCATTTCAACATTAATGATTTAAAAACTGGCCTAGCAAAGAACGAGGTGTTAGACCGTGCATGGTGCAACAGTTGTGGCGCGTCTTCTCTGTTTTGTCATGTCATTTTCAATTAGTGACGCTGACTTTTGATGGTCTCTTACAAAAGCGTAAATCTGATTACTTCAAAGTAAACTCAGATACGTTTGGGTACTTTAGGTTCGTGTTTCACCGTTCTCAACATTAAGCACACTAAGGCTTACACCATGTGTACTGAGGAAGACCATAAATAGGATCCTTTTCCAGAAGCTGGTGACTCCTGACGTACTACAGAAACTTACCGCATTTATGGAAACTGGTATTTCATCGTCGTGTTCACAAAAACAAGACTGTTGTGTTTATCCTGAACTAGATTAGTTTCAGTCCACAGTTTTTCATCCTCTTTCTTTATATTTTACTTCAATATTTTGCTCCAGTCTGTTTTTTATTCTTCCAAATGGTCTGCTTCCTTCAAATTTCCCCACCAAACGTCTGAAGGATTGTCCCCCCAATTTGGTGCCACATTCCCCATAATGTTTGCCCTCCTTTTTTCGGTAAATATATTAAAAATTAATGTGGATTGAAAACTATGAAGTTAATCATTCTGCATTTTTTTTCTAATTTCGCGAGATATTAGACCCTCGCAGCGTTGCTTTGAATATCCTTTCTACTGAGATGTGAGTGCTTTAAGACCCAAATATTTCCCTCAACCCTCTGTTCTTTAACACGTTCTATCTACGTTTTCCTCTCCATACGCGGAAACAACTTTCACACTCATATAGAACACCAAACAAAATTATAGTTTTATATAGTTTAATCTTTAGAATTTTACTCAGCAGACATTCCTGAATTAAACCTGCTCTTATTACTGCTTGCTAGCCATTGTGATCGTTCTAGTGTTGCCACATATAAGTGTTAAATACTCACCACATTCTCACAAGTGTTATCAGCTACACTTATGTTACTGTTTTGTCCTGCATTACGTTGACAGGACAGGAACGTGTTCTTACGCGCAACCAAACGTTCAAGATGCACATTAAGGGTCCAGTTATCCAATTTTACATTGCAAAAAAAAAGTAGAATGCCTCCTTAATGAGACGTCATACATCGTGTCGCAAGTTTCGCATTCGAAAATACTGATTTATGTTTACTTTAGTACAGTGACACGTGTCCGTTAGAATTTGTCACATGCATGTAGTTTGGGCTCTCACCAATACCCGCAGTTCAAGCCATATCGCATATGAATCGCAAATTGACCGTTAGTAAATCTACAGTCTTGCGGGTTTTGACGTCATGTAAATTCGTAAATAGGAAACAAAAAAGTTTTGTTTCAACAAGCTACCTCAATCTTTATATCTTTGCCGGTGCCGATCTACCAAACTACACGGCTTAATATACCAACTACTCCAATTTTAATGTCTATCACCTTGAGAACTTCAAATATTACGTCTGCACTGATTTCTTTGGCGACGGTTTGGTCAGTAAGCTGCTGCGATCTGCTGTCACTGTCTGCCACTATCATCCCCGACGTTTTTTTCAAACAGTTTTCGACGCGATGTTAACATAACCATATAGAATATAAGGTGTGACGTCACTGGGGGAAAGTTTAGTCTGCTCTGCGATCAGCTTAACAGCTTACAATATTAAAATAAAATAAAATATGTACTCCGAATGACACAACGTTCCTTTTATTTTATTATTTCAAATGTTGGCTACTAGTTTCGGCCTGAATATGGCATCATCAGGCCATACATGTATATATATGAAAACTTAAAAATGCTGGTGCATGTAATATAATTCGTCAGTATCATGGGATCCTATGATATTGACGAATTATATTAATAGCCAACATTTTAAATAATGAAATAAAAAGAAAGTTGTGCCAGACGGAGTATATAATTTATTTCATTTTAATTTTGTACTTTAATACACCGGGATGTCCTCTACCAAGAAGAACAGCTTACATAAATTAGCATCTGTGCTGAGACATTGTGAAAGCTACTGACATTAGCATCTGTGCTGAGACATTGTGAAAGCTACTGACATTAGCGCACAGAATTATCAAATCAAGGACAATAATTTGGACAAGTATTGAGAGATACAAGAAGTGCATACAGAACGTTTTGTTGGGAAACCGGATCGGAGGAGACCGCATGGAAGATATAGTTGCAGATGGGAAATGATATTTTAAATTTATCTCATAAAGATATTGGTTATGGATCGTGGATTATTTTAATCCGGCTGATAGTAGGGCGTAGTGGCTCGCATATGATGACGGGTACTGAACTTTCGGGTCTGTATCAAAGGCGCAGAATTTGTTGAAGATCCTGTCGACTGTAAGTTTCCCGAGAAAGACTGTGCCCTGTTGGTTATACGTGTGTATCAATAAAATGAGCGTCTTTAAAAGAAAAACACTTCGCGGTTTAGCACATGATTTTAATCATGTTGTTCTATGACACTGTACTCATATTTCGAATGAAATAATCCGACTAAATATTAATTGGCTCACTAATTGAGAGCCTTTGCTCAGTTGTTAATATTGACTTGATTTTTATCCACAGTGCTGACAAAAATATTTGTGTAGGCTTCTTTAAACATTCATTCAACTGTATACATACTGCTAACATTTAAAGGGCATTTTACAAACCCGAATTTGTTTTTGCAGCACACATTCTCAATAGCTTTCTGTTAAACTGTGCTAAAATACTAGATAGAGTTATCTTTTTTTCCAGTCGACAAGCCTTGTGGTGTTAAGTGTCAATGAATACGTGTTTATTGATCGGAAAGTGTGTGAATACACCCGTGTTTGTGGCGGTATTTATCACTGCTGTATCAAGTGGTTCCCTTGTTCACAATTTGGTTTTTGAAGTGACAGACCACAAAAAGTTACAACGATGGTGATCTGTGTAAAATAACAAGCTCATATCGCGATGTAGTTTTAGTTCAAGAAAATCCGTTGTATTACATACACAAAGGTATAGTTCGACAACACCTTTCCTCTAATAGGTGTCTTTTACGAAGTGAAAAGGAAAAGAAAGCAAAACAAGGAGACCAAATCCGTCTGTATGTCCGTTTTTGAATTAGTATGAGCGAATCGTTTTCCGGATTTTAATTAAATCCGGTTTACAGTTTCGTTACAAATAGTTGTCGGGCAATTTTTTTGATTGTGAAAACTGGCTCGTCTACCTACCTGTAGTGTTTATACTTCCTGACCGATTTGGATAAAATTGCATGTAGAGACTCACTTAGTAATGTCGTTAAGGCTGTGAGTATCATGAAAATCTGTGCATTGTAAGGCAAACTTTACTGAAGGACGTTAGTGGATTTTTACCTTAGAAAATGTTTCTATTGCACCGCCAAACGCAGCTGTTTGTTTGTCAGTAAATCTTTAAATGATGTGAGTCGTACATAAAGTGTAGTTGCTTAAAAGCAAACAGTTGTCTTTGGCGGTGAATAAGCACCATTTGTTAATACAGATAACTCAACGAGATGGACAAGGACAATATTACAGACTTTTGCTACCCTCACTATCCACATTTATTGTCTGATTCGGGTGTAAATCAGTATAATACAATGAATATTTATCGTGTTGTAGATAAATGGTCTGGGTTGTTATAGACTGCTTTTTTACTGTTAATTGTATATTTACATATTTTAATGAAGGTGGTTGTCATAATTTGGTCATGTGTGTTGTACCGTGTAGCCTTGAAAGTACGTTGATATCAAGGTTTCGGAGGAACATGCTGCCGCAAATTTCAGGGCCGAAGTCATCTCTATTCCAAACATGGAGGTAGTGGGTTCCTCTCGAAAGTAGCTGTCCACCTACAAGTAAACACAACATCACAACTTAAAACAGCACAATTTTAATAGATCCTTAATTATTATAAACATACAGAAAGAACATTTGTAACACAATCCCAGTTCGACAGAGACGGTCCCTGAAACACATCGTATATCGCAGTTTTTATATGTAACTAACCTTCTAAGTTTACATAGAAAAGGAACTGGTTCCTATTCTAAACCACGTGAATCGAATCTACATTCTCACTATTTATTATTTTAAGGCCCATTTTATTATTATCAGATGTACTGATCATGTGAGAAGTGAATAAGTATTATATGGAGTCAAAGAGAGAGGACTATCCACTTACAATAAGAAGAAGGAAAGCTAACTGGATTGGTCACATCTTTCATAGGAACTGCCTTATAAAACATGTTACTGAAGGGAAGATAGAGGGAAGGATAGAAGTGACCAGAAGATGAGGAAGAAGACGTAAGCAGCTACTGTATGACATTAAGTTAGCGAGAGGATACTGGAAATTGAAAGAGGAAGCACTAGATCGCACTGTATGTGGAACTGGCTTTGGAAGAGGCTATGAATCTGTTATATGGCAGAGTAAAGAATGAACGAATGAATGAATGAATGAATGAGTGAAGAATGAATTAATGAATGAAGAATGAATGAATGAATGATTTAATTAATTAAGAATGAAGAATAAATGAATGAAAAATGAATTAATTAATTAATGAAGAATTAAGGATGGATGAATGAATGAATGAATCAATCAATGAAGAATGAATGAAGAATGAATGAATGAATCAATTAATTAATTAAGAGTGAATGAATGAAGAATTAATTAATTAACTAATTAATTAAGAATAAAGGATGAATGAATGAAGAATGAATGAAGAATGAATGACTGAATGAATGAAGAATTAATTAATTAATTAAGAATGAATGAATGAACGAATGAATGAATGGATTTCTTAGCTACCTTACTTATACTTGAAAATTGCCTCGCCATCATTTTTCATGCAGCTGTTCAATAGAGTCTTTTCACATTCAAACTTTCAAACCTGTTAATCAAATTTCCCGTCTATGTTCGCGCCACATCTCAAGTCCGAGCAACTCTGCAGCATTCCGTAACTGGCTTGTTTTAAAGAAAATTATTTGCTTGCCTTAAATTCTAGGACCACTCGTTTGCGGCTACTTTCTGCTTAATGCAGTCCATATATTAGCGAATTGCCTCAATGTCTGCTGGTCAACCTGTCCATCCGCAACCTGAGTGCCACCGTGCGTCTTTGACGAAGGAAGGATGAATTGACATTGGAGGTTCCAGTCGAACTTGATGTAAGCGATTACTACTGTACGTTTTTTGATGTCTTGCTGACCGTGCATTTCAGTATAATGTTAGCAGTTGACCAACTTAATGCACAAATTCTTGTTGGTCAGTTGCTAAGATTACTACTGTACGTGTCGTGTTTAGTTGTAGATCGCACTTGGCGATAGCATTTATCTTAGGCTCAGAGGCATTCTGCCCTCTGTCAAACTTGTTTCGAGGAATTCATTAGGTGCAATTACGTGACTAACGATCAGTCACAGTGCGCGCTGTTAGAACACCTTCCGTAATTCGTCTCCTTCAGGGCGGATTGCAGCGTTTGTTTCAAAGACAAGATGGAGTCATGTGGAAGTAACTTCGACCGTCCCTGCCTCTGCTACTGTTTTACTTTAGCTCCAGTGCAAGCAGGTCTGCTTGTGATCGATCCGTGGGAAGTCGCTTCCCTACCTAACTGTTTAAATCGTTGCTGCTTTCCTTTTCTGATAAAGAGATTATTTGACCTAAGACTGTGGTGTTTGCTTCGTGGGTGTATGTTGCGACTGGTTTGTACCTTCAGTAGCTATAATAAAGGTAATGCAACCCTACATAGACCTGGAAAAGCCCTGGAGGCTCTAGGAGTTTGACCATCCCGGAAGTTTAAGACATTCAGTGCATAAAGACGGGAAGTCTGTCAACCCTAATCAACGGCCGCCTTTACCCCCCAGGTTATACCCATGGTACTCATTCCTGTTAGAGACTGAATCGACCCGAGGGCCATAGTGTGGCCAGAAGGAGCTGGTCAATGAAAAATCGTAGTGACCCTATCGGTAATCGAGCCCGCGAACTTCCGGCTTATAGTGCAGTGCTTTGTAACTTCAGTATGTCAACTAATGGACTAATTAATAGTGTGCAACTAAATCTTCTTTGAAAAGCTAATAGGTCAATTCCTGACATTAAAAAAATCCTCCGACTTATATAAAACCAGAAATTTCGGTACCTTTGTCACAAGAGCCTGCCACAAGTCCCTGTACTGATAAATATGAATGCCTTCCGCGACAGCCCGTTCTGTTTCTTTAAGAGCCATTTTAATATAATGCTTGCAAATAACCCTACGATTTCCAGATACTCCCCTTACTGCAGACATTTCTTTTCTCTCCAGTGCCTGACACGTACCCCACACATCTAATTCTCGTTTATATGATCATCGTAGCAACATTTGGTTCTCAGTACAAATCATGAAGCTCCTTATTTTGTAGTTCTCTTCATCCACTGCTTTGTCCTTCCTGTTAAGTCGTCTGTCCGATGAGAGTCCCAGGACTGAATTTTATACACATCCCTTAAACAGTTTCTGATATGAAATATGTGGATGTTGTGACCGTTTCGATCTAATCGCTTTGCACGTATTTTATTCAGTTTTTACAAGGAACACAAAGAATTCGCACATTGGTAGAAGATTCTGAAGTTAAAACACACAAATTTATAGAGGTTTCGAAATCCTACTGAAATAAATATGTCAATTGTAATGTTTGTAGTGTATCCGGTGAAGATTTGTTTTCTTTCTTTAATTAATTAGTATCTGCCTAATACGTTTATCTTACAAACAGCTTAAATTAACTACTCCTTACCCGCAGTAAATTCCTTACATTCAAAATGCATCGAAATAAAAGTTTAAGACAGAAAATTTTCATTTTAAAATTTAAAAAAATTGTACTATTCGTTATCGTTTTCAAATTTCGTTTGTGATGTGAACTGAAATGTCACGAGTGATCAGCGTGGTGTGAACTGGAATATTATGAGTGGTCAGTTGTGGTGTGAGCTGGAATGTTATGAGTGACCAGTTGTGGTGTGAGCTGGAATGTTTTAAGTGACCAGTTGTGGTGTGAGCTGGAATGTTACGAGTGACCAGTTGTGGTGTGAGCTGGAATGTTATGAGTGACCAGTTGTGGTGTGAGCTGGAATGTTATGAGTGACCAGTTGTGGTGTGAACTGGTATGTTATGAGTGACCCGTTTTGGTGTGAGCTGGAATGTTATGAGTGACCAATTGTGGTGTGAGCTGGAAAGTTTTGAGTGACCAGTTCTTGTGTGAGCTGGAATGTTATGAGTGACCCGTTGTGGTGTGAGCTGGAATGTTTTGAGTGACCAGTTGTGATGTGAGCTGGAATGTTATGAGTGACGAGTTGTGGTGTGAGCTGGAATGTTTTGAGTGACCGATTATGTTGTGAGCTGGAATGTTTTGAGTGACCAGTTGTGGTGTGAGCTGGAATGTTTTGAGTGACCGATTATGTTGTGAGCTGGAATGTTATAAGTGACCAGTTGTGATGTGAACTGGTATGTTATGAGTGACCCGTTGTGGTGTGAGCTGGAATATTATGAATGACCAGTTATGGTGTGAGATGGAATGTTATGAGTGACCAGTTGTGATGTGAGCTGTTAATGAGGGATGCAAGCTCAGTGACTTATGTAGAATAAATTCCTCTAATTACTCCTAATTTACGGAAATCCGTACAAAAGTAGCTGTTTTGTCCGTTTTTAGGATAATCGAACCAACGAAGATGAGATGGGCGGGGCATGTTGCACGCATGTCGAGAACAAATTTTGTATGTTTCTGGTGGAAAACTCCGAAGGAAAAAGACCACTTAGAGGGAAAGGGAATAGATGAGGGGATCATATTAATACGAATAGTAAATAGGTAGGAAGGGAGTATTTGTTTGGCTCAGATTTGCCGTAGGTAGTAGATTCATGTGAGCAAGTTACTGAACAGTGGAGTTACGTGGAATGATGGGAAGTTCTGAACTAGCTGCAACACTGTAAGCTACTTAAGATGGACTGCATTCTGTATAGTTATTTATATCCCCGTTAGACATCTGTTTATAGGAGGACCATCGATACGAAAAGAGAGCGAGATATAACATTTTTTGGTTTAGAGTTCAGACTGTTTACACGATTTTAAACAATAACAAATTCGTTTAGGCGTGAGAGAAATGAGAAAGGTTTGTTAAATTGGAATTCATGCCTCAAGCGAAGGCGTCGCACGTGAGAATTATTTTATCATGTGTTTACTAAAGACATTGGTGGTGTTGCTTCGGGATATTCCAGTTATAAATCTTTCCCGTAACAAAACACCACACCATGTTTTGAAAGAAGGCATAAAACCATTACTGAATAAACTTTGCTTCATGCTTCTATGAGAAGAGATGGGGAGGGGGCAGTAAAACCGTGAATTGTCTAAGCAGAATGCCGGGGTCTTCGCTTCGAAACCATATAGGGAAGAAAGTTGGTAGCTAAGGTTAGCAAATTATCTCTTTCGGCTTAAAATTAATGTTACATAAAATGACTCTTAACTAAGAAATTAGCTAAAGAACCAATCAAATGACCAGTTGTAACTTAAATGTCACTGAAGCAGGTTAACGAATCAAAGAAACTTTTATTCCCTCAACAAAACGTTAAGGTAAACGATTCTTCTAGTCTATATTGTTGATTTAGCTACATGTTTCGGCCATAAAATAAACCGATCTGCGGGCTAGGTGGTTTATGGCTTTATTTTAAAGCCAGAACACTTAGCTACATTAATATTATAAACAAGAAGGATTGTTTACTAATAAACGGAAGTTGACTGAACGAAAGCTGCTTTTATTCAGTTAAGAATCACAACCTAAACGGCAAGTACTAAGTCTGAAGCTACGTAAATATATTTCATATGGAGTTAACTTTCAAAGCATTCTAAAAAAAAAGGCAAAGGTAAAGTGTTCCCTTTACAGGCCCGATGTGGCCCAGAGGGTGGGTAGAGTTATAGTTCTACACTTCCATGACCGCGGCACTAGAAGGGGGTGAGTGGTCAGCAGCACGCCCCGGCCGCACTTTACTCCCCGGAAAAACCCTGTACCCATTGTACAGAAGGCTGTGTGGGCCCCATGGCCGGTCTGGACGAGCGAAAAATCCCATCCCCACCGGGATTCGATCCCGTACCGTCCAGACCATAGTGGTCGTTATACCGACTGAGCTACCGGGCCCACTTATAAAAAAAGGCCCGCTTAATATTTACCAGACATAAAAATTAATGAAGTTTCTTAGGCTGATTTGTTTAGCTATAGCGTCTCATATAATATCCATGCTTCGGTAAGGAATATAATGTCGTAACCACAAACATTCTGAATAGCACCTGCCTTACGATCACCTGCCGAATTTACTGCGTGCACCATCTTTAGTGTTACTGTCTATACCTCTATAGGTTACGCACCAGATGCCGAGTTTAATTCTGCGTGAAAATTTGTGGTTTCAGTTTATTTGTTGTCTGTGACAGCCACCGGAAAGAAGCGTCCCGCATTTTCTCAAGATATCGAGCTAAGTATTCGTGATATTTCAACAGTCAAGTTTCAGTAAATGTCACGTGATTCTATAGCATGCTTGTATTGTTTGTATTTCCACTGCTTAACACAAAATCCACACTATAATTTACCGCCAAAAAGGAAGCATTTTCACTCTTTCTTTCTGCTGAAGCATTAGCTGGATGTTTTTGAGCGATTTTTCTTTTGTACGTGAGTTTTGAGACAACGTTGAACTGATTGGGCGGTGCATTTAATCTGATGTTATGACTTTCGATAGTAAATAGTTGGTTGCAAGTTAGTCTAAAAATGGCAGTGACCATTCTAGGTTGTGTCGTATTAACGTCTTGACTAGCCCTATTCTTCATTAGCCTTCTTGTGCTTTTGTTGTTGTTTTATTGTATAGTAACTATATTCTTTCAGTAGTCACACTTTTTGGAATTCTGAGTCAATACGTCATTGAGAATGTATATAAAGGAATGAAAATTTTGTAGAGGATTATTGAAGTATCGAGTAGGTCTAATCATTTCATGATAATAACTTAACTAATTCCAAAGAGTAACGTTTTTCTTAAGAAGCTAAAAATTCCTCAGCTACTGAAGATATTTTAGGCATTTTGTATAACCCATACGTTAATTACCATATGCAAAAGAGAGTTTCACCTGTCCCTAACCAGAACTGGATCAACCCCCTCCTTTCCCCTTTCCCATCACACTTCTTGAAGACACATTTTAATATTATTCCCCCATCTACGCGTAGGTCTTACAAGTGGCCTCTTTCCTCCAGGGTTTTCCATCAAAACCCTGCATGAAACTCTCCTTCCCTCCATTCATTCTAAAATGTCTCGCCTATCTCAATATTAGTGATTTTATCATCCGAATCATTTTTATTGTAGGTAAAGATCAGGAAGACAAAAAAAATTAATCCAAATCTGAAGCATTTGTAAACGGTTCGTGACTTGGGAAATTTTTGCAATGATGAAATGTTAGCAATTCACCAACCTCCAAGCTGGAGGAACACCCCTTATCGGCTGTCGGTGAGTGGTTATTTAATATATTAAGAGCTAGCTTCTGTCGTTATGATAATACAAGACGAAATATACAGCGAAAATGTCAGTTCCTATCAAAACTCGAACCGGTTCCAGTGGAAGAATTTGAAGAATGTGGCGCCATGCAATCTGGTAAAAATGTTCGGAAATGTGGGAGTAACGTACTGGAAGGTTATTGCTGTACCTTACCACGGAAGGTAGGCAGAACTGCTGGTGCATTAGATGGCTTTATTTATATCCAAGAAATGTTCTGCTTCTGACGGCCCTGAGGGCCGAAATCTTTGAACTATCAGACTGTCTTTGGTAAAACAGTTGCTATTGAAATGTCTGACCACACAGTGCGTTATAAACGTAAGGAAAAGTCCTTCAGGCGACCACAATTGTTAATGCCGTACTAACGGTCGGTCACCACCGTTATGTTTCTGCCAACGTGACAAAAATGAAATAAACAGAACCTCTTTATGTGTCGTCAGAGTGGAGGTTTTATAGAGACCATTATGTAGACGACGAGGAAGTACAGAAGGAAACTGTCAAAGGACATTGAGACGTTGGTCACGGACGTGTGAGGTAGAGATGAGGAAAGATGAAGCAAGAAAGGTGAGAATGGCTGATAATGTGAGGGAGCCAGACCGATTGACACATGTCTGGCATCACAATAAGTCTAAGGGAAAGTGATGAAGATGTCACCAAGGTCTGTCTCGGTGCCCTGTGAGTTGTGATGCTTTCACTTATTGTTTTGATTTATATGATGGATTGCTACTTTGTCTTTCTGTGTAACTGCAGCCTGTAAAGTCCCAGTACGGAGCATGGGTGGAATGCTAATTGACAGGATAAACAGGGGTTTTCGGAGGAAACCCTGTCTCGCTGCCAGTTATTCCAAGCGTGTAATGCACTGGGTCTGAACCCAGACCCCCGAGGTGAGACGTCGACAACTAACCCCTTCTCTGAGGTGGACGTTAACCTTTGTCGTTCATCGACTGCAACTGAAAATCTCATTTATCATATCGTTAGTTGCTTCGGCGGATCTGGAAAATCATCGTGTGTAATCCGAAGTACGTAGTTTACTGCTCAGATCTGAAGCCGGATGGGTGGACACATCGACCCTGCAGTAGAAGGCGGGGCTGGTCTCCATAACACTGGTTTCGAGGTTTCGACATGGCTGATTGCCCGAAATGACTTCATTTCATTCCTATACATAAGAAGACGTTATTTAACCTGTTAGTGGTCTTTTGAAATTTTTCTCAAATTGAGATTAAAAGTTCGTTCTCGCAAGAAAAGACAAATATTTCCACTTACGTTATACAGAACTGCTTATTTTAAAATAATTTTAAAATTATTTTGCCATTCTGAATTGTCGTCGTCCTTTAGGGATTACTGTAGGTGAATGTCATCCCTTGATTTATGTTGGCGGGAGGGTTGCTGACCATCGTCTATGCAGTGGAGTTATTACTGTCCTTTCTAATAAAACCGATGGATAGTCCTGAGGTCGAAATTATTTAAAATAATCTCCCGTTATATACTCACACATCGAAGATTATTGCAGACAATTGTCACGAGATTTTAGGTGAAAATATATTCCCTAGGCTTGTATGCGGTAGAGCAAGTGACTTGCAAGAAAATGTAAATTGATGTCATTTGTCTTCTTACTGAATGTCTACAGAATGAATAATACGAAAGTACATTTACCTATGTTATATGACAAGAGTGAAATTCCCATATTTTTTTTTAAAGCTTACCGCTGTGTAGGATCTCCAGAGATCCGTTCAATAACACAACATAATGTATTTCCCCATTTCCTTGACGTTGCTTACAATATAAATTAGTTTTCACAAAATCTCATATACTTCCCAGTATTTGATGTATGTTTGTCCGTGCATCGTTGTGTAAGCGTAGAGAAGAAAGCCAACTAGATGCTACTGAATGCTTTATTGCACTTATAATCTGCTCAACATGTTTCGGGCACTTATGTGCCCATCATCAGGAGCTCGAGACTATACTTGTGTTATTGCCGCATATATGTGTAATGCCTTGGTTGCTGGTGGTCGGCTGTTACAAGGAGAGCAGCAGGCTATGCGTCCGAGATGAGGGAGCTTGTGCGACTGAATCGCACAAGCTCCCTCATCCCGGACACATAGCCTGCTGCTCTGCTTCTAACAGCCGACCACCAGCAACCAAGGCATTACACACCATATGCGACAATAACACAAGTACAGCCTCGAGCTCCTGATGATGGGCATATAAGTGCCCGAAACATGTTGAGTAGATTATAAGGTCAATAAAGCATTCAGTTGGTTTTCTTCTCCACGCTTATACTTCCCAGTAATATGAATTTGAAATGTTGCAATGTTAAAATACTTCGATCTATTATTTTCATATGAATGCTAGGCATCTGAAGGTGCGTACTGCCCAGCTGTTGGGCAATTTGAAGTGTTAACTGTATTTATATAAGAAAAAGTTTCCACTCGCTTGTCGTCATGCAGCATCACATTATCACGTGATGTACACCTTCTGCCCTCCAGTGCTATCAACCTTTACTAAGCTGTGCTTATTTTTGTATGTTAGTCCCCAGCTGAAAAAAAAAAAACCATTGAAATGTTCTTCAAAATTCTGATATGAAGCAAAATTGTGTACCCGCTGTTAGAAACGGCGTATAGGAATGAGTGTGGAAAAGTAATTCCTTTTTCATGTTCTCATAATCTCGACCGAAAATACGAATCCTTAAGCTATGTGTTTTCGGGAGAGCAATATAAGTTGCATTGCTTAGTTATTTAATGGCACTTTTGATCTATGTACATTTTGATTCAGGAGCGCAGATAACCAACCATGGTCTCCTATAAAATATTTAGCGTTGGTACAGCCAGATGTCGGGATATTGCCTTCTCTCAGAAGAAAAAATCAACCTCGAAAGGACCAAACACAATTGTTAGTGTTCTGTACGTTTGGGGGCTCCCCGAACCCACGATTTTCCTCGGACCGTGAGGTCAGTGAAAGCCTGACATTCGCCTCTCTTTGAAATGTTCGCCAAAACGAAATGGGTATTACGTTATTGTGTTGTCTGCCAGTTGCTTATCTTTAGGTATCCTTCAGCGCAAACATAAACATTACATGTGTAAATTTTATATGAGATGAATGCGAGTGAGGGGCTTGAGTCTCTTCAGGCAGAGATTTTGAAAATAACTGCCTTATTGGAAGTAATTCAGAGTAACTTTGAATATGGGTACCGGGATATCGTAGGTATATACTGCCCTTGATATAAGGGTAGACCTTTCTGTCCTAAAGGTGGAGGCAGCACAATCCTCCGCACCCTTGGTAGCCATGCACCGTACTGGCCTTACGGCTTAGAACTAAGTAGTCTTAATTTAAATGTTTTAACCAATGACGTAAGCATATACCTACATAAGGTTCTTAAAGTTATTTGGGATAACTAGTTTTGTGGCTGAGATTCGCAGTGGTTATTTCTGGAACATATTCAAACATAAACATACAACTTGCATGGCTCATGTGTGCTCATCTTGAGAGACAGGAGTGTGTTTGGGGCTGAGAGGCACTGTTTCGGCAGCAGCGTGCTCTTAGACGAATATTTTACCGGGTGTGATTCACAATATTCTCACAGCTATGTTTTTGGAGATTTAAGTCTTCCTGGATGTTATGCTGTGTCGAGTGGTAAACTGTTAAGGACGTTTCTGAATTGACTGAATTTACCTCACCTTTTAATGATACTGTAACTTGTAAAACTTAATAAGTTTTGAGGACGGTCGCGGTAACCATTATAAGCTTTCTTGACTTATTAGGAATATATATTAATAGTAACCTATTACAGAAAATTACCTAAACTAAGGGCCTCTATAATTTCGAAAATTCGATGACTCATGGTCCTTACTGCAGACCCGAAGTAACAATAAGTTAGGTGGAACAATTTTGTAACCGAGTGGCAGCTCTTCGCGCTTGTGTGGACTCAGCGGTTTGGCGGCGTTGCTTCTGCACACTTCTGACTGTAATTAAACAGCCAAGACTCTAGATGCTGTATCCACAGTTTCATTCAGAATCGCTTCACTTTGGCTTGAATACGCTTTTCTGCCTTCATCATCAACCTGTTGTGTTAAATAAATTTTATTACTTCGGGTAAGGAGTGTAACGAGCACAGAAGAGAAGGAAAACGAATAGAGGTTTTCGTAGGAAACTCGGAGGCAGAGAAAGAGCTTGGGAATCCTAGGCGTGGGTGGAAAGGTAATATTAAACATTAAATCTTAAATATATGGGATGGGAATGTGTGTACTGGATTCATGTGGCTCTGGATAGAGACAAGTGGGTGGAGGTTTGTAAACATGATACTTCTAGTTGAATAAAGAGAGACCAACTTGGGGTGGTGTGGTATCCGGATGTAGGCTGAAGCCTGTATCCGGATACCACACCACCCCAGCCAAACCACACCGTAACACCAACACGCATCGAACGAGAGCAATACAACCCATGAAATAACTCAACAAATAAGTCGCAAGCTCCTCAGGAATGATGTATTAACATCCGAAACATGTTGAGCATTAAATAATGAAATAGAAAAGCAAGTGACATTACGTTGGTCTCTCGTTGTTCAACTATCAAGATGATGCACGGTCCAATAAACATAAGATGGTACTTCTAGTTCCATGAAATTTAGGGAAGTTCCTGGCTTTCTGATGATCTCGCAGCATTTAAAGAAGGACTATACTCCATAGACAGAGGTAAACATTTTGTGTGGTAATAATGTGTGACTTCCGTTGAATTTTCTTTGTATCAAAGAAAATGTGATGTTGGAATGTACATGCTTCTAGTGATTTTAATTCAAAGGGAAATTTAGAAAGCAACACATCGAATTCAATTCGACAATTTTACTGCTAATTCGGCACGCAACTGTGAACCCAGTGGCCCGGCTCCTTTTTGATTTATGTATATTACAACTCTGAAGCTTGCCTGCGCATCCTTTTTGAATAATTGCAGTGTTCAGTTTTAGTAACTGGTGGGGTCAAATCTTGTAATTAGGAGTGTTCGTGATAGAGCAAGACAGAGGGTAGGTATGAACGTCAGTATTGTGGTGCTCAGACCTACGTCAGCGGAACGTTTAATTAAAATCAGCCAAGGTAGTGGAATTATTGAGAAAGATATACGTGTCGCAGTGCTGCACACCAGTCACAATTGGAGAGAAATGGGACGACAGTAAACGGGAGAATACACTTATATAGACGGGGAGGCGAACAAAAACACTGCCTTCTAGCTGTTTTCAGACAAGTTAACTCTGTGAAGACCGAAATTCGTTTAAATAATACATAAGATTTCAGCTCACGGCTCTTATATAAAATGTAGAGCTTCCACGTTCTAAAGGTCAACTGCTAAATTCTGTGAGATGAATAGCAATTGTCAGTGCTGTGAAAAATCAAACGTAACCCATAAGCGCTGTACACTGTGTGCAAAGTGTGTGGCTTCTAAATTTAAAACTATGATATGATGTTTATTTACTGCAATTGATTTTCCACCCTGTGGCAGTGGTCGGTAAACTTGTACAAAAATAGCAAGGAGGCAGCTTCTACACGATCACCCTTCGTAACTCTGTTGTCCCGACGCGCTCAGTTTGTTAGGTGATCCTCTTTCGGGAAACGGGTGTGGTTCACCAAATCACATATAGTTTTAATTATTTCTTTTTTACTCGTTTTATTTACTCAATTTATTCTTGATATAAAATAATGGAGCGCTATATCCAGTAAAACAACTAGATCATTTCTAGGAAATGACACAGTCACTTCTCTGTACTTCTATTTACACCACACTCGTACGCGACTGACTTCCTTACTGGACTGCTAGCGTACGTTATCAGCTCCTAACGTTTTCTCATTTAATTCCCTCCACTACTACCTATCACCAACGGTCCCGAATACAAGTTGGCAGATTAACTTACAATGCATGCCATGAACCGTCCGTAATTGACGTCAGCAATCCAAAGAAACAACTATACTAAAAATGATCGGCTACAAGCTATATATCAAAGGAGAAACAACACAAGAAGCAATACAAAAACACCGAATACACAGAAAAGATAATTAACATACAAAACCGGAAAACAAACATATAGAATATTGAAATACGTAAGTCGTTTAATTATAAACTAACAAAGAGAAGCGAATAATAATAACAACACAACGTACTGCACAGAACCTACATACAGCTACATAACTATAAATCAGTTATAATACACAAATTTCACCAAAGAACGTCACTTTACTTCAACTCACTTTACGCCATAACTGAAGAATAAAAAACCAACTGTATGCCACTTATTATTTTACTGTACTTCTTATAGGCTCAACATGTTTCGGGCACTACTATGCCCATCATCAGGAGCTCGGGACTATAATTTTGATTACCACATTGGTCGTTTCATTCTGTAAAGATGGAGGGGGTAGCGTTAATGCAAAATTATGGTTCTTAGTGGTGTATGTTCAGTGTGAAGTTCTTTGTCGCTTGGTTGTAGCTGGTAACATGTTTCTCTTAATAGTAACAGTTTTGATCCTTTGTGCGTGGTGATCGTAGTATTCTGTTCTGTGTGGTATGTTTCATTAGTGGACAGGTAATTCGATGTGTTGTTAGTGTTCATTAGTACTGTGAATCTGAAATTGTACATACCTTGGTTTGCTGTAGGTTGGAGGTTAGGTGCGGTTAGGCTGGAGTAGTGTCCGGGCTGCAGGCTAAACACGACTGGTCTTTTCATATAGTAGGTGGGGACTTGGGGTTAATGGCCGTCTGAAATAGGGAGTTTAGTTCGCTAATTCCAGAACAATACCCAGGCGAACTAAACCCCCTATTTCAGACCTTCGCTAATTCTGGAACAATAGCCAGGCGAACTAAATCCCCTATTTCAGACGGCCATTAACCCCCAGCCCCCACATACTATATGAAAAGACCAGTCGTGGTTTAGCCTGCAGCCCGGACACTACTCCAGCCTAACCGCATCTAACCTCCAACCTACAGCAAACCAAGCTATGTACAGTTTCAGATTCACAATACTAATGAACACTAACAACACATCTAATTACCAATCCACTAATGAAACACACTACACAGAACAGAACACTACGATCACCACGCATAAAGGATCACAACTATTACTATTAACAGAAACACGTTACCAGCTACAACCAAGTGACAAAGAACTTCACACTGAACATACACCACTAAGAACCATAATTTTACATTACCGCTACCTCCTCCATCTTTACAGAATGAAACGACCAAAATGGTAATCAACATTATGGTCGCGAGCTCCTGATGATGGGCATAGTAATGCCCGAAACATGTTGAGCCTATAAGAATTACAATAAAATAATAAGTGGCATTTAGTTGGTTTTTATTCTTCAGTTATCACAATGATGCACGGTCCAACAAACATCAAAATTCACTTAGTCACTTCACATCACTTCGCTTCGCTTCCCTTCACTTCGCTTCACTGCATTTCACTCCCCATTTATCACTTCCCTCCACTTTTGGAGGTTTCGTCTATACGTTTCAAAAACTCTTCGCTTCTCCTCACTTATAATAATTTTCCTAAATCTAATTGAATAATTGTCCAACAAGATGCAACTGTATTCAGTTTGTTACATATATGTAGACAGCTCTACATGTTTCGGGTGTTGACACCCATCATCAGGAGCTCGTAAAACTGTAATTACAGCTTCTGGCACTGGTCAACAGGGTCTACTACCATCCGCTGTCGTTGTTGTTCCAACTCAACAACGAGAGCGGACGGCAGTAGACCCGCTTGACCAGTGCCAGAAGCTGTAATTACACTTTTACACTGTTATACAGTTACACTGTTCTTCCCTTCTACTCCTTCATGGCACACTACAGGGTGAACTTTACCTTTAAAGACAGTGTTAACCATTTTAATGTTTCATGCGGAATAATTCACTGGTACACATGCTTTACGATCAGAAGGTCCCTGGCACAAGTGTTCTACTTAAAAGGTCCCTAGCACAAATGCCTCATATTCTGAATGTCCCTGTTGCACACACTTTGCAATCAGAAGGCCCCTGGCACATATGCTTTAATTGCAAGATCCCTAAATCAAATGCTTCATGCTCTGAATGTCCCTGGTACACAAGCTACACACTCGGAACGTCCCTGGTGCACATGTTTTGTAATCAGTAGGTCACTGGCACAAATATCCGTCCAAAGACAAACTATCCCATGGCGTTTCCATCGTTTCTTCATTTTGCCCGCAGGTTATTTGATTGTAGCTTAACACAAACCGCAACCGTTTCATTGAAGTAACTTTATTATTCTTCAGCAACCTTCTTACCACCCGGCCATGTATAACCTAGACACGTAAGAAAGCTTGTTTCAACTCTTAGATAAGGAATTGCGCTTCAGTTGTACACAAAATCTGAATGTGCATCGAAGCAAATGTTCTGGACTCCATGGGTGAAGGCCAAACAGTTTATTGTGTATAGGGAAATAAAGCCATTTGTCGTGAGAATAACACGGGGCAGAAAAACACACGACGTGGCAAAATTCTTACTTTTGATATTACTGCTATGTGGTGTGCCACTCTGCTTGAGGGAGGAAACAGGCCAAGAATTGATACATTCTGCATCGTATATTTAGATAATGTCTAATACAAGTTTTGTAATGCTGTGTACTTTCTACAATTACTGTGGGCGTTTTAAGTAGCAACTGTACAGCGAAGGATTTTAGTATGATTACTAAACAGCGACTTTGGGAAAAGTGAATGGAAGCGGTCGCAGACAGTCTGAGATACTACCCCAGAATTTGTGCGGAGGGACGGAGGGAGACCACCGACCAAGTCGGGACAGTATGCGTGTCGGCCGAACTTCGAACCGAGCGCTTCCTACTCGACGCCTCAAGGGTTCCCCGTTAAGTCAAGTTCATCACTTGGTTTTGGCACTTTCATGTCTATGTGGCCATTGCGGTTTCGGGCACATTACTCTTGATCGAATCGCCCAGTTTGTATGAAAACTGAGATGGACAGCACGCCACTAGAGAGAGAGAGAGAGAGAGTGCTATAGTTTTTAAAAACCAAACATTTTAATCTATTTAATAGTTATTTTTCATATATATGTTCAATGTGAAATTCCCCGAGGATGATATGAAGAAGATCGAAACATTTCGGAGTATTAAGGAATTATATGCGAGAGTGTATTTGTGTCTTTGTTGGTGTTGACTATTAAATTGCTGTTTAACACGCGGATATGAATAAAACCAAAGCGCCATTTGTGTTTTCAGTTTCAGTTCAAGCAAACTGTCCCACAGAGATTGTGAAATGACACCGGCGATATAAACAGCTTGGTTCCTACAGTGTTGTGTGATAGCATATTTTGGAAAATATTCAATTATTTTTTATTACGGATCTTCTTAAGTTGAAAAACAATGTAACAGTAGGTAGATTGTTTATAAATATCAAATAAATATTATTATATTCAGTCGGAACTCAACAAATAGTTAACTATTTAATAACATAAACAGCCAACTAGATGCAACAATAATAATTTTATTAATAATTTCAATCAGCTCAACATGTTTCGGGAGATAATTTCGCCCATCCTCAGGAGCACTAGACTGTGTTTACAGCTTGTGGTATAAAGCACCGACGATGCTGTCAGCAGGCAGCATCGTCGGTGCTTTATACCACAAGCTGTAAACACAGTCTAGAGCTCCTGAGGATGGGCGAAAATAGCGCCCGAAACACGTTGAGCTGATTGAAATTATTAATAAAATTATTATTGTAGCATGTAGTTGGCTGTTTATATTATTGTATCAGTAATGCACGTTCACATAAATATTAAATTAACAAAATTAACTATGTGTTGTGTTCCGACTGGATAGTATAATAATATTTATTTGATATTTGTATTGGATGAAACAACGGGATGGACCAATCAAAACTTCAGATTGTTTACACTTATTGCTCGGTTTGGTCGTTATAACTAGTTCATTCCTGGAAGTAAACGCGAGAAACTTTGTATGGAGATGGACTGAAATTGCCTGTGTAAGCTTTGTTTGTAGCCTCATACTCTTACGTTTCAAAAATTAGAGGTGTTTGAAAATGCAAAACTCTGAGATTGTTCAGCCTATTTGAAATCTGTAGTACTGGAAACTATTCACGGTAATACAAGATTAGCTTTCAAAAATTAATCTGAGCCATGAAAACAGACGAAGTGTGAGGCGAATATCGAGAGCTCTAATTGGAAAAATTATACGGTAGGGAATTTTGACATTTTGTAAAATGCCTACAAAGTATTTTCTCTTCCACAATAAATTAAATTCACGAAGGAGTGTTTTGGAGGACATGCTCAGGTATAATAAAATTTTAATAAATTCTGTGGCTAATTTTATTATAACCTGATATGTTGAATATGTTCTGTCGTGTCGTTTTGGTTAATAAACCCAAAGTTTCGGAAAAGAACTTCCCAGACCTTGGAATAGAGATTATTTCCATCCATTGGACCCAGAAGAAAAAATTTCATAGTGTTTCCGGTGAACGCTAACGGATACACCGTTAGAAATCCTGTGGTTAGACAAACCGGGAGGATTAAAAATACACACCTCTTATCTGTTCATCTTCCCAGATTTGTTTCTTTATATTATAAGCATTGGTAGTGATGTGCCTTCCCCCTCTCAAACCCTTGAAGTTTCACTTTAGAATCTTCTGTATACTTCACCAGTCATCATCCCACTTGTCTGTTTGTTAGTCACGACTCGTTAAGAATCCCCGGAGGTTTCCCTCTATTGTTTACGCCAATAAGTAACACGTGAAGCTTTGCCAAAACACATAAACCGTTGTCTTGGCAAAGCGAACTATGAACCAGTTTTGTCGTCAAATGGATGTGCGTTTGTTTTCAAATGACGGATTCGAATAGGAAAGTACGGGCCTGGCTGATACTGTGTGTTCATTTTTTTTTTTACCTACATGTATATGACATATGACTGGTGACGGTACTGTTTTCGCGGGGGGAAAGAGGGGCGGCATAAATCCGATACCAAATTAACCTTATGGATCGCAAGAGCTCCACAGGAATTCACAAAATATGTATGGTAATTGTGGATTATAACCAATTAAGTAAGGATTCCCTTTCACGTCATTATATGCATGTAATTCAGGGGGGTAGCATAAGAGCATTTCAGCTGCTGAATCGTTCCACATAAGTTAACATTAATTAGTGATGCTGTAATTGTAAACACATACAAAATCACTTACAGCAACACTTAAAACAACAGACGAGACAGTATTTAAGGTAGTAATGAAGTGGGCTAGTTTAGTGTTTCGAATTTGTGTGTTGGTGTATTGTTAAAGCAAATAGGTTAGGGTAACGACTTGTCACGTGTTCTGTAACTGCATCCTGTTAAAATTTCGACAGATTTAACGAATTTCCTGGGTGCAGTGTTTATGACCTTCTTCAGTTTCTCACTGAGTCATGCTGTGGCTTTTGTGGCTCAGTCGATAAGACGCCTAATCTAGGCACTGGGCGACTGGAGAATCGGGGTTCCATTCACTTTTGAGTCCCATCCATGTTTCTGTGAAGCGGACAGAGGGGCTTATTTATTTGGAGATAAAAACGGTCAGGACATGGCCAGTCACTTCCACATTGTGCCTGAGGTTTGGAGGGACTGAAGCTGTACCTTCCTCTTCCTATGCGTCATTTACGGCATGCAGATTAATTAATTATGCACCGACCACCTTTCATTTTCCATTTGTGCAGACAGACAGCGTGACGGTAGACACAACACACATCACAACTGTCTCCTTCTACAATACTTGCACCTTACACAATTTACAATTCTTAATTATCTGTATTTATGCAACCTTATACAGAGTGGTTAAAAACGACGGTAATAATTTCGCATGTTTATAATGAAGTAACCAGTAGGCTTACAATAACGTTGTGTGCAAGAGTTGTTAGGAAATTCCTTGAAGACTGTAATTTAAGCCGGAAAAGTTTCGAGGGTTTGCTGTCAACGCACGCACCGCTGAGGAACATTTCTTATTACGTCCTGCGCTTTTGGATGAACAACTTCGCAAACAACTGTGCAGAGACTGTTCTAGACATCTCCGGGTTGATCCATTAGCTAGAAAGACCATTTATAATTGGCGTTGGACGTCTGACGATAGAGGTTATCTTCTGCGAAGAGAAGAGCAGGGGTCGTCCTCGCGTGTCACAAGACAATGTGGACCGAGTTTGGGAAGCCTTCGAAATTTACTTTTCGCAGCAGTTCGTGACAGCTCTACAAAAGCGTATGGCGCATTCTGTGGAAATGGTTGAGCATGAAATGTTGCAAGATGCGTTTATATTGTTTTAGAATTACTTTGTATAAAATCTTAATTAAAGTAACTTGCTTGCTAGCTTAACAACAAATTTATTTTGGATTGAAATTAGCAGAAGGGATTTTCCAGTTTTCCTTTTCTTCTCTGTTGTGCCTTAGAGTGTTGTTTATGCTTTCTGCTTTAGGCCCTTGTCTGTCATGTTGTGCCTTACGTTGTTGTCTGCAACCAGCACAATCTCTACACTTGATGTAAGAGTTGCAGTCAGCATACTTCGTAGATGATAGTTGCTGCTGACAGTTCGCAGGGCACCAACAGCTTACGGCGGGATGTGAATTGGGTGGAGGCTTTGTATTCCCAGCGTACGCAACTTATTGACTTTGTGATAGAAGGAGATGGAAACAGAGATAGCGCAGTGGGTGTAGTGACAAGACTGGGAGATGCACAACGAGGAATATTTGTTTGGTTCTGTGCAGTTGTACAACATGTCCCTGGGCTGTAACGTCCAACCTGGTTATTGGGCCAACCCAGATGCATTTTTTACTGCTTACCAGAGATTTTTCCCCAGACGTAAAGCGGCCGGATCCTGAAGGTGGCCAACTCCACCGCGAGTCACGGTTAAGAATGACTGAAGCTATAACTCTTTTACCCTTGCGCCTTCACGACTTGAAAAGGGCAACTTTATTTTTTTAGTGAATCGGAGAAGAACCGTGTAAGGCTGGGTGATGAAGAAACGAGAAGCACAAAGACTAGAAGGACTAGAAGTATCACAATGAAATTTTCAAGACAGCTGTTAGGAATTACTAATTTAGATCGGGAAAGGAATCAATCCGTTAGGGAAGTACTGGGTGTGCAGAACACTGTTCAGGAAATAGAATATTGTCAACACTTACACAGAAAGGGCAAAAACAGGATGCCCGAGCAGGCATAATGGAGGAAGAATATTGGACGCCAGAGGGAAAGATGAACGGACTAACTTTACTTTAAGGGTTGAAGAAAAGACCTTATGTCTAACCCTTCAGAGTTCATAATGAGATATTTAGATATTCCCTTACTCATTAGCTTGTCACTATTTTGGTATGAATGGGGGGGGGGGGGTTGGAAATTGTTTTTCTTATAAAAAGAAAAAGGGGTTAATTGGAGGAATTTGGGAAGGGCACAACATAACTTTTTTTTTTAAGGATTTAAAGTGCACTAAAGT
>Ga0123352_10001999_pt1 | contig 27954 bp, 10 predicted proteins | sample TergutLab28metaG_FD_89700 | JGI IMG/M metagenome (GOLD analysis project Ga0123352, IMG submission 89700) | Labiotermes labralis P1 segment gut microbial communities from Petit-Saut dam, French Guiana - Lab288 P1 | ecosystem: Host-associated > Arthropoda: Insects > Digestive system > Gut ... | reverse complement strand
TATGGTGTTCTGCACTAGTTGTGCTGGCTGTGGTTGTGTGGAGCTGGGTCGTAAGCCGTGTGCACACGGCTTACGACCCAGCTCCACACAACCACAGCCAGCACAACTAGTGCAGAACACCATATGGAGTAATACACGGTCTTGTTCTCCTGATGATGGGCATAATGATGCCCGAAACATGTTGAGATAGAAGTTTGATAATAAACATCGGATTAGTTGCATCTTGTTGGTTTATCTCTCTTCGCCCTGTAATCGAGATAAATACGAGAAGGGTAGAAACAAGAGTTGATCTCCCTTTATAAGATATTTGCATTTCCTTTAACTTACTCTTGAATTTACGGAATTGTCAGTGTAATACACATTGCTGTCTGCCGACACGTCCTGCCGCCTGTCTGACGCTGGATATGTGTAAAGGGGAACAGAGCGAGAAACCGTCATTACAGCTGTCATCTATTGCCGGCCTTACATTCCTACAGTGATGTTCGAAATATAGGCCAACATATTTGTTTCGTGCTATCATTTTTATGTTAAAGTTCGGATACTTGGAAACTGGTCTCAGTGGTGTGGTGACGTATTGTCGCCTAGGCAGGTGCTGGATCTTTGGAAGCCTACAGTGACGTATGTGAACAGCGCGTGATTTCGGTGTGTTCTTTACACAACAAGAAAAATATTAAGTGAAACCAAGTGTAGGTCTGTCGGTTTCTGCCTAAGTATTAGTGCCTTCAGACATTTTTTAATCTGACATTGAAGACTGGCACTAAAATTTGTTAGGTAATTCCGAATTCGATCCACAATGTTTGATAATAAACTCTCGTTTACGAACGGCTATAAACTGGTTTCAATATAAAGTAAAGGTAAAGTTTTCCCTGTCCACTCCATGAAGGCACGTAGAGGGAGTAAAGGTTTAGCTCCATTCCTTCTTAACTTCCGCATTAGATGGAAATGAGTAGTTAATTTTACGCCCCAGCCGCCTGACTTCCGGTGCTCGTGGCACGTCCCTGCCTCTTAATTCCTGGTGTCCCTTGAATAATAGGAGACTGGGTGGGCCCCACGGCCAGTTATGGACTTTTTGAAGAAGAGAAATATCTCTTCACCCTACCTGGATTCGAACCCCAGACCCTCCAGACCGTAGCGTAAAGACTTTCACAGATTTTGTTGTAATTATATCTAATCGCAAAGGACTTATACCAAAATCTGGGAAATTAAGATATTCAGCCATAGTGATCCATAAATGTAAATACAGCATGCTTCATGCGTTATGTGGAATGTTCCTTAATAGTGAAAGTATTCTTTTTGGAAGGTTATGACAGGGAAATTGTAATTAAATGAATATTAGCTGGACCAATGTCCTATATAAATGGGTTGCAACACAAGAGTATAAAATAAGCCACGGTCAGCTCCTAGCCTACGTTTCCTAAATCAGTCAGCTGAACAAGCGTTGTAAATATAGTTATAAAATATTGATCAAAAGGCGTAGCTAGCGGGCAAGTGGTGCGACCGCCCCGGGCAGCTGGGTCGAAGAGGGGAGCATATTGGACAGCGAAATGCTTATTTGAAATGAAAATTTTATATCCTGCCCTCAACAAGTGTTAAATTACTGAGTCGGATATAAGTAAAATCAATAGATAATAGTGACGTTTTTAAAGTTAATGTTTCTTGCTACGGGTGTCCAGTATGGTTTCTGTTCCCGGGCGCCTAAAGCTCCAGCTACGCCATTTCATTGATCAATGTGCCGAAATTATCGTCTCGTGTGGTTAATAATCATTTGGTTTTCGGGATACTCCGGAGTCACATTCCGGCCAGACCGAATATTCTGCCCGAAGGTTTCGGTGTTTTCCTCAGTCCATCAAAGAATGTGGGTGATACCTTAAATGAACCTCAATTCCATTTCTTATTCCAGTTTGCAAATCATCCTATCATTAGATGATACATGCTTACAGACTAAATTCCTGACATCGTTATTAATAAACTGAGAAAAAATTAATAAGTTATATTGAAATATAACCTATAGATTCAATCTTCTTCAGATTGTTAAGTAGACTGATTCCTTGGTCTTGATTAGAAAATTTATTATTAATTTTTTATAACTTTTACAGAAGAGTGTTTTACAGCAGCGTGTACTTTATATTTAATCTCTTTCAGACAACTTTGTTTTATTAGTGTGGCATATATTCTTCTCCGGTTCTGATACCAGAATCGAAACAGAATATCAATGTGAAACTGTAGTCTCAGCCATCCTTACATAACTACGAGCTGACTCAACACAATATCTCAATATGCAGTGTCCGTCCTTGTTACTAGACATCTCGATACTTGGAACTTCCAGTCACGTAATAATTAAACTAATGCATTTGGAGCAATAATTTCTTCACTGCACGAGACCTTAAAGCCAAAAACACATTTTGTCTGCAGGGGTCGGTCCATTGCTCTCAAAATCTTCCCCTACAATTACATCTACTGTTCTTTATTTTCCTTTGCTTCATTTTTGTTGTCATCATCTTACGTGCAGAGAAGGAATTACTGCCCCTAGGCCTCACTTTCTGGAGGGAGCGTTTTTTTTTCTAAATTGACACTCACCTATAGATGTGTCCCTGAAGAGAATACCCAAAATTCTTTATCCTTCCGACAACCTCGCTAGTTTCTTGCGTACGTACACTGCTCTAATGATGACGTACAATGCTAATTTAAAATATTTGTTATTTGCCTCAGGATTGAATTCTATACGTCCTAAGGGTTAATATTATGTTAGGTAAAACCAAAACACAAAATTTTGCCACTAGACGAATCGTTTCATTGTTTTGTTTTATTATATCCTAAACTCAGAGTAACGTCATAAAAACGTTTGTAGGAAATGGATGATTTCTGTTGAAATCATTTTGTCACTTACCTTTTGGTGTAGAATTTTCGAGCCGAGTTTTCGTGGTAGAGGCGAATGCCGAGTGCAGTGTATCCTATCCTATATACAGACAAGCCCTTCTGAAAGCGACTTTTCAATAAAATCAGTCCACGGTGTCTGGTAATATTAACCAACCAACGGACGTGCGTTCTGGCAGCTGATGGGGTGAGGTTTCAGAATTAAGAGGAGAGGGGTTATGTCCAAACAGCTGTTATATTACACAGAATATGACCCCCTCCCCCCACTCTGACGTCACGGTAGCAGTTTTTAGCACTCATGACGAGACTGTTCCTGCTTAGACGGTAATGTAACAGGGCTGTCAACTTAACAGATTTACATTTGTTTCCTTGGTGTTTGCCAAACACTAATCTGGCAATTAAACAGTAATCTCACAGCCTGTATTATTTTGCTGCACCGAATATTTTGGCACAATGATTCAGTTCGAGAGTTTTTTGGAGAAGATACTGGGTTCGAATTCCAACTGCGTTGTAAGTTATTCTGACTGAGGTTCTTCGTGAACCTACATTACCATCGAATACCAGAAGGGCATCTTTAAATACACCGCGAATCCATATTCCACTTCTTTACCTACCATCTACCATCTGTTCATTATAATCCTCCCGTCTTCCATTGTGACGTAAGTAATCTATAGACATCCAACAGCGTCGTTCAGTAACATACGAACAGTTCTTAGCCCCTTAAAGACAGAATAAAGAGTGAGAAGTTACTTTTCTGTCTATTACCCCCGATGGGGGCATTGCTTAGCTTGTATTTCCTCGGGTTTCGCACACTTGCATCTGATGAATCTGTATATAATGTATACATAAATAGGAAATTTCATTTAGATGTTTTTAACAATGGGATTCAAGTTAGTTACGAGTGCATGCTGCGTGTAATCTTCCCAAAATTATCCCCCCCCCCCCTCATTCATAGCTTGTGACAGCTACTCGCATTAGGAATGATGTTGTAGCTGTGTTGGCAGAACTGTTGTTGTCTCGCCTTTTATCTGCTTCCTTTCCAGAGATTACGAGTACTGCTGAATTAGCATTTCTGTAATGTTCGTCTGCTGAAAGTCTTATCTGCCTGCTTGAAGGTCCTCAAGTGGTCGTAAAATCTTTGGGAGATGCGTGATGGAGGTTCCCGAATTTTTGGCTAAAGATACGACGCCTTAACCCAGGTGCACTAACAGAGTTCATTTCGCGTCTGATTCTGTTTGTAGACTTACTTGGGAGATTCCGAATCCAAACCGCGTTCTGGCAGAAATTATTCCCGAACCTCGTTATTGACGTTATTTGCGATGCCCTGTTTCGAATTTCGGTTTAGAGGTTTACTAAACCAACTGACTTCACACGTGTGGTCTACGAAAACACGTGCGTAAATACATAGACTGGGTGATTCAAAAGTCTCCATACCCAGGAAAAATGTTCTATTTATTTACAAAACGTCCTCTACATGGTCGTGGGTCGGGTAGCTCAGTCGGTATAGCGACTGACTACGGGCTGAACGATCCGGGATCGAATCCCGGTGGGGACGAGATTTTCCGCCCCTCCAGACCGACCCTGGGGCCCACCCAGCCTCCTGTAAAATGGGTACCGGGTCTTTCCCGGGGGTAAAGTGCTGCCGGGACGTGCTGCTGACCACTCACCCCTTTATAGTGCCGCGGCCATGGAAGAGTAGAGCTAAACCTCTACCCACCCTCTGGGCCACACCGGGCCTGTAACGGGATCACTTTACCTTTTCTTTAATTCTACATGGTCACCATTACATTGATAGCACATATTGATGCGTCTGTCCCACTAATGTTAATGTGCGCACATTCATCTATAATGCAGTCTTTTAGGTGGCCCGTATTTTGTATTTTCACCTGGTACACCTTGGCCTTCAAATGCCCCCACAAGTACAAATCAAGTGGAGTGAGATTTGGAGATCTCGGAGGTCACTCCTGGGAACCACAGCTACCAATCCTATGACCTGGAAACTGCCGATCTAACATCGGCGCAAGAAGATACCATATAATCCCAAAATATGGCAAATTTTTAATCACGTTGTAGACATACACAAGCTTATGTGGGTGTGTCACGTCAAGTCAGTTCCTATTACTCCATATAGAGCATAGGCCTCCAACCTTTTTATGGCAAAGGGCCACACCGGTTATTGCGGGTCGGGTCGCGGGTCGCAAGTGGGAAAATAATAGTAACTGGTAACCTAACCAACAAAATAATTGTGTAATTTATGTTGTGTATACACAATTTGCAAATGTGGCTGCGGGCTGCTTAATACAAACTGAGGAGGCGCATGTCGCCCGAGGGCCGCGGGTTGGATACCCATGATTTAGAACTCAGCTCCTCTACGAAGCCACGCCAGCGGACACTCTCTTCAAATATTGCCTAGACCTCTCTTGAAGACTTTCCCACTGTCGTGTGTATTTATGGGCGGAAAAAACGCAGTACCTAGGCGGACAACTCACTGGCCGGACTCCTATCTGGAGCACCTGGGGCTCATCCTCTGGGGCTCATCCTCTGGGGCTCATCCTCTGGGGCTCATCCTCTGGGTTTAGTGTCCTGACAGTGTAGCCGATCACTTACTGCCATCTTGTGTCGAAATTAATGTGTAGAACATTAGGCCTACCTCCACTTTTCCCGTAAGACTCTCTCACGTCATGACTAGCCACATATACGTAACTGCACAGTCTGTCTGCACTTGTCTGTTCCTAAACATCAGTTATAGTGACCGGAAGAAAACAAGAAGGAAAATGGCGATTGGTTAGAAGTGACAGATAATGTAAAAGAGAAAAGGAGTCGTATAAGAAGAGGAAATTAATTAGAAATATAAGGAATTGAAGGTGGAGAGACAAGAGAAGGAAACATGACAGACAATGCACTGTTAATGTAACATTCAGGCGCTTTCGCGTAAACATTGTTACGGTGGAAGAGCTATGAGTATGAAATATTATGATTGTGTCTGTATTCTCGCCTTAGTTAACCGGCATACAATGCGCATGCGCCGTGTTTTATTGTCATCTGTGGCATGTCTGTCCTTACCACATTTTCCTTCATTATCTCACAGAAGAAATGATTTTCCAATATATATACTGGAAAATCATTCCGTATATTTATATATTGAATATAAAATATATGTTTTGATTTTCTCTGCAACTGTTGTCCGTAATTTTTTCATTCTAAGAAGAATTCAGCGACATATTATCATAAATGCACATAGGTCTTCCTGTACAGTGCTCTTTATTCTCCTCAGATTTTAATAAGATTTGAATTTTCCGGACAAATTTTCGAAAAATCCTTAAATATAAAATTTCATTACGATTCGACCAGTGGGAGCCAGAGTTGTTCCTTTCGGGTAGATGGGCGGTCGGATGGACAGACATGACGAACTAATAGTTCTTTTTTTGTGGTTTTGCCAAGGGCCTAAAAATGAGTATAAAAGTGGAAAAAAGGATATGAAGAAGGATGAGTAACTGGAGAAGGGAAAGGTGATGCAATGCGAAGAGGAAACAAAGAGGAGAAGTTGTAGATGAGAAAGAAACATTGCTTAGCTTATCACGTCCATTTCTGAACGGTTCACAACAGCGCAATTGCACGAAACACTGACGTTCTAAAGACGTCGGACTGAAACGATTGTACATATAGGAAGAAGAGACGAGAATCGCGGATATGAAACGAGGCCAACGACCGAAGATAAAGTGAAACGATTAGTTTAGTGTATAATACCATTGATGCGTTGGCAACCCTGTTTCGGAGCCTGGCTGGACCACATGTACGCTTTGCTCGCAGCTGCCGCTGCGGGGCTGGGGGTGTGACTCTAGCCTGGGGGCTACGCGTCACGTCTGGAGGTGCAAGTGTTGAGGGGTGTGCGCGCAACCGGCCATGATTAGCTATCAGCAGAGGCCCTCTGGTGGGGACCCCACAGGGATCCAACAACTGCAATAACTCTGAATCTGTTCTACCGGCCATCCTATTCATCAGTTTACTCGTCGATCCATTTGTTAACGCATTTATCCGCAAGTTTATCTAACCATACGTGCATTCTCCAATCCATTTATTCACCATTTCATTCATCCGCCCATATATTCACTACAGACAAGCAAACAAATGAAACAACCATTGGTGGAAGGAATATTCAAGTGTAGGTTAGCAAACTCTGGTTCATTGACTGAGCACTCTACAGGACAGAACTGTGATCCTGTGTATAAACCCATGGTTTTGAGTTGTCCGTGACGTAAAAGTGTTAAGGACTGTTTAAGGTCAGAGTCTGGATACGAGGTTTGTGTGAGACGGCCCGCGTGTCAAATGAAAGAAACAAAAGACTGCTTTGCAGGTTAATTAGGCTGAACTAAACACACGTGCAGGAAGTAACAGGGAGGTCAGAAGGAAAAACAGAGCAACCAGCATTCAGTTCTGATTAATATCCATTCAAAAACGCGATCGGTATTAAAATTAAGGTCACGGACTCGTGAATGTGACACAGTATGTTGTGGTTTATGTGTGAGAATGTTGGACAGCAGCCCGTAAGACAAGAGCCTTCACTTTCGCCCTGACAGCCTCAAATCTGACATACATACTTTCTGTACACTTGGAGATTTTCTTGGAGATTTTAGTTTTAATTGGTTAAATAGATTTTGTATTCAACAAGTATCAATGACAGCCATCGGCTTATATATAAATAATTGTAATCTATTACTGTATATTCATGTTGCTTTACTCTAACCAGTAATGGGATTTCCAGTTTGTTATATAAGCTGTACACCCGAACGGGGTAGACAAACTGATTTCAAAATCTGCAATTTCTAGTACACTTCTTAACACAGGGATGCCCAAATCCCGAGTGTCAGGTCTCTTTGTCGACCAGGCAATTTTATGATGGCGCTTAATATTTTTGGGTCGTCAGTGTAGAACCTGCTTCATGTCACCCATTTGGGGCCTAAAATTTTGAGTTTGTTCCTAGACTTTTGGAAAATTTCTGCATCTCTGACTTAACAGTACACAAAGAATGGGCATGTTTATACCGTAATGAGTTTGTAGTCGACTCGACTGAATTAGTTATCTGAAACTAACCACCTCAATGGAATAGTTTCCTTCTGATGATCTACTTTTTCCAAAGCTAGGCAAATTGTCCCTTCGCAATTTTGGAACCCGAAGGTTTGTTACAATTTTCGTGAAATTTCCTGGTATGGAATCCGAAGTCTAAAAATGCCAGAGCCCGCCAATGGATATGATTCAGTGCCAGTTCAGTCCACTTACTACCATATTAACCTCTTCCTCTTTCTACGATTCACGTTAAATTTATCTTCGCATTCCCTTCGTTTTCCAAGTGACTTTTTTCGGTTTCTCTGAAAATCCAAATTATACAAAGTTCTTTACTTTTACGGTTCCGTGCATCGCTGATCTGTATTAATAATTGTCCAACGAGATGCAACACAAAGCAGTCTATTTATTATTCTGCAAGTTCATTCTACACGTTTCGTGTGTCAACCACACCCATCATCAGGAGTACACAAAACTGTAACTAGAGCTTCCGGTACTGCTCATAGTTTTGTGTGCAGCTACCTCCCTCCAACGTGGCCAAGCTAGCTTGTATATATATAAAGTTTATTTTCCTCAAAGGAAAAATATAAATTCTAGGTGCCTGAAATAGGGCGGTGAGGAGAAATTCTGGACCTAAGGCGGAAAAATTAAAAGGACGCTGGTGAAAACTGCGTGGTGAAGAGTTTTATAATGTATATGTTTCACGAAATGTTATTAGAGGGATCAAATCAGTGTAAGAATAATATGAGCGGGACATGCAGCAAGCATGAGAAACAAGAGAAATGTGCGAAAGTGCCTACATGAAATGGGCCACTTCGAAGACCTAGTTGTAAATTGGACGATAATATTAATATTGATCTGAAATAATTTTGGACAGTGTTAACTTATTTGACTGTCACAGAACACAAACCCGTTTCGGTGTTGGTGAAAGTGGTGATGAATCATCAGGTTCACAAAGTACGGGTATTTTATTGACTAATCGATGGTCTGTCATCTTCAACGTGCTGAACGCCATTAATATGGTCCATTTGAGCATTCGAGCTACACGTCCAGACAATTGTGGCATCATAGACTATACTTCACTGGCCTCACCGTCTCACACGGACTGTGTACATCAGACGGTTCCTGAGTTCCTGTAGGAATAACAGATATACTTTCAGAAAATCAGCGTAGCTGGCTTCAGGTTAAAATAATCATCATTAAGAATGTGGTGTTTTGGTAGGGACAGAGCAAACAGAAGACAATTCTGAGAGAACCGCCAGAATTCGACAATCCAAGCGGCCTGGTCTTCCTTCAGACGTTGGCCTGCACTACACTCTGCCCGAGATGCAAAGGTGTGTGTGTGTCGGGGAGGGGGGATGATCTTGTAGCCATAAATTTTGATGACTTATGACGTCAAAATTTATAAATTGGTCCCTTAGCACTCTGCATACAAATTTCTATCTAGATAAGCCCTGTATATCTTACACGCTATAACTTTCTGCTGAAAGTCCTCGCAAAAGAATTTTTCAGCTTGCTCACTTCCAAACATTTGACTTACGTTCTGTAACAACATTCTGTTTCGCAACTTTGCATGGTACCCAAAAACAGAAAGACTGAAAATAATTATATTTATGTGTTAGTTTTACAAGGTGATAAAAATGGGAGCATTATTGTGAGACGTACTTGTGCCTATGAACAGAGTGATGGGCAAACCATGAGTGGTGTATAGGAGAGTACAGTGGAAGAAGGAGAGTAACCATAAGAAGGTCCTGCGGAGGAGGTAGGTCAATGCGTTTTCTTTCGAAGACTTTGTGCAATTTCTCAACTACAGTTTGTCTGCCGATATTTCTATTACGAAATTATATGCTGAAGATTAAAGACAATAATCTGGACGTATAAAGAAGTGAAAAACATACAGAAGGAAAAAAAATTGATTGCACTTTTTGTACGTAACGTAAATGCATAACTTACTGTCAGCTCGTGGTTGGGCGAAAATTCCGTTTAAGAAAGGTGTATCAGTTACTCGCCGTATTTCACCGTGTATTCAGGAATCTCATAGTTTCACAGTAGCCAGGACCTGCAAACGATAATCAACTGTATTTTGACGCAGCAAAGATTCCTATGTTAACATCGACGTTTCGGAAAAACGTGCTTCATCAAGCTTCATTATTCGGCGAATTAGTCCGTGCAGACGTTGAGGATTGCTTCATCTAAATTTATGTGTTTTTGGTCAAATCTGAAGAAGGATGCAACACGTTCCTCCGGAAAGCTGGTCGCGACTTCCAAACCCACAAGACATCGAAAACCAACAGACTGTCGTCTGAACAGAAGCAATCGTGACAAACTGAAACCCTGAACTAAGAGCCCATATCGGCCCATAGGCTTCCACAAAATACTTCTCTGTGGGCAATTATTATAAAGGTAATTGGTTTTGGTTTTCTTCCTTCGTTTGTATATATTATGTACAGAAAAAAGTACTTCTGAATAATTTAATGTTGCTTCATGGGGCTTTTTATTTATTGATGAGAACAATTCTGAATATCGTAACCTTTTGGCGCCGGAATTATTTTTTTTTAATTTTAGGACATTCTGTATATAAAATGTGAATAATACAGGTACCAAATACATTAGAATTATGAAACAAACTGCATTTTGAAGAGAAAAAGACGGAGAGTATGAACCATGTTTAAAATATTCAGTACCTTTATTTGTTGAATAAATATATGAATGCAACTTCAGAGGTTAGCGGTGCGGTACGACCACTATAGTTGACATTAGGCGTCAAAAGATAATAAGGTGTCTTTCGTTTGGTCGATTTATAGATCGACTGATAATAGCCATACGCACAATGGTGTTTTCATATGGTCATAATTACCAACTTTCAATAACAAAACTCTTTTAAATCTACAATTTTCATTTTCAGTCTGTAAATTCAAACCCCTGCATAGTCCCTTCATTCAGGAGTTAACCAAACAAGAGGCGAATGAAATTTGCTCCGTGTTGCAGAATAGCTATCTAATTATGAATTTATATCCTCCGAGTGACTCAATCTTTACCTAAGGCTGCAAATTAGATCGATGGCGTTTTCAAAGAACACTCTATGCCTCTGTGAAATTACATAAACTTTTGTAACAACACAGAGAAACAAATGTAAAGTTGTGTTAAGATTAATAAATAGTGCGGATAATATTAATGATATTGTAGTAAAAGGAATAATGAAAGATCAACGTAAGTAATTATGAATTATAAGTCCTTGCATGAGCCGGCATCCAAACAGATAAACTGAGATAAGATCGCAATTATTTAAAAAATTTTAAGATTAAAAAGTTTTGAAATATGATACCTTATTGACAGATAGATAGTTACCGCGCCTTCGAACGAATTTCCTGCCTCCATCCTCGGGAATTAATCTTCAGGATTGACAGAGAAAGTTGCTCATAATATCGCTGTTTACCAATCAAAACAGAGTTATGGACAAGGGGAGTCGAATCTTCATCAGCAACACTCTAAGAACCTCAAATATTTAAATAATTAACTAGTTGTTATATTAATTCATGTCCCACGCCAGTCTTGTTTTAACGGAATTACCAGCAGGCATTACTTGGAAATTTTCACAGTTCAAAATTTTTGTATAATTTTCCCGCAATGAATGTAGTCTCCTTCAATAACACATCCTCAATTTCTTATCTCTTTTCTTGCTTCTGGTAATCAAATACAAATACTGGCCACCGAAACCGGTCCGGTCTCCTTCAGTGTCGAGTTTTTCTTTTAAGGTATATTAACTTGAACCTCAGCTGTCGTACTTTCCCAGATATAAATGACCTGAAGCTAAGGTGCGGGTCTGTGGTCGCTCGAGATTACGAGTTCGAATCCCTCCGATGGCATGGATATGTGTCGCTAAAGAGTGTTATGTGTTGTCAGGTAGAGGTCTCGGCGACGGGCCGATCCCTCGTACAGAGAAGGCCTACCGAGAGCGAGCGGGTGTGTGAGTGTGTGTGTGTGTGTGTGTGTGTGTGTGTGCCACTGAGTGTGATCAAAGTGCAACATTAACCCTCTACTCCTGCAGTGAGTACGTAACAGAGGTCAAAACAAAGAAAGACAGGAAAGCTATCTTTGAGCTCTTACACTATAATCGGAATAGATTCCTGTGTTAGTTGTATTTTGAGATAGTACTGCCAAATTAAATTCATTCGACAGTGTGTAGATAAATGATGCCTCTATTGTGTAAAGTCTGGCACATTCATCATACCCTCATAATTTGTTGGTAACAAGACAATTATGTCTCTACTAACTTCACTGATGCAACCCGTATAATGGTTATTTCTTTAATTAGTATACCAACTGATGCACATATACAAAAATTCATATTAAAACACTAAAATTGCTCCGACATGTTTCGATCCTAAGATCATCCTCAGGAAGCTACACTTTCCTTGCTAAAGTCACCATTAAAATTAGTCACTGATTAATTCCGTTGCATAACCAGTGTGTCCTGTTACTTTACTGCGTGCACGCAGCAAACCACAGGACGCACACCCGCAGTCGGGCACTCTTAGCAACATACCCTTACACAACAAGACATGCTGCCAGAACACACTGATTATGCAACGGAATTAATCAGTGACTAATTTTAATGGTGACTTTAGCAAGGAAAGTGTAGCTCCCTGAGGATGATCTTAGAATCGAAATATGTCGGAGCAATTTTAGTGTTTTAATGCGAATTTTTATGTATGTGCATCAGTTGGTATACTAATTAAATAATTCGACGGTATGCATGGTGCAACAATAAGGTTAATTCTTATTTCATTTGTGTGATATTCCTCTTTGGATATTACTATATTTAATTTTAAAAGAAACTTTTACCCTATTAATCAACGTCAGGTATTTAGTTCTTGGGTCATAAGGTTTTTTTGCCCATTCGTGAGGGAAGGAACTATCTGCTTATTTCCTGCTGCCCTGACGTTAAGATTACAAATGCTACTAATGCCCTATAAGAAGACTACTGTCAGCTGAGAAAACAGCAAGGAGATTGCTTTAGCGAATATAAAGCCACCGCATTTCATTTAGAGCAGAAGAGTTGGTTTAGCGATGCGTGAGAAGAAACCCTTGCTCATTTTCTCTAGATATTTTTCATTCCTTTTCCCCCGCTTTGGAGATTACGCTTTTCTACCCCCAAACCGTCGTCGACGCCAAGCCTTTGCCAAGCTTTGTATACAAAATCTTATATCACGTCCTAAAATACTTTGCTTTTCCCCCATTTTTCGTTAAAGTAATTTTTAAGTTTTGAAGGACTTTTATCCTTCCTGTCATGATTTTTACCCTTTTACAAGAGAAAAGGAATCCTTACAACGACGAAAAAAGTTTGACTGAAAGTAAAGCAAATGAGTGGGATTTTGATAGAAAAGGGTGTCTTGCCACCCTTCTACCACAGTTTCTCTTTCAGTGAAGGTTAAATTTAACGTGGATGTATAGAAAGACAACTTTTTTTTAAAAAAATAGAGAAAGATGTATCGAGTTGAAAGTCCTGAAATTGTAGGTAAAGCAAAAAGCCTTTTCTTGAACATTTTCCCTTCTCTTGTATTGAATGGAGATATTTCTCACGCCATTTAATAAACACAAACTTGAAATTCCCCACTCCTTTCGATCGAACAACCCGGAACTTAGGGGAAGGGAATGTTATCACATGGTTACCTGCCTTGCAAAAAAGAGGGATGAAAATAAAGTTTTCCAGTATTTCGGAAAAAAGGATGGGTAGGGGTAAAAGAATAGTGGCTGTTACAGAAAGGATTTTTTTTTAGATATACACTGTACACAAAAAGCCTACAAGAAGAAATATAGGTCTGGTGCATTGTGGAAGTGGTGGGACGTAGTACTGCAGGAAGGGAAGGGGGTGTGGACGTGTCATGTATACTGTAAAGAATTTCTAACCCCCTCCCACCCTTAAGAAAAAAATCTCAACATTCATGAGGCAGCTTCTCCATCTTGCTGACTTCTATTTCTTTCTGAGATACGTAAAACCTCGAATTTATACATAGGAACTACAAAGCCTGAAATATTCAGTAGGGCTGTACCTATGTGACCGGAAAGGAATTTCTCCCCTCCTTTTCCTAGTGGTTTGACCTCTACTCATGAATGCAAGTCCGGTATTGCTTTCAGAAATAAAAATTGGATTCCCGTTTCCCTTACACATCTGTACCTATAAAAAAGATAAAACTACCAATTCCTACAGAAGGCTCAGAAAACGTACTGATAACGGTTTATCGTTACTTGAGAAAGTTGTCACATGGGTAAAGGGTGAAAAGTTGCTTGAATCAAAGTGTGTGATTACCGTCCCGTGGAAACCTCAGAAAATAGGGCTCGTCGTGAGAATTCTTATATAAATCTAACAAAACATCTAAATCTTACATAATGTCTTACTATATGACGAAACTTATGTTCGTGGGAACAAAGACGGTTGTTTTCTCACAACACAGAAAAGGGCTATGTGTAAAATGTTACAACTTGCAAGATCCGTTCCTGAAACTGACAAATCAACTGCCATGGACGGTACATACACTATGCATGGGTTAGCCGCTGGGCTTTTGTGAACTTATTTGTCTTTTTTCTTGAATATGACTCTGTTATTACGGAAGAAATTCCACTAATGTACAATCAGATGTTTACGCAGTTGCGTATTGATAAAATCAAAACTTTTTTTAATGTGTGCGTCTCAGATAAATATAATGTTATTGACTGAAGAGTTTGCATTTGACCTTGGTAATTGTTTCCGCTGGGGAAAGCCGACCATTCCATTTTTGTAACCAGTAACGGATACATTCCATTAAAAAATACAATAGGCTGAAGTGCATCCCTGTTTTTACGTGTGAGAAAACACAGCTTTTTTCGATCGTGTTCTGTGTGGTTAGAGCTGTACGTAATATGCGTAGAGAAGAAAACATAATAGATGCTACTGAATGATTTATTGCACTTGTATTCTGCTCAACATGTTTCGAGCACTTACACGCCCATCATCAGGAGCTCGAGACTATACTTGTGTTATTAACGCATACGGTGTATAATGCTTTGGTTGCTGGTGGTCGGCGGTCAGGTGCAGGACAGCTGGCAATGCGTCCGGGTTGAGGGAAGCTCTTCTTGAATTTAGGCTTGTTATAAACCAGACAACTAACAAATGGCAACCAATCGAAAGAATGACATGCAGTGACAGAGACTCAAATTTTGTACCAGAAATTTATATTTGCTTCCGACAGTGTTCGTGAGAGTTAAGAGACTATACCCACGTTACACAAGTCGACTGCATTCTCGTGAGGAAGCGACATTACATTTTGTCATATGCACCAATGTTTCTCTAGGATGAACAGCTTTTTGAGAAAACAAAGATCGACCTGACATTTACATAAAGAGGAGAATATACTGAAAAGACATGAAGCACAGTTAAGTTCTTTAATTTAGAAAGTGCAGAAGGCCCAACATGAAATTTTTTTGAAAGCCTTTTCCCGGAGATAAAACATGAGTCTGTCTGTGAGACAAGGAGACATTACACGACCCAGACTGTATGCTCACTTCCTAGCATTTCTTTCAAACATAATTAATTTTCTCTGCGTACGTGACAGAAAACAAAACATCTTAACTTTAACGAATAATTTTTAACAAAAGCAAAATTTTTGTGGATGGTAGCTAATGAAATGGCCTTATGATGAGCTCAGTAGTTGTGTACCATTTAGTAGCTTCACTCATAGTCAACATTGCTTAAGTTATAAATTACAATGTACATAAGATAATATTAAAATAGATCTTATAGAAATATGATGGGATAGTTTGTACTGGATTCGTCTCTCTCAACACAGGGACCAGCGAAACCTTCGCGTTCCATTAAATACAGGGAATTTTCTTGACTAGCTGAAAAACTGTTAGGTTCTCACGACTGACTTGTCCTCCATGGAGGCAATTTGGTCGGTACATACGACTAAATGCACATCGCAAGAAAGTTAATTTAAAATATTTGGAAATTCTTGCGTGCCGTACCATGAAGCTTGGTATGTTTCCATTCCGTGTGGTGGGAGGCATTGTGGTGGCTTCTAGGCTTTCACATGTAATGGAAGATTTGCTTAACTACTATATGTATGCAGAGAGTGGAAGACCGCTGTAGTGTCGTGTCTATACTACAGACGGCAAGAGCGTGATAGAGTTCATGCTGAAAAAGAAAAGTAATTTCATGCTGAAGAAGAAGAGACCATATTCTCGGGGACAGTTGTTAACATTTATGATTCGTAGTATGGGAGTCTGTCGTCGTTATTCCATCTACCTCCACATATTTCATTTAATTCATCTTTTCGAAAGCAGGAAAACTGCCCTAAACAGCTCACGGTTTCCAATTTCCTCTATCTTTCTGGACACGAGTACAATGACAGTGAGTCTTGATGGTGTGGGTGAGTCACACCCTGATTGCTATGGTGACAGCAGAGGTTAACGCGAAAATGCGAAATGAGACTGACTATTAGTTTCGTCGTTTCTGTCAGTCTGTCCGCTCGTCCGTCCGCGTGGAAAAACTCGGCTCCCATTGGTCAGATTTTCATGAAATTTGATATTTGAATATTTTCGAAAATCTGTCGAGATCTCAATTTCATTAATTTCTCACAAGAATAACAGGCACTTCATACGAAGACCAATTTACATTTCTTATCATATCTCGCTCCATTCATCTTAGAATATGAAACGTTTCAGACTAATGTGTAGAGAAAATCATAACACACATTTCATGTTCAATTACTTTTTTTTCGAAAGTCGTGCCATTTATGAGATAATGTGGAAAATTATTGTACAGCCGGACAAGTCATAGATGAGAATATAATACGGAGCATGCGCATTGCATGCTGGATAAAAAAAGGCTACAGACACACACTCATAATATGTAATTCTTATTGCTTGTCGACTTCAACAGTGGTTGCACGAGATCGTCTCAATGTTAGATTAAACGTACATTGCCTGTCGTGTTACAGGTGATGGAGACTGCTGTCTCTGCGATGTTCGATCTAAGGCTGAAGCAACACTTAAGCTTAGACCATGTAATAAAAAAAACATAGCCAGGTGGCAGTTTTGCTATAGATCTGAAGAATCAAAAAACCAACTAGATGCCACTTGATACTTTATTGTACTTCTTATAGGCTCAACATATTTCGAGCATTACTATGCCCATCATCAGGAGCTCGCCACTGTAATGTTGATTACCACATTGGTCGTTTCATTCTTGGTTTGCTGTAGGTTGGAGGCTACGTGCGGTTAGACTGGAGTAGTGTCCGGGCTGCAGCCTAGACTCAGTTAAATCCAATTCGCGTGCAGTTTTCCTATCATTATATCGGTGTAGTGTCTAAGCTACAGGCTGGACCACCCGGAGTTCGAGATCCGGTAGTGGCAAGAATATTTTCTCTTCTTCAAATCGTTTATACCGACCGGGACACACCCAGCGTCTTATTCAACGGGTACCGTGGTAAACGACCCGGGTGTGATGCTGACCTCGCATCTTCTTCTGGCTCCGAAGTTAAGATTGATTATAGCTATGCCTTTACCTCCTCCGTACACCTTCATGGGCGGAAATAGATAGCTTTTAATCGCTGCAATCAATTAAAATTGTGAAATAATTTAGAAGTGCCTGTGGCCTTTGGTACAGAATACGCGTAGAAATCAGTCGGAATCTGACTTGGTGGGGTATGCAGAAATGTATAAATATGACATCCTTTACAAGCATTCTTCTTTATCTTCTCTTTCCCATATTCTTCAATTTTATTCACTTTATTTGCCTCTCTTTCTCTCTGTCTCTATTTTTTCTTTACGTTGTTAAATTTACCTGTTTTACTATTTGCATAGTTTATTATGTTCTCTTCATTACTTTCTTCTCTTATTTCTTTTCCTCCACCATACTTCTCTGTCACCGATTATTTTACGTTCGCAATCGTAATATTTTATTGTACTCATGCCTATTAGACACGAGTGTCATAAAGTACCTTACTCACTGGGCTTTCTTCAATAGCACTAATTTCTCACCACTGAGGATTTTCGCAATTACGATGTGGAATATTTCGTGTCCATTACCACATAATAAAAGAGAATTATAAGTCAAACATGGAGGTTTTTCTAGACGCTGCAGATATGAAGAACACATATGCGTTATGGGCCGGTCTAGCCTGATGATGGGAAGGTCCGACATCCATTTCAGTCCCCGCTGTCTAGAAATTTATCATGTAGAATATATAGTGTATGTATAAACATATAATTTATATAAATGTAAATTATTTTTTAAAAATAAAATTTTTCCTTTAAAAATTCAAACCAACTTCATAATCTGCATTCAGACTATTATTAATGCATTCCGTAAAAAGAATAGTTTTCAGAAGCTCCTGATTATAAACAAGTTCTAAGACGTTCTAGCGATGTCGAAGACTATGACCCTTACTAGGTACCTTGACTTTGCCAGTCATCTCGAATTTGCAGGACGAAAAATATTCCGGACCCTGCATCGATTTATGTTCTCAATTGAAAGTGCTGGGAGGTGCCTACTGAGCTGGGTCAAAGAGAAAGAGCTACTTTGAATCAAAATCCCAAGACTACGCCTTTCTTTTGGACAAAATTTAGTAGTTGTTTCTACATATTTCAACCAGAGAACAGGAACTTATTTATTCACCAAAACGCCGTGCTCTTTTCCTGCATATGAGAAAATGGAAAAAGTTCAATAATCAAATAATGTTGTACGTTCACAAATGATTCAAAGTTTTTATAAAATGCTTCTACTTCTATGATAATGTTACCATCCACAAGTTACTGGCTTCTCAACGTTGTTCTGAAATGTGTACCAGGAACGTCATGTATAATTTATATTTGTATTACATTCGAGGACAAGATTCGTTACTGAAATTGGAGAGAAAAGTCCGTAAACATGAAAAAATTTACAGAGCTAAGCCTGTAGGTCACGAAACCCATTTGCTTTTTACATTAGCAAGTCAAAATCAGATGTTAATAAAAACACGTACGTTGTACGAAGTGATATGGGGATGCAGCCATACCTATGTAAGTGATAAAGAATTCAATTTTTAAAATAAAAAAGTTGTACGTATTACACTATCCTTAGCAGGTATTAATGGTGTATGGTATGGAAATATGCACTTTTTTTATTGTTTATTTCTTGTCCGACAGGATGCAGGAAACCGTGACGTCCTGCATAAGCTGAAAACGCTGACAGCGACTGAATATCGAAGTAGCGGAAGGGTAAGTGATTAAAAACCATTATTTTGTAGACGGTAAAATTTTTAATACATATAATAAGAAAATCAATTCTGTTATGGAGAGTACCTTGTAATACAGGCATTTAAATATTCTGTGGAGAGAATTACTTTAAAAAAAAGTACGCCTTCTTCGTACACTGAAATTGCTGAAGGGTTTGGGAGAGGTGAATGACCGGATTAAAGAATGGACGCTAGATTGTGCTCTAACGTTTATAATTAGGGTTTCCCACATTACGCGAGGCAGTTTCATCGTGCATTAAATAAATTATTTAATTTTGGGGGTATTTTTGCACTTCTTGGAAAACAAGCTACGCTAATTTCGATTAGATTCATCGTAATTCCTTTAAGACAAATCGGATAGAATCTAGTGTGGGTTCTGGCGCACGAGACTGAAATTATAAAAGTTGTTCAGCATGTTCCCTACCATTAGAGTAAGAAGGGTTGTCCACACAAAGAGTCCGCAAAAATTTGATATTCTACAACGACAGCTTTCAGGGGGACACAAAACGTATAAAAAAAGTCCATCTGAACAATAAATAACTTCTTTCTGATTAAGCATGAATGAGGGTTGTACTTGAGTTAAGAACACACAGAAACTCCACATTTCTGGTGTCACTACATGTGTATAAAAGCTAGACACCCCACATTTAATAAAGATTCCTCCTCTGCTGTAGATGCAAATCAAAAAAATAATTAAAATTGCTTGTTGTTTTGTTATGTTCGTCTGTCCAGCCTCAAGTAACACGACTCAAACGACGCAAATTTTTTCTTTGAAACTTCTTACGTTGTCCCTATTTGCCGAGTAATTTTCACTCTTTTGTAGTTCTGTTTTAGTTACATATTGATGAGATTTTTTGACTGGTACTTTTCACCAGATTTATTAGAATTATAGAATCAAGGAATACGCGATGGGTCGGGAATGTAGCCTGCATGGGGAAAAATAATGCCTACAGTTTCTTGGTTGGTAAACTTGAAGGAAAGAAGCCACTTGGAGGAGCTTGGCGTAGATGGGAAGATAATATTAAAGGGGGTCTTAAAGGATGAGGAAGGGAGGGCACAGACTGGACCCATAATTTTCCTTGTAGTGACAAGTAGCTCTTTGTTTAGCACGCGGTAATTAATCTTTCGGTCCTACATCGTACGGCGATTTTCTTGGCTGGCTGACGAACTGTTAACTTCTTAAGAACGGCTGTAATCCAAGTAGTTAGTTTGTTAGTTGGTTAGTTGGTTAATTAGTCTGTCTGTCTGCCTGTCTGTCTGTGTATTTACAGGCCAGACTAGATGCTGGAAGACCTAGGAATCATATTTTAATTCTCTTAAAACTAAGAAATATTCTCTTCTCCAAAACGTCAGAGTAGTTCTGGAGCCCTCCGATCCTATTTTTCAACAGATAAAGGAAGCTTTTTCTCCAGAAGTAGAGCGGTCTTTGCTGTAAGCTGACCACTCACCTCCATCTACTGCCGCTGTTGAAAATACGTGAAGCTGCACTTCCATTGCCTCCATACGCATTCATGGCAAAGTCATTATTTAAACACATGAGCACCTTTAACTCTACATTTCATATCAAGTACATTTTGACTCAACATCCTGGACAAATATAAATTTGGAGCACTACTGTATCTTTGCGTAACATTGTTATACACTTCTGACGTTTTGCTGACCTTGCATCTGAGTATTTAACCAACTTGATGCACAAAATTTGTTTCACAATAAGTTTTATTTCATGCCTCTACATGTTTCGAGCATATGTGCTCATCATCAGGAGGTCATAATTGCATTACACAGCCTCTGGTATCATCCCACCTATAGGTGTGATGATACCAGAGGCTGTGTAATGCAATTTTGACCTCCTGATGATGAGCACATGGTGCTCGAAACATGTAGAGGCATGAAATAAAACTTATTGTGAAATTTTGTGCATCAAGTTGGTTAAATACTGAGATAAATTGTTATACACCTTTATTCGTATTGTTTGCTTCTTATTTATCTTCTTCTTCGCCGTCATCCTAGCCTTTGGCTTATTTGTTTGATCGTCGCGATGGGATTGAAGCTTCTTGCACGAAAAATAACTCAAGTACCGACATGTTTTTATTTTCATAAAATATTCCTGTAGGGGTGAGACGCTACTTATATTGCACTGCTATAATATAAGGGTCTCGGATGTGATATCCTGTCGATACATATTGATATACAGTGCGCGTCTGGTGTCTTAATACTATCACGGGTCTTGATCGTGCTCATGTCTCCAGGGACTGTTAACATCACGCTTTGATACAGAAAACGTATTATGCAGGGTTGCTACACTGCAGTGTGCAGCCACCTGTTGTAGCCATTGGAAAGTGGGTAATTATTATGAAAAGGGTCGGATGAGAGGAAATATTTCATGATGCTACAAGATTGAAAATGAACTGACGAACGTCTGTTTGAAATGTTTGTAAAATAATTTTCTCCCAGTTATTGTGTAATGAAATGTAACATTCTTCAGATATAGTGTACTAGAGAAGTGAGCCATTTTCAAGTAGCGTACATCATGCTTCTTGGATTTCACTGCCAATATAAAGACTAAGGTTTTTTGGAAAACAAAAACAAAAACAAAAAATTATATTCCGCATCTCCATCGTTGCACTGTGCATTTCGTAAAATCATTTAATTAGTACACCAAATAATGCATATGTATATATATATAATTTTTTATGCTAAAACATTTAAAATCGCTCCAACATGTTTCGATCCTAAGATCATCTTCAGAGAGCTACACTGTTCCTTGCTAAAGTCACATTTTTAAAATTACATTAAATTAATATAAGAAAATCAGTGAGTGTATTTTAGAAATGTGACTTTAGCAAGGAACAGTGTAGCTCCTTGAAGATGATCTTAGGACAGAAACATGTTGGAGCGATTTTAAATGTTTTAGTGTAAAAGATGTTATATATGTGCATTAGTTTGTGTGCTGATTAAATATATTCGGCATTATACCCTACGAAATATGTGGCGAAAGTTAAAGAGCGTGATGTTTCGTAGTTTGTTAGATATGTTATTCCGAAACTATGGTATTTACATGATTCAACATCCTAGATGTCTCCAATCTAATGCAATAACTTTTGTTGCTACAGAAAATGCCAATATATAGGCCTATATCACTAAGGTAAAGTGAAAGGCAAAGCAACCCCTGTACAGGCCTGGACAGGCCCTAAGGTCTCCAGGAGGTTGAGGTGCCCAGACATCAAGGCAATCGGCACATGAAGGTAGTAAGGTTTTCAGCCTTACGCACCGGCCGCCTTTAGCTCCCGGAAATATTTCTGGTACTCTTTTCTGTTAGAGGCAGATTTGACCCCAGGGCCACAATGTTGCCGGAAGGATTGTGGCAATGACAAATTCCCTTGACAATGTCGGGAATCGAACCCGCGAAATTCCAGCTTGTAGCGCAGTGCCTCAACCGACTGCAACACCGTATGCGCCCATATCAAGAATAGTTGTAAAATGAACTTATTTTAGGCTGCTGACGCACTAATTCAGTGGTCCACAAATATTCCAAAGTCTGGGTACCACCTCAAAACTATAAGCACCAAAAGGCTGACACAAAACAAGTTCCATACTGAGGATCCAAAAACGTTAGGAGACACGTTACAATATTTCATCGCCCAGGTGACCGGGCGCCTGGAATTGTCAACCCCACGTTAACTTAAACATGTCCAGTCATTTCGACTGAGTGTAACATGCTACTGCTGAATCAGACACATAGATATACACATAAGGAAGTCAGTCATGCAGTGTGACAGACGTTCAATAATTATGTACAAACGTGTCTGCCTTTACAACATCTTCAGGCGTCGCACTAGGTTCGGTTGGTGTGGCAGGTGCCATGAGACAAGCAGTAAACCTACGTTCCAAGCAAAGGTGGTTATGCTAGTGTTGTTTTTATCGGCATACGGACTAGGCTAGGGATTGGACGGTCTGCGGCTAGAATCCTGGTAAGGAAAGGTATTTTTCTCTTTTCCAAAACGTCCAAGCCAGCTGTGGAGCCCACGCAGCCTCTTGTTCAATGGTTAACCTTGTTCTTTCCGGAGCGTGAACTTAGCTACTTACCTCCATCTAGTGCCTAAGTTAATAATGAATGGCGCTATACATCTAACTTCTCAAAGTGCCTTCACGACGCAGACGAGGGCAAATTTACTTAATTCCTGCTTCTAGTATATTAGACGTGGTTACCATAACGCGGACAGTGTGGTTTCGAATGACTGCATGGAAGAGAACAGGAAGGAATATCGACGTAGCCGAGACACGTTTTAAAAAGTTACCCTGAATTTGTCGGAAGCAACTCAGGAAAACCATAAAAACACTCGTTCCAGGTATTGGGTTTAATAGTCGAGATTTGAGACCGGTACCATCCGAATAAAAGTCCGAGGCAACGATGCTTGGGCCATATTTTTCGGTATGATGATGGGAGAGTAGGGAGCACAACAAGTTTTATTATTTACCTTCTCCTTTCAGAACTTATATTGACTTTGTTCGAACAGGTTTGAGAATTTAGTTGGGTTTATGTTGCGCGGGTTTCACAAAAAGACAGTTAATACCTGTTTTACCTGTCTCGTTGCAATTACTTCCCTTTTAAGACTCCGCGACCGCATTACCAAACGGTGAACTCGGCTTGGAATGAAAGTTTTCGTTAGCCTGGCATTGCCTTGTGGACTTTAATGACTAACTCCATATATCTTGCATGAATATGTGACTTTACTTTCTGGGTTTACTTGAAACTGTATATTCTAACAATGCTGTAAATCCTTCATATTTTAATTTACCTATATTTTTATTTTAATTCGATGAAAATGAGTTGTAAATTATCATCACAACATAAGTCGCTATGGCATGGCTTTTTTTTTACAACACTGCAAATCCTAAATTCACTTTCAAAGAAAGAACTGTAATTGAGCAGGTTAGTTTAGCGGTATCACTTTACACTCCTATTCGAGAGGCGCTTCTTTCCAGTCTTGGATGTACACCGGCTATTTTGATTAATTTCCTTTGAACCTTCCCCCTGTTACTCCAGGCTAATTTTGGGACAGTGCCTGCATTAGGCCACGATCGCTCCCTTCCAAACGTATTCCATTTCTTCATTCGCTGATCAGCCGTACGTCCATGGTATATAGCCTCATATACCGACAGATTTTTAAAAGGAATCCTAAACCACAAGGAACTATAATTTACTCTGCTTTGTAATGAGACGGGATATTGACAAGATCAGACTTCTTGCTTCCCTTCTTCTGGCCCTTCGGTAGGAACAAGAGAAGTAGCAGAGGTGTAGGCCTTACATTCTGCCACGTCCAGGAAAAGAGCTGTCAAGAAACGTGAAGACAATCCAACTTCACGAATCAGAGTTCATCTTGAGTAGTTTAAAAGTCTCTTTTTTACTGAAGATATTTTCTGCCGTTTATTGAAGTCCTTCTGTTCCTGAGGTTTTTACCGCGACGCTGGGTGAGTGGTTCCAGACATTTCATACGAACCCACAGCCTTCGTCTTCAGATGTACAACACCATGAAGAATGGACGTAGACAGGAAGCACCCAGCGACGCACCGCCGTCTCGTTCCAGAAGACCAGATGCGTGAGAGTTTATTTAAATGTTCACAGCAGCATGCTACTAAACAATATCCCGAATCAGATAAATCGGATTTAAGTTTTGAAACTCAATTTCTGTAGAAGAGACTTACATTTTAATATCCCCTTATATCAAGCACTGGTGTTGTGAGAGCCGTAGAAGACAGCACACACCCAAGAAGGGCTGTCAATATAATCGGCATTCGTCAATCACCATTCCATTCTTTCTATTTAACTTCCATTTCACAGCTCTTTTCTTCTTCAAGCACGTGTCTCTCCCATTTTATACAATTGAAGCACGAGTTTTAGTTACTGTATAACTACAATTCAAACTTTCTTTAACATTTTCTGCTTTTCGTAATTATGCCGTCGAAAGTTGCTGTCAGTAGCTAATATTTGATAGAGTAGGTAATAGATGTGAGGATGAGTAGGGAATGCTGGTGGAGTGAACCTGACCGTGGAAAAGGGCGGTAGTAGGAGGGAAACCTGTCCCTTTGCTAACTGTCCATCACAATTCCTACATTGATTGGCCTGGGATTGAACCCAGTCCTCCGCCTGATCAATAACACCGTCCAGACTTATTCTGTGACCAGAATATAAACCAGATGCCTCCCTAGTAAGACACAGATTTCTCTGTCTTACAGAACATTACAATACTTAGGTCAACTAGTATTATTAGTCATTGCCCAAGGAATTAAAGACACCAGTACAGTCGGGGACGGAGCTGCCTAACCGCACTAGGTATGTGGTCCCAGCAGGGTGCGGGTAAGAAACATGCCTTTTCTTTTCAACGGGCGTGGTTCGCTTTAGTATCAGCAGTAGCATACCCACAAATGATGAGTATTGTGGGAACACTGAACACGCATCCACACCGCCACTGGTTGTAAATATTTTCATACTATCTTCAGTCCTCGTAGCAACCTAAAGACGTCTTCTTCTTCTTCTTCTTCTTCTTCTTCTTATTTTGTTCCAAAATTAAAGAAGGATAAATGCCTACCAAGTTCCTCTCCTCCATTCTTTCCTAGCCTGCGCTACTTGTCTTCAATTAATAATTCCCACCATTCTTATGTCATTCTCTGCATCATCTTCTTTCCTTTCTAGCCTTGGGTCTCTTCTTAGATAGTTTTTAGTGTAAGTTAGTTTTGTGTATTTTCTTGGTGTTTCTAGCGTCATCGATTCGTTGTAGATGTACCGTAAGACGGCTTACTTCAGCGAATTTTCTCAAACTTTTTCCTTGTTTTCCCCCTGCGTCTGGCGCCGTGAGCCTTAGTACCGAAGTCTAAATTTACTGACTACTTTTAATTGTCCAATTTATTTTACGTTTGCTCCTGAATTATCTTACTGAAGGTCACAGTAAAAATGCTGTATTATGAGTTTTGCCTCGCCGTTAGAGAAGCCCGGCTTCACATCTCGAACCACAGAGCGGCATTTCTGAAGGAATATCTCCCCACTTCCTTGGTCGCTACAGTAGAATACAGCAAATTAAGCCAAGGTCGTCATAATTTAGTCATAACTCATCCTAACCTTCGACATTATGGACCCATAATATAAGCTGTTGAAAACGTCATTAAATACCCCGTAAATAAATGAATAAATTACAGCTCGTACACACTTTTGTTCGTAAGGAATTAATTCTTTCAAATCTGCGTGATATGCAAATGTCGAAAGTAGAATAAATGATTACCACGCCTGTACGAATCTCGGTAACTTAACGCCCAGCATGAAGTCCCCGTCTGTAAATCGTAACACCCTCAGAACGTGTTATACAGGTGGTTGTGTAACTCTCTTCATGATTTGCAGCTGTCATGCTCAGAATTGATTATTATAGCTGTCCCGACTTTGACCAAGCAACGTGTGGCACAAAAGTTCTGGTTGTTAGTACAGGATTTTTAGTGGCCAAGTACAATTATTTGTCATTTAACGAATTTTTGTGGGAAAATTATCAGCCGTATGGAGCAGAGAATTTTTTCAGAAGCGAAGAGACACTCACGTGGCTGATAAACTCAAAGCTTTTCTGGAACCTTGGTCTTATTACATTTTTCAAAATAGCCCGTCCGTGGCACTTGTCTCGAACCCCGCGAACCCGCATACATAATTCCTGCTTCTGTAATACACAGATTAGAATCCTCCTATCCAAATAGTTTCCTTTCGGTTTAAAATTTTTACTATACATTTTGCTTGCGACACAAGATTACACTACAAATAACCGTAATCAAAACATACGTAACAATAATTGTGTTTGTTGTTTTGTATTGGTGTGAAAATTGGTTACTCACATTGAAGGAGGAATGTAGACTGAGCGAGTTTGAGAATGGGGTTCTGAGGAGAATATTTGGGTCTAAGAGGGACGAAATAACAGGGGATTGGAGAAAATATATTGTGAGAAACTTAATGATCTGCACTCTTCGCCAAATAATATACGGATGATCATATCGAAAAGAATGAGATGGGCGGGACATGCAGTATGTATGGGGCGAGAAGAGGTGCACTGACGTTTTTGTGAGCAAACTTAAGTGAAAGATACCGCTTGGAAGATACAGGCTTAGTAGAAAGCATACTATTAAAATGGATCTTCAGGAAATGAGATGGGTGTATGGACTGGATTGATCTGGCTCAGAATAGGGACAAGTGGTGGGCTATTGTAAACGTGGCAATGAACCTTCGGTTTCCATAAAATGTCGGGAACTCCTTGAATGGCTGATAATCTATTGGTTTCTCAAGAAGAGTCCTGCACCTTGGAGGAAGAAAAAATAACATTGACTATCACTTTGGATTTTGTAATTTTTCTTTGGATTTTTTTAAACCGGTTCTTTTAGCTTCATGTGTTTTCGCCATCAGTTATGTGAGTGGCTACTCGGTTGGGCTCTCAGAATTTTGTGAGTCTCAGACCGTGGACCGAGATTTAAATGAAAACTTACTGTATACAGAATGTCCAGTGACTCCAAACTTGCCCTAATAACGCGGGTCTGATTCGCAACTGTTACGAATTGTGAATACATACATACATACGTACATACATACACACATACATACATACATACATACATACACACACATACATACATACGTACATACGTACATACATAAATACATACATACGTACATACATACATACATAAATACATGCATACATACGTACATACATACATACAGATATACATACATACATAC
>Ga0123352_10001997_pt1 | contig 27967 bp, 18 predicted proteins | sample TergutLab28metaG_FD_89700 | JGI IMG/M metagenome (GOLD analysis project Ga0123352, IMG submission 89700) | Labiotermes labralis P1 segment gut microbial communities from Petit-Saut dam, French Guiana - Lab288 P1 | ecosystem: Host-associated > Arthropoda: Insects > Digestive system > Gut ... | reverse complement strand
GGCTTGGTAGCAGGTTTCCTTGCCTAAGCCCTTGGTGCTAACGTGTTCCTGTCTTGCTTGTCCCCTGGTTGGTGTGGGTCCATATGGGTGGCTGTGCTCGTTGATGGAGTCCCCCTGTGCCGTGTCTGATTGTGGTAGGTTCATTGACATTGTTCACTGTCAGGTGTGGTTGTATTGTTGACTTGGTGTTATGTTCACTATGTGGCTGGATTTTTTCACTGTGTGGTGTGTGGTACTGCGAGGCACTTGTACTGTTGGTCGGAGTTTTACTTTACCATGGGCATACTGTGTTATATGCACTATGCATGCGGCTGCTTGTTCTATCCGTGTGGTGGTGTATTCTGCACTGCTGTAAAAAAAAAAAAAGCAGTGGCAACATAACAGCAGTGCAGAATACACCACCACACGGATAGAACAAGCAGCCGCATACATAGTGCATATAACACGGTACGCCCGCGGTAAAGTGAAACTCCAACCAACAGTACAAGTGCCTCGCAGTACCACACACCACACAGTGCAAAAATCCAGCTGCATAGTGAACATAACACCAAGTCAACAATACAACCACACCCGACAGTGAACAAGGTGAATGAACCTACCACAATCAGAGACACGGCACAGGGGGACTCCATCAACGAGCACCGCCACCGATATGGACCTACACCAACCAGGGGACAAGCAAGACAGGAACACGTTAGCACCAAGGGCTTAGGCAAGGAAACCTGCTACCAAGCCACTTGGACCAACACCCCCTCCCCCCCACCACAAATAGAGTTATTGTCTAGTTATATTCATGTATTTTTTATTACTATCTGTATCTGTTATGTTTCATAGTGTTTTATCTGACCCCTGTTTTGATCCGGTTTGTCAAGCTATGCGTATGTAGAGATCTCTACACCACGCGCGTGCGCATGCATATAGCTAGCCCTTAAGTTCCCTTGACAACCTGATGATGGCCAATACAGGCCGAAACATGTAGTTGTTTACATCACACTCATTAAATACACCTCAGTGATTAAGTTGTGTTTGACTACATACATTTTCCTAGTTTCACACACACAACGGGGATGACGCACTTCCTAGACTGATTTGTAGGTAGTGATACAAGTTTTGGGACAGCTGTCCTGAATTGCTGGTAACTAACTACCAATCGACACTGTGTAATGTCCCAGAAGAGTAAAGGCCTCCTCTACATTGTGGCAAAAGTCTGAAATCATGCATGGTATGAAGTAGTAACACATTAATAATGATCTTTAAGTTATCACATACTGTAAATTTTGCAACAGGAACTTACATATGAATTTTATACTGCAGTTGATATTTTGTAGATAACATAGGATGATTATTTTATCTAACAAATATCCTCTGTCACTTGCTTCCTGCTCACTTAATGTAACATGGAAATTGGCACATGTAGAATACAAAAATTTTTTCTTTTAGAAAAGAAAACTTGGAATGATTGTTAAGTTTGAGTGTAAGTAAATTTCTTTCACATTCAAAGAAAGCAGCAATACCAGGACAATATGGTAGAAAATGTAACCACCACGTACAAGAAATGTTCCACATATTGCAGTGGAGATTTTTCTATATTGGCATGGTGGTACATACATAAAACCAATTCAGGGATTTCAAAATAATTGCACACAGTGCCAGTTAGTATGTATGCTACCTGTTGGCTGATTTAAATTATTTTCAGCTTTCGTGTAGTTCACATTTCATTAAAGTCACCAATATGGGCAGACATTAGGAGTGTGCAGTCACTTGTATACATAAGGGAATACATTTGACAAAGGTAACAATGGTTCTTTCCCCTGTGAAGACATATTCCCTTCAGGACCATTAGATAAGATGTGGTTCAGTTTGAGATGCTCGGGTTGATGGGTAAGTGTCCAGTACATTTGAAAGAACATGATGTTTGGACCAATTACATCAAGTAGAACAATGCAGACTGAAGTTTTATTTTGGCACAGAAACTAGAAAATAATGAAGTTACAAGTAAATACAATAATACACATAGAAACGTACATATTAACAATGTATTAGCATGACAAAGCAATGTCATATACCAACAAGCTCATTCATGCCTTGTCACAGTGTTTCTCTCTAACAGACACACACAAACTGTGGTTATGTTTCAGTTAATGTAATCGTAAATATGTAGGCCATCACGAATTTTCCACCTCCTTGAACCTGCAACAAAGTACAATTCTCCGTAAGTATTGATCTTGTCTCATTACCAATTGGGGTATTTTTTGGGAAACTGTCTTAATCATAGGTTCACATATTTATCTAAAAATCTAGGAGGCACTTCAAAATTCTGATGCCAGAATGGTGGCGTGAGGCAAGTTCCATTACACAGGACCCATAAATATTAGGCATCACCATACAAAATTTAGTTGCTCAAGATTTGTGTACCCCTGGCTGCAATTGTTTGTGGGTAACAACCACACAGGTCTTACAATTGATGTTCCTGAGTTAAGCATCTTGTCATCAACACATATTTTTAATGTTGGCACTAGATGCAGGCAAGTGGGTGACATACTATTCACCTGATCTCGGGCGAAACATACCCTAGTACCTGGTGAACAGAGGTTTGGACTGGTCTGAAAGCCAGTCTGAGTACAGCAGCAAAGAGTCCTTAGTGGGACTAGAATACCAGTCATCTAACCCTCATTCAGTTACAGTCTCTGAACCAGTCAGCTTTGCTCTGAATGACAAATCTGTTTACAGTACACTAATCTGAGTCAAGCCTTAACTGATGTTCAGATATCAGGATCACTGAAACAATTCCTTGTTCTTGGCTCAACCAAAAATTTTCCAGAAATGTTGAACATTATGCAATTCTACTAGAACACGAACTTGCCTACTCAAATGCACTGACATTTCTTTACATTTACCTTTGAATTCCTATTTCTACAGTGTACTAATAATACATATCAGAGCTCAACACAGAACTATATGTTAATATTATGTGCTTTATAAAGATGTTGCATAACATCAAATTAGACCAAATAACAAGGGCACTTCAGGGAATTTCTTCTTTTTGTAAAATATTTATGATCAACTGTTTTGTGTAGAGGAGTTCCTTGAGAATTTGAATAAAAGTTTCATACAAAATCATGTTAGGCCCTACATTTTCCTGGCAAAATGAGTAAATGATGGGAATTATAAAATCCAGTCCAACGTGACATCAAAAATTAAAAATTGTGCCTGTTTCTTTAATACTAAAATGACAAGAACCATGTTGTGTTAATAAAGAAAGTCTGTTCAGAAACACTTGTAGCAAGAATGGTACTTGTACAGAACATATTTTTCCACCACCCTTTGGTGACATCTGATATGTGTATAATACTGTTAAAATCAACAATACAATGTTTACTTTTAAAGGTGAATCTACAGTGTCTTTAAAAACATAAAATTTAAATATAATGATGGCATTTAATCTCAATCTATTCTCACCACATAAAACAGAATGTCCTGCCAGTTCTGCAATCAAACACATGCATGCCAAAAGGGCACCATCTTTGATCCTTAACGTACAATCACTTCACCTTTAAGGTACCAAACCAATTATTATAACTGCCATCTGATGGCACAAACAGAAAACAATTTTTGTCCAACAGTCAAATTGACAAGTCCATGTACTTTGGCAGAGGGTGACTGTTCAGTCAGTCATTGGCAGCCAAGCTGTGTGCATCAGCTTGCAGCACGTGTACTTGTGTTGAAGAGGCTTTGTTTTGCATCTGTGTGGTCATTACTGACTACCCATTTCATCTGCCAGTTCCCCTCTACTGCATTCCTGTATGCCAGCACGTAGTAAACATGCTCTACTGCTACATGCAATCAACATGCACTGTTCAAATAAACCTGCTATGTATCTGACAAGGTCTGAAAAGAATATACTGTATTTACTCAAATGTAAAATGCTATCAAAATGTTATTCATGTCTGTGCATTAATAAACAATTCATATATCATGTTGGCTACCAAAACATAAACTTGACATCCTCCTGATACAAACCACTGTAAAAATCTATAATAGTACAACCTCCACATCCCATAAACCAGTTCAGCACTGCTAAACCAAATTTATAATATCTACAAACATTTTATGGACAAATTTTAATGTATGTAATCTTGCATTCATGTTTTTGTATATGCTGTATTGATGTTAAGTAACACCCTGCAGATGATCAACATAGACTGAAACATGTTGGAGTTCTGATATATTGCATGTAAAAATATAATTTTAACATTAGTGCATCTGTTAGTGTTAATATATAAATAAAACTACCCCCTTTCACAAACGTCAGTACTTAAAGAATAAGTGCACATATTTATCTACATAACTGAAATCTGCTAAATAATGAACTGGCACAAGGTCTGATCATTAGTTTAAAAAAGTTTCATAAAGCCTGCAGCACAAGATTAGGCTGTGCATATACTTACTTGCATCTTGTGCATGTGTAAAACACAGTCTGTCCTTCATCAGCAGATCTTAGCTGCAAAGTGGTATATGACATCTTGTCATTCTTACAATGTGGACACTTTCTTTCTACTACACACCCATCATCTGCACTGTCCCCTTTTTGTTTTGAACTACCACACAGATCAGGAGAGTTGAACTGGATGACATAATGATATTCCAAACCTGCAAACACTAGAGCACAATAGCATTTTTACAATGGCAAAAAGATGCTGCCTTATTCCTTTACAGGTATTAAAATTAAGTTTTGAACTGATGTAACTCCTCCATTTTTAGGTAAGCTACAGTATATTAGTTCAATAATATCCACTTGTGTCTGATGAACCTTATGTAGGCCAGAATAGAAAGAAATGTCAGGAACAGTCTCAACCGATCAACCTACAAATAAATATTCCTTCATATGATGAAGGGTTGAAGACAGGAGGTAACACAAGAATACTATGATTCTGGCACTGAATGTGATGGCCAAAGCAAGAGCAGCTGTTCCTCTAATAAAGAAATTGCATGTTTTCATACCCAAAGCAGAACACAACAGTAAGTGTGCTTGCATCTGGAAGCCAAGATAAATCCCCACACAAACATCAACTTGCCTTGCTCCATTAAATTATCTGTGGTTACAGTCATCAGTCCTGTATAATGACATATACTCTACACTTATTAATAGAAGCCGAGGGTACAAGTATCAAACATACAAAACTATGCTTTTACGATACAACCTACTTACATACAAATGTTCTGATAATACACACCTTGGCAAAGAAAAAAATAACACAATAACAGTAGGAAATTTAAATTGTATTTGAACAACATTATTTGTATTTCAAAAGAGATATTATAAATAAGTAGACATTCTGGCTGTGGAGACACCAGTGTCAACCTCAGCCATTGATGTGTACCTCCAAAAAACTGCAGGCAAAGAGACAGGCATAGTGTTGACTAAATACTACATAATTACCATGAAGATGAAGGCACAATGATCCCTCAGAACAGTGTCATTACCTGCCCAGAGACATGATGTCACATCCCAGAAAACCTGAACTTTAGAGTTTCAGTCTCAGAATTTTCATTCAATTCAAGAGACTCTGCTAAATGTTATGTTAATTTAACAACTGCCAATGTAAATCTGATGCTTTCACTGACAGTCAAGAACAGCATTCAGCAATCCATGCTACTATCACCTATATGTGCATAGCTAGTGTCATTTCAGAGTAGCTTCCCGCATTAAATGTCAAAATAGTTCAATGAAACATGCAACTTATGTGACTTTTGCAGTGGCATGGTTAAAAAATCGGTTGCTCTGGGATATGATGCTGTGTCATTGGGTAGGTGATTCTCCACATTTTGAAGGATCGCAGTTCCTGCATCTTCAAGACAGAGATTCTGAGAAAAAAACAATATATAAGGCATTATAAGTATGTTGTGCTTGAAGAATGAATTACTTTCTCAGCATCTGTATGTATGGCAGTAGGCTTGATAGGCTGGGTGTCTGATTTTAATTCACAGGCCATTCTTTGACTGTGACCTATCAGGTAGATTCTTGGTTTGCATTTTGTGTGTCAGTCATAAGCAGGTAATACATAGCAGTTTTGTGGACCAAATCTTAGCTTAATTAGAAGTATGGATGAAAGAAAGTGGATATCATTAATGTTAACTAATAAAACATGTATTTTAGCAATAGCTGATGCACATACTGGAAGAGATGTTGGCCCGACATCGCATTTAAGACTTGCAATGTCCACATACAATATTAACTGTAAAAAACCGTGCAGCAACTTAGAGAAGTTAAAAGACGAGCTCCCCACCATACGCAATCAAAATAGCTGCATGCACCTCTGAAATGTAGAGGTAATATCCCATCTCAGTAAATTATGGTGAGGATGGAATCGAGCATATTTTAGTTGCAAATTTTGGGATAAATCGATGCACACACGAAGGAAGGTCCGGCGACTGCATCTGCATAACTCCCCTGCTTTTTAAAACGGAAACCCAAAAAACAAACCTTCAAGCCTCGCATTACTGCAAATGAAATACTTGAGCTACCAAAAAATGAACTGTTTGAGCTATCAATTGATTTTGCAATAAAGAGGTGGGTTTCTTGAATATCTCATTTTTGTGTTTCCTGCACAATTAAATTTCGTTTGTTGGTTGAACAATGTGAAGTACTGCCATGCATTACGAGGCTCTTTACCTTCTGGACCAAATGTCTGCTTGCAGTTATAGCATTGGACATCGCCCTTGGACCCCAACAATGGCAAAATTGTACCACACTGTGGACAGAAACCCGGCTCATTTGAAAACGTTGCCATATTTAAAAATTTTTCCCCCAAACTATTACGCATTCACTTAACTTCTCCGCCTTTCAGCCATCACTGTTGTCTAGATAACCTGTGACTGCGATGATCACCTCACACACGCCGAACCAAGGCAGCCAACTGCTACCGCCCAGAAGCCAACATTGATATAGGCAGGGCAATCCGTGGTTGAGAGCGACCTAGCTACCATGGTTCACAGGTAGCAATTGTTTGGAATAGAGCTGTAACAAATGCTGTGATGCGTGGTAGGTGGCCTCTGATCCAGAGGAGTGCTAGAGGCAGGTGTTTAGATGTGTCATATCTTTAACCTGTCGTTGGAAATTTTAAACCATAATGTGTACTTTAGTACAGCATTGTCAAGAATACAAATAGTATCCAGATGAATAGAAATTTATAAAAATAATTGTACTGATTTGTTTCCAATCCCTTGTGAAGTTTCTTGTAAAGCTAGTATTTGATTCTAATTCTGAAAATTTATGAGGTGATCGTATACATATATGCGTGTCTTCAGACTTCCGTCGCAATGTAACTAAGAAATGCGCACTACTGGTATATTACGTAGCGTAGAGTGGCAATTCCGTACCGACGTTTCGTGACGAAATACCACTCACACGATAGGATGTCCAGGAACGTGGGTACGAAATTATCACTCTACACAGCGTGATATCCAAGTAGAGGACAAATCTCATACACACACGTACACTTGTTACGTGTAACAGTGAGGTAAACAAACGCCTTTCTGGTAGAATGAGTTTACCCAACTGCACTGTAAGACCTACTTCACATCACTTTGTTCCAATCAAAAAGACAAATTTCCTGAAGTGCGCGTTCTTATTGGTCAGATATATGACAGAATTGATCCAGGCTTCGTGGCTGACCAAGCAGTTATTGATGGTTGCATATGGCTAAATGGCTCCACTGTATTTGCAGTTGACACTGACTGACATACCTTGTTCTGTGAGTAGATTACATTCACTGTTATTCTGTCATATGTTAGTCTGTTTTCTAATCACGGTTACCCATGACTTCTATTAGCCTGATTGCTCTCCAGCATGTATACATGACTGTGTTCAAGCAGGAAATAAGATTACAAATGAGCGAGGGTCACTGGAGTGCCCATCTACATAACCTGCTTCTTCCAGTTCATTAACTGTGCTGCCGTTATCAAGGAAAACCCATTATTCAAAGTTTCAATAACATGAACAAAGTTGGGCAGAAAAGTGCGGAGATACATGTCTTTAGAATCAAGTTTTAGGACAGAACAGTTAGGAGATCGGACGTTCTCAAATCTGCGACTGTGAGGACTACTGTCTTCTGCAATATTATTCTGTGGTGTGGTAGACAAATACCAATATGTTTGAGGAATCTGCTGCCTTCGTCTTCAGGGCAGAAAAATATGCTGTCCAAAATTCTGTTTGACAGATGCAGCCTTTTCAGGGCCATAGGAGCCCATCTATTTGTCCTTAATCCCAGTCCAGGAAAGGTAACCCTAGAACAGGCCATAAAGGCCCAGAGATCGAGTAGAGGTATAGCTCTACTCCTTCTTTAATCTCGGCGCTAGATGGGGGTGGTCAACGCCACGCCCCGGCCGCTTACACCCGGGGAAGCCCTGGTACCCATTGTAAAAGAGGCTGGGTGGGCCCCAGGGCTGGTCTGGATAGGTGAAGAAAATCACAACCCCACAGGGATTCATTCCCCAGACCATCTAGCCCGTAGCAAGTCGCTATAGTGGCCCTTTTTAAAATAAGTAGCTTGTCGATTATACAATCAAAATTTCACGATTCGAGCAGTTGCCAGTAATCTGCTGTAAATTTCAAAACTGAATGGTGGCAGTGGCTACTGCAATGCATAAGGACAAGACAGTACCAGTGTCAGCCTACTAGGTCACAATACCGATTAATCCTCTTTGGGTGTAGATTGAGTCTAGGTTATGGACCCTCACCCTGGGAGACCCTACAATAACATTTTTATACACCACCCATGTTAACTAATTTTTGTACCATCCCTCTAAACAGCAGCAGCATATACATGCAGTACTGTATACATTTCCTGTATGCTACACATATTCAGAAACCATGATTTTTTTAACCATAAAATGACCATGTTCACAAATTTGCCCATCACCATTTATGAGTAAATCATCCTATGTATTACCACTAAACAATATCTAGCTCTACAGACTAAAAAGACTGCAGTTTTATCGTTAATATAACTTGTGTGCCTCTGCTGGATACATGAAGAAGCAGGAGGCATATTGGAATGGGGTGACAGTGGCACTATGCAGGCAAAGAAACTTTTACTTACCTGATACAAGATGAGCACATTATGTATGATACAAAACTGTATATTAAGTACTTCTGAAACCTCATCTTCATGGGACAGCAAAAGAGGTACCAGACTTAAGTCTTAGTACTGAAGTTTGGAAATGCTCCATTATGGAGGTACAAATAAGCCAAACAATGTAGATAATCTGAACAATGTAAAACATGAAGCTAGCAGGCATTTCAGGAACAAAAATAAGGCATATCTGAGAGCTAAATTTGAGGAATTTGAAACTGACAGTAAGATCAAAAATATTAAGGACTTGTATTGTGGCATCTATGCCTTCAAGAAGGGTTACCAGCCTTGAACTAATACTTTAAAGGATGAGAAGGGTGATATGGTTGCAGTTTCCCAACATATTTTGGCTAGGCGGAGGAACCATTTCTCTCAGCTGTTGAATGTGCACGGGGTTAACAATGTTAGGCAGACAGAAGTACATACAGCAGAACCACTAGTGCCTGAGTCAAGTGCCTTTGAGGTTGAGTTGGCTAATGAAAAGCTAAAAAGTCACAGATCACTAGGTATAGATGGGAAGATAATATTAAGATGGATTTTCAGGAAGTGGGATGTGGGGGTATGGACTGGATCGAGCTGGCTCAGGATAGGGACAGGTGGTGGTCTCTTTTTAATGCAGTAATGAACCTCCGGTTTCCATTAAATGTGGGAAATTTCTTGACTAGCTGCAAACCAGTAAGCTTCTCAAGGAGAACTCTGCTCCATGGAAAAAGTAAGTATGGAGCTAAAATTGCCAAATTCTATTTTAAAAAATACAAGATACAAAAACAAAAATAAGGATGAAATACAATAGCTGCACGACAGTAAACAATTTACTATGTTCATGCTGTACAATGGGTTGGTCAGTCCTCATGCCTTGTGGTTTGGCTTCTATAATCACAAGATGTCAATGCAAGCCTCCAGAATCACAAGACTTCAACACAGTCAATTTCCATAATGTGTCAAATGAGCAATTCTGGCTACCACACAGTTGTGCACACCCCACAGAACATGCAGTGTAGCATGAAGAATGGGGCACAGTCCATAACCACATTTCTGTACTGCCAGAACACACTCATATTTTGTCCATGCATCTGTGCCAGCAGTAATCTGTTCAAAATATATTACATTGTGTAAGAACTACCTTTCATCCTTCTTACAGATGTCAGAGAATGTAGCTCTGTAATTATTTTTTTTCAAGATGTTCTGACCCTGGCTCCCCAGCTGACTTTGTGACATCATATATTACTGCCTCATTTGTTGAAAGACCTTAAGTGCTCAGTGCCTAATGACATGATCAGACAAAAGATTCAAAAGTATCTGTCATCCCTGTGCATGCCATGAAGGCATGTAGGGGGAATTGGGGTCAACTTCATGCTCTGATCACTTTACCCATGGGGAAAGATCTCCCAGTTTCCACTGAACAGGAGGCTGGGAGGACCCCATAGTCTGTTTGGACATTGTGAAGAAAAAAATCTCTTTGCCCTGTCAGGAATCAAATGCACACCATACCTTAGTCACTGTATGAACTATACTATCCCAGATGCATGACAGCTTTAGTGAATAATGAATTGGAAAGAATGTGGAAGTGGTTTGTGGTCTAATTTAAATTAAACTTAATTTAAATTGCACTGAGGAACTGGAGGCAACCACAAAAATCTTAAGACAGCCTGGGACTTCCCAGATATAAAACAGGAGTGCTACCAGCCAGGTCATTATCTGAACACAAGCACATGAAAAAGAGATTACAGAGATGGCAAGTATAAGCTTTAAACAAGCCAGGCAAAAAATGACAATACTTACATGGAAAACCACAAAAAAAAAATATATATATATATAACACAACCAAGCCTTCAATATAACAAATTCAAGTTGCCACATCAAAATTTAAATTAACTGCTTGCCCTCTTCCTTAAAAGTTTATGCAGTATTGTATTACCTTTGCAACTTTAGATTTTCAAATTAAGTCAAATAAATAATATTCCAAAGTGCTCCGTTCCAGTAAATTATTTCCTAGACCAAGTACAAATTCAAATCAGCTCAGTCACCTTGAATGCACAGCCACAAACACTTCTCATTATCACAGTAAAAAATCTTGATGGCAGGAGCTCTAAGCCTGTATCACACAATTTACTGGAACTTCAAAGGGATGATTGTCTCACGGCACTCTGTTATATAGAAAACTTAGCTATGTATGGAATGCCATATTTCACATTCTTTTTAGTATGGTGAACTACAGCCAGTAACAACACCGCTCAATGTTTAACTCCTTATTGTGGACAAAGAATATTAAAATACAATACAAATTTGACAAATAAATCCTACACCCCTAAATTCTATTACACTCATTACATAATATATCCTGTATGAAACTTTATTACGGTAGGTAACTGTACAAGTTTCATCCTTTATCAGTATAAAACAATTACAGATAACTTCTATTCCTAATGGAATTTTACATTGTATTTAACACACTGAAGACAGAAATTGGAAGTTCAAACACATAAACATGTATATCAAAAGCCATAATCTGAAGGTTAAAATTTCATTATGCTTTTAAAATTATATAAGTGAAATGGAAGCCCAGATGACAAATGAAGCACTGCATCAGGACAGGCTACAATGTGTTATTAAGGCAACACAGTATTAAGTCAACTGACCTGCAGAAATGCAGTGTACAACAATGGAATGAATCTGTTGCATCAAATAATAAATTTCAGTGAATATTTCACTAAAAACTTAATGTATTCTTCAACTCACACACTATTCCAGTTTCTTTAAAATATTCCATTTTTTTAAACCGTATTTAACCCTCTTACTGCCAGACTGTATAGGCAGGTGATGTTAAAAACTGATAAACTGCCACAACAAAGAAATATCAAGACAAGTAGTGAGCAGAGGAGTCATGCTATTCAATTATGTGATTGCTTCTGAAATTTGTGTACCAGAAAGAAGCTTAATACATTTAAAATGGTGGCTGACATTGCCCAACATCATAACATGTGAGGATACCAGGAACCAACACATTGACCACCCAGCACTAACAACGTGAATACAAGATCCAAACAAGTGACCTATTAGAAATAGTCACTGGATGCAGAATGTTACCATTTACTGATTCATTACCGATTTGTTTCTGTATCTTCTGCTTCAGTATGTCATAACAAGTGGAATTGCGTAGAGAGTGAATAAGGGTCATTCTTCCATCTATATGCATACATTGTTCTACCATACTTCTTACAGTCATTACACCTAAGCTGGATTTTATTCTGCCCAAACAAGAGAAGGCTCATTGTGTAACTCATATCTAAGCTGGTGTCAGTCGGGCCAAAGGATCAACTAGGCTGATTATAGCTGCCACTGATGACACAACACCAAGGAGACCAATTGTCCCAGGGCTTAGTCGCACATAGCCTAATGCAGTCAATGGAATCATCAGATCACAGCTGTTCTTCACAGTGTCAACAACCACATCCTTGTGTTCTTGCACAAAAGTAACTGCTTGCAAACTAAGTGATACTGTCTTACCAGTAAACCCATCTACCAAACTTGTACGACGCAGACCCTCGCCAGGTGGGAAGCCCAATCGACGACCCTCCTGCTCAAGGATACGCATTATTTCATACACATCACGAACCAGATTCATTACGATTGAGTACAGCCAGTATTTATTGGCTACTCTACCCCACTTTTCACTGTCAACATTAATTAAACCAGTTCGACCAATCCACAGAATATGGTCTGCCAAAAGGAAAAGAGCATTGGCTATCTTTGATAATGTACATGTTATCCGAACTGTCACATCTTGGTAGTGAATGGATGAAAATGCACCATACAGCATGTCCAGAAATCTACCCAGTCGCAACACTGGAAAACACATATAGGAATTAACCTTAAAATTTACATCCACAAAACATCACAATGAATGAAACTCCCTAAATATGAATAAATATATGATATTTGAAGATACCACTTAAAGGATTATGGGTGTGACAGAAAAAAATAGTGAAAGAAAATGTTAAAAAATATGACAAAACAGTTATGCCTTGATGGACTTTTTAGAGAGGAAAATATTGAGGGAAGTTTGAAAATGACTGCAAATCAATCTGATAGTTGGACAGAGTGCGTACATATCACAACAAATGTGCACGTATCATACAATCACACATTTAGTTTAGCCTTTAACAATCATCTCATTTATTTAAAGCAAAAAATGTTGTGTTAAAGCCTCTAAATCTTGTCTGAAACAATATTTAATCCAGCTAATCTTTACCGAAATATGTGTGTGTAAAAGTATTCGAGCATTCACATATACAATAATCTGTAAACAGATCAGAGTTACATTCGGTGAATAAATTTCAGTAACTCTAAAAATTAAAGTCACTATATTAAAATATCAGCAATCAAGGCACAAAAGCCATACTTAAAAAAATCATATTACATGGTAGGCTAACATGTTTCAGCCCCTCACAGGGTCATTCTCAATGGCAAGTACCACAGTCAATATAATGCTGTCACAGGTTTCTACAAGAAAATTCAAACATGTCACAACACATGAACTTAAGAAGTTAGAATACATTTTTGTATTTACACATTTTATTACACCATAACCCTCTGTTTCATTTCTGTATAAGTATGTGCGGATCTGGCATAATTAGACATTACTTAATTTTGAATGGGCATCACACTTTTGTTTTATGTCAGTATACTTACATATATGTCTACAACACAGACACAGTTAGCAGGTTCCTCTGAAAGATTCATGACTCGCTACAAGAAAATCAAATGTTACGTACAAGTACTTTTAACAGTGTCAAATGTTAGGATAAAGGTGACTCATAAATTGGAAGGGATTTACAAGGGAAGGTTGAGATATTCCAGCAGGCACTTTCAGGCACTAAGGAAAATTATGAAAACCTTGTCACAGCCAAGATTGAAACCGCTGCCGTCCTATGTGGGTCTCCTGTTACTGCTTGTCCATATCCTATGTCTACTGCTGGTGGGCTTTTGTTATGGTTGTGTGTGCACACACAACCATAACAAAAGCCCACCAGCAGTAGACATACTTGAGCTGTACACCCCAGGATAGCGCACATCACAGATAACCCCCCTCCCCCCATGCCCCTTAAAAATAGCATATAACAAACATCACAGATGCTGAGATCTCACCATCGTGACATACCCATACCAGTCCTGTAAAGCACTACCACCATACTTTCGGATGAAATCCTGATGATGGCCACATTAGGCCGAAACATGTAGTTTACTTCATCCTTTATTAAACATCCTTTTAGATACTGTTGTGTTATTGACTGATACCCACACCTATTGTTTATATACACACAACGGGGATGGCTCATTTTAGAATCTCAGTACAGTACTTTTCAGTCACCACCATAACACCCTAAAATCTCCATTAAAAGTGTGCTTTCTCCAATCTAAACAAATGGCAGAGGAATCACTCAATTAAGATATGTAATTTCTGCATAATTACATGCTCATTTCTTACAGACATAAAATTATACAAAGAATATTAGAATTATGCCAGAAAATATAAAAATGTTAGTTTAAAACTGTTAACAACACTGCTACATGAATATTCCAATAAAATCTGAATGCAAGTCATAATATATACACAAAATATTAACTTACACTTCCTAAATGAACTGAAGGTGTATTCCAGGCTCTTGAGTTGGTCAACAGACTGCCTGCTAAGTTGCTTCTGCTGCATGTAATGCCATGCTGCCTTGCTAGCATACTGCAGCAATCTAGAACAACAATACTAAGAGTACATGCATCAAGAAATGTGACAAGTTTGGTGATACACATCATTTGGGGGTGTGTCACAGGCAAAATGCATGTTCACTATACTATAACATTTTCACAAGATATTTACTTCACCCACCCCACATTAAATAGCGTTAATTCTGCATGGATACAATTCAGAACATTCTGATATACACATTAATGTCTAGCGATTTTATGCAAGAGATAGTACCATATCTTCTAAATACCATGTAAGCCCAAATATAAAGTGGCTCTGAATATAAGGTGACTCCCTCTTTCCCACACTAGGGTATTTACAGAAAAAAACTCAGACACTTTAGAAAATTCAATAAAAAAGTTTCAAGGAGACAGATATGCAACAAAAAAATGACATACAACTGACCTATCAAGTGAGAAGGAGCAGCACTATAGCATGTCCTGTTAGTCATTATTTACTAGAAAATGACATCTACCTTGCACATTACCAGAAAAGACTCTATGGCTTCACCTATAAGGCACTCCCAACTTTTTGTGCTGCTATTTCTGCACTACATTTGGGCTTATATGGTAACTGTACAGAGTGAAAAGAAATCTAAGCAAAAGCTCTCCACAGTGTGATTCTTTGTTAAAGAATAAGTACGAAATGTTACACAACATTCATCCTGCGACACTGTTTGTTCGATATGCATCACTGGCAAATGGCATAAGGTATCAAATGATCAAACTGTGGGTTCCTCAAGCTATGCATACAATAGGTGAAGGGAACAACTGTCTGGAAACAAATTGCAATTCATGACTAGTGGTTCAGATCCAACTGTGACAAGTACTTTGAGGAATATTGGTTGGGATAGTCCCAATTCCCATGCAATACCATGTGACCTCCTCTGCGGTTGTACCACATCTCTAATTATGACACTTTTAATAGCTGGTGTCTGGACAGTCTATGGGTAACATACATTAAAAATGTCATACTTCATATATCACAGAGATGCTGATGCAATTGTCAAAAAACATCTGGATGACATCAACAAGGGTAATGTAGTGCACATTCCCACACTTCAGTACCAGCTCAACTATTACATCCCTGAGGGTTAACAGCATGTTACAGTATATTCTGTGGGCATATTCCATGGTAATTCAATGACACTAAACTCTGTTGTGCAGTGTGTTACCACATATGACGGTGATGAATATCTCGAACTTAAACATCTCAGGAGATATGTTGTATAAATTTTCAACATTATTTTTTAACAAGGGATCATACTCTGGGGAACTCATGCACAAATTTACTGTCACTCTGCATACTGTAGTCTTTCAGTACAGTTTGTAAGGAAGCTACACAGTTCTAAAAACATTTCAAGATTCTGTAAATTAATCTTTAAAGTTGTAAAACCTGACAGTGAACTAAATACATGGAATATAATCCCTCTACAGAAAGTAACAGCTCCTCAGCCAGTAAAGAAAGTCCCCTCACTTTATGGAACCTGCAGGTCAATTACGGTGTTCACAACAGCCTGTCATGCTCCCTATTCTTAACCAGATCAATCCAGTTCATGCCTTTCCATACAATTTCTTTCAAAACCACCTTAACAGTATTCTCCCACTTATGCTCAGGTCTTCCATGTGGTCTTTATGTCAGAATTTCCCTATTAAAACTATATTTCTCTTCTCTGCATCACATGCTACAAGTCCCATCCATCTCATTAACTTTGATTTTACTTTCTTGAGAATACGTGGCAGAGTACAAACCATGAAACTTCTCACGAAATTTCCTCCAGCCCTGTTACTTCCTCCCTCTTGGTTCCAAAACTGTCCTTAGCACCCTGTTCTCCTACAGACTCAGCCCATGTTCTTCACTTGATGTGATCAACCAAGTTTCATTACCACACAAGAACATGCAAAATTACAGTTAAGTTTATTTTAATCACTGTGTTTTTAGACAGCACACAAGAAGAGAAAAAGTCCGAACTGAGAAGATATAAGCATTCTTCAAATATAATAATTTCTCGTGGAATGAAATTCTGATTTGTTTTGATCTCAAAACTTGCCACAATTTAAAACAATTTATTAGTTATCCCTGTGTCATGATTTGTTACTGCCTACTGACAATAAGATATGAACATATTATTTTTCTCTGCATTTACTTCTAGACCAACACCCCAGTGACTAAATGATTATGTGTATTTCTCTTTAGAGTACTTGTTTCACAAAAAAAGGGAAAGGTGGGGAAGGGGCAAAGGAATGAAAGGAATTAGCATACAACAGAAGCTTTGTACACTGCTGTCAATCCCTCAAGTTTTCTTGGCCCTTTCTAACAGCACGTTCTAATGCAAGGTGGCAGTGCAATGGAAACAAAGCATCTTCTTGGTTAGACCATTCTGTGCAGGAGACATTACAGAGGAAAGCTTCCTAACCAGACTTTGCTACAAGTTCTGCTTAAAGACATTTCAATTAGCCTAGCTACTCTCATGTATAGCAAACACAACGGAAGTTTCGAACAGAACTTCCCTACTAACTCCTTATGTTTTCTTAGTCTACAAACACAAGAGGTACTGTCCACTGTATTGCCGTTTCTCATGTGTTGCGCATGCTATCGAACCTACAGTGTAAATACATTACTCATGGATACATCTATTTTGCTGAGTAGTCGTACACAACTCACATTACATAACACAACGGAGATACCTCACCTTAAAATAATTATTGCCTAGCACGCACCAAAATGCACTTTATACAGTGTATGTACAACATTCTGACGCAACGAAACACAAAGTTATGAAACCTGATCTAAGTGTACCGCCAGTCTAATTATGGGCGACCCAAACCCGCAATTGTACTCACCGGACAATCTTGTCTCTTCCAGCAGTCTGACTATTCAGTTTTACTACTACATCCATCTTAGCAGAAGAAACACATAATAAAACGAAAATACTTGTTCTTAAAGTAACAAAGGTTCAAAAAACGTGTTAACAGCTAGCACGGGAACAAAACGACGTTTTGCCCCTCGTTAGTTCACAATCTACCACCCCTGCACTCCGGCCTCGCCATGACCACGAACTATTCAAATCCATTCCACCTTGGAAACCCGCAGTCATGGGTCAGAAGTCACTGTCACAGACACAAGTCATACATTTTCTCACAAACACTCAAAAGCACGGATTAGAGCACGGATACCGAAACGTCTTGCGCCTGTGCGTTACGCGCACGTCACGTGACGAGTGGTAGATGGCGGGTGGGCACATCCAGGAACTAGGAAGGGGCCACAGATGAAAAACATATAATCGATGCCTGGCATCACACACTCTGCCTATCATAGACCACCCGTGCCTCCGTGGCAACTGACAAGCACCAACAGACATCGTAATCATTACTTTGTCATCTTGTGGTTCCGTAGTCCGCGTTCCGTTCCAAGTAGGAAAAAAATGAGCATTACGGAGTTTATAACGTTGAGGATGGGATTTCCCCCTGTGTTGCGAGAACAGACACATAAATGAAACAATATACCGTCAATAACAGTAGACATGATGATACCCAGCGTTTTACGTGATTTACCCTTCCGCCGAAATAGCTCACTGAAATCAAATAATGGTTAGTACATTGGAGTTATGCAAAATAATACAGAAAACTGACGAAGTCTTTAATGAACTTAAACAAGACACGCAATATACGTTTAACGCAAACTGAGCCGCGTTCGTGCAACTATTGTTGCAATGGAAAAGCAATAATTACTACATATGCTGAGTGTGTGAGACTGTAATCATAGGCATCCACCATGAAATGCGCATGCACCATATCGTCACGTGACCTGCCCGGCTGTACAATATTTTCCCTCATTATCTCGTAAACAGCATGACTTTCGAGGAAAAATTTTATTGAGAATAAAATATGCATTATGATTTACTTTACGACTTGTGTCCGAAACACTTCTCATTTTAAGAAGAACTGAGCAAGATATGACAAAAAATGTACGATGGTGTTCATGAAAAGTACTTATTAATTTTGTCAGATTTTAATGACACTTAAATATTCTCGACAGTTACGAAAAATATTCAAATGTAAAATCTCATGAATATCCGTTAAGTGGGAGTCGAGTTGTTCTATTCGGAAGAACGGGTAGAGGGACACGACAGAGCTAATAGTCGCTTTTCTAAATTTTGCGAACGCGCCTAAAACCGACGGAGATTTGACCTTGTGACTTCAAGCAGCTGAAGTGCGTCATGGAATATGTACGTAGTTATATTTATATGTGCATAAATGCAGTTGCAAACAATGTTATTCTGCATGTCAATTACATTTATGACTTGATATTTATAAGAAAGTTTTTAAAATGAAACAAATTATGTATGACCTCAAGGTCAGCTCCTCACCACTCCCTATGAAAAATTCTGGGTTCTGGCCTGTTAATATTTATTTAACGTAAAAAATTTAAATTTGGTTTCCACAACAATTTTTGGCACAACATAATTGAATTTATAAATGTAATTTACCTGGGCAGATCTACTAAATAAAGTTTATTTATAATTTGATTTTTAGGCGCTTTGCAATTTTGCTAAAAGCGCCCTTTATTTTCATTATATCTATATATCTATCTGCTCGCATACGTCTACTCAGATCCCGCTGGACGGTATTATCTAGAATTTAACGTCAGAGGCTTTTAATAAAAACCTATCAAGGAAACTCGAATTTTGTTCGAAGAGGACAGAAATATTGGGAATTTCATATGTAGACCTAAGTATGTTTTATGTTGCTGATAGCGGCATGTGTAGCTCAAGAACAATACAAAGGCTTTTTCTTGAATATGGGAATTAACCCGAACAGGGGCGTCATTGTTGTTTTTCCGCGGCAAAACTTATTGTTTCTTGTTGTTGATAAAACAAAAGCTTCTTGTGTATAAAATAGAATCACTACAAAGACATATTATGGGCTGGATAACTCAGTCGACTAACTACGGGCTGGACGGTCCGGGATCGAATCACGGGGGGGGACGATATTTTTCGCCCGTCCAGACCGGGGCCCACCCAGCCTCCTGTAAAATGGGTACCGTGTTTTGCCCAGGAGTAAAGTGCGGCCGGGGCGTGCTGCTGACCACTCACCCCCTTCTAGTGCCGCGGTCATGGAAGAGTAGAGCTACCTCTACCCACCTTCTGGGCCACACCGGACCTGTAACGGGGTCACTTTACCTTTTTTTACAAAACCATATTGGAAGTGGAAATATCTTCAGGCAAGAAAAAATAATTCCTTACTTTTGAAAAATGAGCGATTATGATTGGAATGAAAGAAACTCACTCAATTGCTGTAGGTAAGGTGTCAGAAGGACAATTCACGGAATCTGTCACGCATTATATGAGCTGAGAAATGGCTGATGGTCAACATGGAATCAGATTAGCAATTACGAAATGTAGCAGAAGCCTCGTCAGAATCGAACGCCAAACCACGACACGGATAAGAAGGAGGTTATCAGAAAAATTAGGAGATGTATGGGACATGGTGCACCGAAAGGAGAGAGTGGCCGGTACAGGTCTGTAGTAGGCAAGGATGCCTATTCAAAACAGACTGCAGCGGCCGTTTGATATTCAAGACACGTAACCAGGAACGGGTCCGGCAGGACAGCAGGATCACCAAGAAGATGGAATATACCCTGGGACGCGCAACAGTGACGATCAGTTTATGAAAATGTTCGTTTAGTTCCGTTTAGTTGTCATTCATTTCAGTCAAACATCTGGCATAAGGCACGTCAATTTTAATCATTCACACTTTAGACTTCACTAAACATAGCCTTGCTGAAATTACATAAAACGATAAACCAGCAATATAATAACTAATACATGACAGCTAAGCAACTATTATTTCACTCACAGAGTAATAGCAACCACAATGAACATTCCCTATATTCAAACATTTAACGAATCAGTCAATAAAATATACTGTATTTAGTTAGTTGATATTGCATTCACTCTGTACAGTATACTTTGTTAGTTGATTTAAGTACTTTGTTATACAATTTAATTCCTACTTTCACTACACTTTTGGTAAATAATTAACTGTATTACAAAATAAACATGGAAATATATTTTTTTCAAGCATGTTTAGAATTCTAAAACTCCTTTTCCAGGTACATGTTAGTAGGCTATAATGGAAGAACAGGAATTATTCCCTGTACCTGGAAAGTAATTATGTGAAGAGATCCTTTTCGAATATTTAGTTGTTTTAAAACAATTTTCAGCTTACAGAAATATATCATGTTAAATGGCACCCGGTACTGAAGTAAGTATAGAGGAAGAAACACATTATTCTACGGAACAGTCCTTTCCGTGAAGCTTATATTTCCTCAGCTAGTGAAGGGTTACTCGCTCATTATGGTATAATCTCCATTCAGATGTGGGGTCCGGCATGGATGTCATGGTTATGTTGATCTTCTCTCCGGTGTTGCCAATCTACCCGAGGGTTCACTGCCCTCTCTCCACGTCTCCCTGTCCTGAGCCCGACGAATTCGATCAACAACTTTCTAACTTAATATTTCAAGATTCACTTTAATATTATCGTTATACCTAAACCTAGGCCTTTCAAAAAGCCTCTTTCTTTCATATTTCCCCACCAAAACTCTGCATACCTTACTCTTCTCCCCCATGCGTGCCCCGTGCCTCGTACGTAACATTCTTGATGTATTCGCCAGAATACAACGTGCATTACGCAAGTTTCGTAATGAATTAGAGGAAGACGAAGTCGTGTCAAGCTAGTATTGTTAAACGTGAAGGTCAGCATAGAAAGTGCCATGGAGGCACAGAGTGAGAGTAGAATTATAGTTCTAGAAGGGGTGGGGGGCGAAGTAGTCACGCCCCGGCCGTTTGAGCCCTGGAATAGAGTCTAGATATCCACTGTCGAGAAGGCTGGGTGGGCCCCAGGGCCGATACGGAGAAAATAAAATATCGTTCCCCGGACCAGGATTCGAACCTCGGACAACCCAGCCCGTCGCGAGTCGATAAACCTACTGCGCTATTCCGGCGCGTTTTGCTCACACACACACACACACACTGTATTTACAGTTTCCTTGCATTTTTTCCAACAGACAGCCATGATTGCCTTATACAGCACTCGCCTATTGTGATTTCTAACGGAACCAAACTGTGATCTGTGTGGGATCCCCGAGAAATGAAATGACTAAAAATGAAGTTTTCCATGGATCACACGAAGTTTTGATGTCACTATAAAAACAGATCTTAAAACATCTGAAATATAAAGCGCATTTAAATGACATTTAATGGCTTACTTTTTACGTCAAAGAAAACAAAATGATTGTTATTTACAAAGACCAACTTGTCAAAACTAACATTGTTGATTTGTTAATGTTTAAATATTATTTAGATTCACTTAAGACCCGAAGGGCTAAAATATCACGTGGTAAACAATCAATTAATTATTATTTACATGTCATGATATTTGATAGTATTCTTGCTCCTTGCAGGTAAAAGCTACACAAAAACCGAAAATTTGTTATGTTATAGGAAAACCTGAAGATGGCCTTGTCAGGTCGAAACGTGCTATATTACAGGTAAAGTTTACCCTAGAACAGGCCACGAGAGCCTAGAGGGAAATAGAGTTGTATCTATACTCTTTCTTTAACCTCGGCACTAGATAAGAGTGGCTGGTCAAGGCCTCGCTCCGGCCTCTTTACCCTCGGGAATGTTCCAGTACCCATTGCACAGGAGGCTAGGTGGTACCCAGGGCCGTTCTGGACGGGTACGGGAAATCTCGCCCCTCCGGGATTCGATCCCCGGACCGTCCAGCCCCTAGCAAGTTGCATTGAAGACCGTCTATAATTTTTATTTTATTTATTATATTTATATATTAATACTAATAATAAAAGAAAATCTGTCCGGCGTCTTTCCGTGAGACTTGTCAGTGGTTAAAATTTCCCCTGAATGGGATACGGGCCCAGAGCAAGGTAAGTCCAGTGGAAGGATTGCTACATTTACAGCTGTAAATAGGATGCCTCGAAATAGATTAGCCAGGGTAATGAAATACTACTCCCCAACTGGCAGAAGGAATCACGGTAGACCTTGAAGAGACTTCTGGAAACGTGAGACCGGAACGGGTCAACAATTGGACCAACTCCACGAAAGATATATGATTATGACTAATAATAAAATAGGTTTGTGCAAAGTAACCTTTTCATCATACAGCACAAGGGAATGCAAACAGTGAAGGTCATACACAGTTGTTCGCTGTCTCTGCACTGAGACTTCAGGGTTACCACAGCTAGAAATTTAGTTATGCAAATAGGTTTTATGTATAGCACTGTGATACACTCAACGTACTGTGCTCTGATGATGACATGGTGAGACAGAGCGAGTGGTGTGGAGGACAGTCAGGAGAAGAAGATGTGGAATGGATTTATCCGGCTCAGGATAGTGACCAGTGACGAGATCCTGTGCAGTGGCGCAGCTAGATTATTTGGGCGCCTGGGACGAAGAAATCACAATGGCCGCCCATAACATAAATTATGAACTTTAAATGAATTATAATTATTTATTGAATTTGCCTCATTTTACCCAATAATTAAAAATTTGTTGAAAGTGGAAAATACATTTTTCTTATTTTAAACATTCATTTTGTCGAAGTTTGGGCTCTGTCGCCCGCGACGGCAGCACCACTTGCACCCCCCCCTCCCCCCACCTCTCAGCTACGTCGCAGCTCCACTGAACGCGATACAGGAACACCGGGTTCCGTAAAAATCGTCTGGAGGAGGGGGGGGGGGAGAGTCCATGATCCTAATTAGGAGCCCATTCTAGCTTGTCAAACGACAAAGAAGTTCATAATCCTTATTGGGAGCCCCTTACACTGCGCCAGACGACAAAGTAGTGCGTGATCCTTATTAGGAGCCCCTCGCTCTGTGCCGGACGGCTAAAGAATTCACGTACCGTGTGAAACAGGTTGTTGAATTGCTGCCAGACAAGGTGAACCGGTCTCCAACATTCCTTTCCAATTCAGTACCTCGATTTGCTGCTTTTATGCGATTGGTCGGACCCTTCGTCCTGCCTACGTGTACATTCAGGAAACGCCACAAATAATGGACACGTTAAGTCAATTACTTTCATGCATAAAAATGTTGTAATAACTTCATTGTAATGAGAATAATAACGACACTTGGACATTTCTGAAATAACCCGACTTAATCTATTACATGCAGGAAATACGTAAACGGAATCCAGCGGCATATTTCAACATCGCGTGGCTTGCCGGGTGGAAATCCTGCAAGTCATTGTGGTTACCGCCAGTGTACGTAGAGGACGGGGTAGATCGATTGTAGCTCATTGGAGCAGTCAGTTGGTTGTTGAGCAGCGTCGGGTATTGGTGACTACTGTGCGGTGAGTACAGTCATAGTATAAACCGTTCTGTTTGTTTCTTTGTTTGTTTATATACGGTGTGTTCTGTGTCCACATGTAACTACTGCGAATGCCAGTTTTTAGCAACCTCGAATTAGTACAGCTAGCTTATCCCACCATAACTCATCGTGGACGCGAACAAATGCCATCAAACTGACACAACCGTGGGCACAAATCCACTAAATTTCCCTTTCGACATTTCATTTACTCTTAACTTTATCGACTACGTTAGCCAGTAAATCGCACATTAAATATACACTATTTACAAAGTTCGACACCACCAGCACGATAGTTAAAGGGAGTCGGCGTTGACGCTGCGAGTAAGCTACGTTCTTTAGGCTTAACGAAAACCCGGGTACATTATCCTACGTAACGCGCACATAAACTTGCGAACAAAGCGAAGTTTCGCCGGCGATGTCCGTATCCTGTGGGTAATATGAATATCTGGCCTCAGTATTTCATTCCAACATATTTTGTGGATGTAACACATGGACCCGGTGCAGTGTCGGTGAATCAGGTTGTAGTTGTAATTATTTTGTATGTAGACAACGCGTCTAATATTTGTGAGCACGCTGTACTTGTGTGTCGTGGCAGTTTGCCAAGAGCTTTGAACTAACTCCAGATAAGATGTCCTTGGGAGTACAAGTGAGACTCACGGCCAACGTAATTATCTTTATGTTCGTGAAACAGAACAAATAAAATTGTGCTTTTTGAATCTGTAGGCCAAATACTTAAACAGAGTCTTCTCGTTCCAAACGGTACACTCATTGCCACCACCACAACAGGCTTGTAATGTAATGTAATTTATTTGCGTTCTATAAATCCAAATTAGGATACAATCCTGTGGATACATTGTCACATACATACTATCTAACATAATATACATGTTGTTGGAAGAATCTTAGCTATAAATCAAGTACAATAATAAAGCACCTAAAACCAATTGTCAATTCAGTTTTCAATGGAATATCTCTGATAATTAAAATATTCTTTACTATTATGAAATGAATTTATAAGTAAAAACCTCTTTAAAGCATTCCGAAACAGTACTGTCTCATTCGCTAAGTCTTTGATATTGTGAGGAAGGTTGTAAAAAATTTTAATTGCTGAGTAGTACACTCCCTTTTGGAACTTTGTTAGATTAGCTGCGGGTGGATGTAAGTTGGTTTTAAATCTTGTGTGAATACTGTGGATCTGATTAGTTTTATAAAATAAATGTTTTTTTATCACAAATATTGATATTGAGAATGTATATTGATAATATAAGGGTAGTATTTCTAATTTTTGAACAGTTCCTTACGTGAATCTCTCATTCTTGAATTTGTGATAATTTTAATCACCCTTTTTGAATTTTGAAAATCTTATCACTGTATGGTTGATTTCCCTCCAAAATTATCTCATAATTTATAATTGAATTATGTATGCAAAATAGACCATTCTTAAAGTTCCTGGAGACATTATAGCTTGTATCGTTCGAATTACAAAACATGCTGTATTCAATTTGGGCATAATTTGGTCTATATGAGCCTTCCATGATAGGGAGCCATCCATGATCAGACCCAAAAATTTTGTATTTGATGAGCTTGTGACATAATTACCCTGGTAGTTGAGATTCAAATCACTATCGGCAAACGTAGACTGTCTTTACTGGAAAAAGTGTACAGAGAAAAATTGACCTCCAGTACGGGAAATGATTTAGAGGAAAGTGTTTTTATATTAGGGCGTCGTCAGGTTGCGGAAGGAGGAACGGCCTGCAGATATGGAGGGTATACATTGAGTAAGCAGTCGCGGTCAGCCGACAAGAGGCATTCCCCCATCTTGGGTGTTGGACGAGGTGATGAAATTCCTCCCCGTAAAAACTCACGACGTTACGAATCGTTTGACAAGGACTCAGACTTGGACTGATGCTTTGGTACGACACAAGCAGTGGAAAAGAGGCTTGAGATTTGGCAAATGGAATGTGAGACCACTTGGATGACCTAGGCGTAGATGGGAGGATAATATTGAAATTGATATTAAGTGGGATTGGGGGGGGGGGGCATGGACGGGATTGCTTTGGCTGAGGATAGGGGCAGGTGACGGAGCTTGTGAATGCGGTCATGAACCTTCAGTTTCCATAAAAATCGGATAATTTCTTGACTAGCTAAGGACCTGTTAGCTTCACAGGAAGGAATCTGTCTGCTTCTTGGAGTTATTTAGTTAGCGGTTTTATATGGGAATCATATTCACATTAAAATTAATATGTTGCTGCAGAATACGTGACTCACAGAAGCTAGAATTTTTTTGATAAAATCAAGACACAAATTTTATGTTTGATAACATTTATGAGATATTGTGAAAAAATGTGATAAAGCAAGACAGGCCACAGATGACACTATAATACGGCACATTCGCCATTGCATGCTGGATAACTAAGACTGCAAACACACACTCAGAATAAGTAATACTTATTGCTTTTCCGTGGTGACAGTGATTACGCAAGAGTGCCTCAGTGTTACGTGTATACTTACTTTGCTTGCCCTGTATTAATCCTAGTTTCTACATTGTTAACGAAATGCTTATCTTAAATTCTGTATTATTTACCACGCGTTTATTGTAGTTTTCCAGGCTCACTACGGACTGGACGGTCCGGGGATCGAATCCCGTTTGGGACGAGATTTTCCGCAGCCGTCCAAACGGCCTTGGGGTCCACCCAAACCTCCTATACAAAGGCTGTTGGGTCTCTTTCCCGGGGGTAAAGCGGCCGAGGCTGGGCCATGACCAGCCATTCTCATCTAGCGCCGAAGTTAAAGAAATAGTACAGCTATACCTCTACTCCCCCTCTGGGCCTTCATGTCCTCTTGTAGGGTGAACTTTTTCAGCTCTTGGCCTGGGTCTTAGCTACGATTTTTTCTCTCTCTGTCGTTTAAGAGCGTATCGGTCCTTGCAACCCAATTTCTGTTTCCTTCTGCTGATTTTCCAATTCACATTTGATCCTACATGCAGAGGTACCTCAATTTCTCCGTTCTGTAACCTTGTAAGGAGCTTTCCAGTGCTATTTCCTCCTTCATGCTTCGCCACTTGTTCAGTAGCTCCCCTCACCACTTTACCACAATTATACAGTACATACACTTGTGTTTGGCGGACCGGTAATGCTTTTATTGTTGTTGTGCCACAACGGGATGAATCACTCGAAGGATATTACGTAGAGTTGTGGAAAATGTTTTATTGCACAATTCTTGCCAGGGTCATTTCCAGCAACGATCAAAGATTATGTTTTACCGTTTTCAACACTTTCTGATATCGGGCTCAGAAATAAGATTCGTAAGAAATTTATCCAGGGCCCTTTTATGTTTCTTGCATACTCTGTTTTTTTTTCCTGAGAAACAAATACACGTATTTTACAGTTAGGAATTTCACTTGTAAAAATCGTTGACTTCCGTACCTTTGACTAACATTACAATGTGTTTTCCTATACACAACTCCCCTCGTGTTTCATTGTTACGTCACACTCTTTGAATTTCATGTTTCCAGAAAAACAAACTCGTACTTTAGGATACGGTACCGTTAGTAAACAACGCCAACGCTTCCAAAAATTGCTATACGAATGGTAATAAATTAAATTTGCATTCATACAAGAAACATGGAGTCACCTGCACATCTGTGTCATTTGAATATTCACAGATCACTCGTGTACAAATACAATGTTAATAATGTAATGAAACG
>Ga0123352_10001995_pt1 | contig 27979 bp, 9 predicted proteins | sample TergutLab28metaG_FD_89700 | JGI IMG/M metagenome (GOLD analysis project Ga0123352, IMG submission 89700) | Labiotermes labralis P1 segment gut microbial communities from Petit-Saut dam, French Guiana - Lab288 P1 | ecosystem: Host-associated > Arthropoda: Insects > Digestive system > Gut ... | reverse complement strand
ATGACCTGTACCAGAGGCTGCGGTTACAGTTTTTAGTACTCCTGATGATGGGTGCTGTGACACCCGAAACATGTAGAGTGACTTTGCAGTAAATATATATCTGCATACTGTAGTATCTAGTTGGATTTTTATTAACATTGAGATATCCACAGTATTTTGCATACGGTTACCCACTTTACCTAAGTTGCTTAAAACTTAAACTCCTCAACCTTTGGAAACTGTAAGTTATATTTCCTTCCGCTCTTCTTGTAAGCATTTTTCTACATCTTCGGCAGTAACATTTCAGAATTTCCGAAATTTGGCAATTTATTTTAATTGCCTTCCGTTCAAAGAAAGAGGCATGATACGTAAGTCATTATCATTCTTAGGTTATGAATTTGAAAATCGCGGAAAGGGGATTAGACACCCGGCGGGGGGGGGGAGAGGATTTTTCTATTCTCAGTGACAAGCACTTCAAGGCTTATCTCAACTCTGCAGATATGGGGATTAAGAATGTACGGTCCCGTACCTCCAGACTCTTTACATCTTCATTACGTAGTGTTCAATGCAGTACAAAAAATTACGTTCAGCTTAGCCCAGTAATAATCTGTGTAGCAAAACTACACTCGAATGAATGAAATTGCATATTTACAAATACTTTGAAAACATGAGAAGTTCTAAAGATATTTCTTGAAAAATCTCTGTCTTTCAATATGGATAATTACGTGACTATAATTTATCTGCATTTCAGCTTGGGTACAGCTATAGAGATTTTATACAGAGCCCATAACTATTGATTAATAACAATCAATTCTAACGTTCTTTTCTTAATTTTTTCAGGCCTCAACATATCATTGTAGAACTCAGGAGTCCATTAGTTTTACGTCGTTCCTAAATCATTTTAATGGCGTTTATTTAGTAGTAATTATTTTCTTTGAATTAAAAATTTATAAACCCTCCACTCTAGATTTGTGAGAAATAGAGTTACATACGACACTCAGTTTATCATGCCGTTTAGCCTTTGGATCTGTTTTTATTTATTACTTTATTCCTTCTTTTCTGAACTGAGTTTCGGCTTGGGTTAAAGAAATAAAATGCGGCCCAGTTGTCGCGTATAACAATAATGCAAATCCCACACTTACACAAAAACACAAAATCACTTTACTTACAATCCGAATGAAGCACTATTACTACAGTGAATGATCCGAAGACTAAATGTGTTGTACAAATCTTGATTGTTCTGTATTTTGGCAACTTGAAATTAATGAGTGAGTATTATTAGGCTTGTTTTTTGGTGGAAATGACTGAATAACATCAATTGAAATGCTAAGTCAGTTACTTTAGTTGTGGGTATGAAATGCATAATAACAGAGCAATTAACGTAACAGTCATAGGGCCCACGGCCCCAAATTTGTAAAATATGAGCGAGGAAAATTTTACAGATTTCCAGTATCTTAAAACAAATGAACATACCTTCGGACGATCATCAGTAGCATCTCATCATGCGATGCCAAAGAATCTGGTACCCATGTTTCGGGGAAAATGGTGCCTCAGCTTTCAGGGTAAAGGAAATTCTGAAAATCAATGCAGGAAATAGTAAACAACTTTCACATTAATGTTGGGCATATTTGTAACGTTATAGGAAAAATAACTGTGGCTTTTTTTTTAATTAAGTCAACTGTTTTAATTTCAGCCTGTGTTAAGCACAGTACCTGTATAGCCTATTCATTGTGACAGACCCGGCGCTTTACAGAATTTTTCAGCGGAGCACGTGGAAGTAACTCTATTCTCTACCGAGCAACACATATCAATATTTTGAGGTCGTCTTCCGAAATACTAAAAATATTTCTAGGGGAAAATATGTCGTTACACAGTTTTATTGCAAAAGTCTCTAAATATTTATTGATTAATTCGAGAAATAAATCTGTGGTTCACAAATAAACTTGCATACCGCAAAAAATGTTTGTTTATATCTTTTATGGGATTTTATTGTGAAACCTATTTGTGATTCGAGAAAGTAATCACCTACAATCATACATACATACACACACACACATATACATACATACATACATACGTTCATACATACATACGTACATACATACATATATAGATATATACCTACATACATACGTACATACATACACAGATACATACGTACGTACATACATACACACATGCACACATACATACATATATTGCACAAGGTTTGCACACTGGAAAATTTTAAAAGCACAACGAAGGCTGATTTTCAGATCTTCGAATTTCTGAGTACATGAAGGTTATGAATTTTCAGCTGGATTGTTCACGGCCTGCGTAGATAAATTTTAAAACGCGTTATTGAAGGAATGAGAGTGGGAAATATAAATGTGACGGAATTAGGGGTAGAAGACGTAAGCAGCTACTGGTTGGCCTTAAGGAAAAGAGAGGATACTGGAAATTGAAAGAGGATGCATTAGAGCGTCTCTGGAAAACTCGTTTTTGAAGAAGCTATGGACCTCTCGTAAGACAGACTACAGTATAAATGAATGAATTTCATCAAAAAAGGAATTCTACGAGAGAGAACAAGAGAATGTGTTTTTGGAAGAGGTAAATGTTTTTTTAAGTTTGTAGAACACCAGTCGGGCTCATAATAAATTCTGTTAAGTGGCACGTAATACTTCGATCTTACCTTCCATAATGTATTCATCCTTCGCTTTTCGCTGTTTCGTAGTTAGAAGTTTCATCCCAGATTAAAAATATGTCACTCGGAACCTTAAATGAATAGGATCATAAAAACAATTCGACAACTCGATCAAGTCGTGAGCTATACCACGTGATATTCAAGAAGCATAAGGAAAAATATAAATAGCTCTCATTACAATTTTTGTACGGCGAAAATAAAAACACTTAATATTAAGATACTGGGTTTCGAAGGAGGAGGGTGGCGGCCAATAATCCGCGAATTTTCACTTTTCGCCGAAAGATTCTTGAAACCTAAGTCCCACGGAAATCAAGGCATTAGAATACATAAAGTCTATTACCGTGAAAATGCAGCTTTTCATTTAATAAGTTTTCAAATGTGTAGAAATCGCTTATAACCGCTTAGTGTTATTAATACAACTGGACCGACTCCTTCCCATGTAAGACAGTGCAAGAAGAACGCAACATGTAAAAAGCCTATCCGTTAACTTTATATTTCTGTAGAGGAGAACATACGTCTCTCGTTACGAAGTACGGAACACCCCGGTCCAAAGTGCGGAACGCCACTGTCCCGCAGCATTCTCGTATGGGCAACATTTTATTAGGAATTTCATAAGTTTCAAGGGTCTTGGGGCAGACGTAGCCGCTCGTAGTCAGCCACGCGTTGCTACACAAGCTTTGAGACTTGAGCACCCGGTGTATATATTATTAATCCAGGAATAGGCCAATGTGAATTAACAAAAGATGAGGTTTGGATAAGGGCTGCCAGCCAAGTCATTTTTTGATCTGCTTGTACAGACCGTTTCAGTACTCTCAATTCAGTAGGACGATCAATGTTATAAAAACTCATGAGTACCTGAAATGAAATGGAAATTGATACATGGAATTTGACACCGTGGAAAGGATAGGTGTCTTAAACCCAGAAAGAAATACGCAACTGGCATACGGCTTGAAACGTGGCACTGTGATGTTGAGAGGAAAGAAAAAGAGTCACTCATATAGGAACTTATGTGTACATATACGTCATGTCAAAACTCGTTATAACAGGTGTTTGGTTTGTTGGATTTGTGATAATTTTATGAGATTAACATACCGGTATGTGCGGTTTGAGGAATGATGTCGAGTTGATTTTAGAGCTAACCGTTTCTTATACGACTATGTAAGCGTAAGTTTAGAACCAAGAACGTATAATTTAATTTTTTGCAAACATATATATATCCCGACATAAGCAGTCGTTCGTGGTACTGTAAATGTTTGTTCTAAATGGAAATTTATATATTTACGAAAACAATGCAGCGTATATTAGTACACAACAAAAATACTGCTTCATAAGAGGAACAAAGAATTTTTAAGACGCCTGAAACTAATAAATCCATAATAGAGATATTTTGATAAATACAGAAGTCAAAGTTTAATGGCGCTTCGTGTAACATTATTTCTAGCACATCAATTTAAGCCAAAATATGTCTTACGAACAGACGTAGTTCAGATGTGAGTATCGTGTATAATGAATATTGTTGTGATGACAGCGACATAAGATACGTTTATTTGTTTATTTATTTATTGAAAATTTATCTGAATTGTCTCACATCTGGTTGTGTTCTCATGGAATTACATAATTGCAAAAGTACAACTCATATCAATTTCACCCCTAAACTATAGGGATTCTGCAAAAATGGGCTAACCCGTAATTAAGGAAGCATCAGTATGAGGCAGTTTCAACAATCCTAATATGTCATTACGTTCACGTACGCGTCTGGTTGACAGTGCTTCATGTTCATGAAAATGGACCTATTGGGAGGGGCAATGGCGATGTGTTGTCTGGAAGGAAGGATTCCGCTTGAATTGAAATGATACAAACCGGACGTAGAACAGTCGTCTGTCTGGCGTAGAGAACTGCTTATGACACTCAGTACTTCGCCTGTATGATCCGAGAATCTGTTTCCTTTAATCTTCAATTTAACGTAATTAATATGCGTCAAGTTTTGTTACCTGTATACTTTAATACTTAATATATAAAATTATGCCTAAGAAGTTCGTTAGCGTAAAAATGTTAGTGTAAATATGTTTACCTGCATCTAATGCGTATTGGACCGTGCATCATCTTGATATTTGAATAAAGGTAGACCAACTTGATGTCACTTAAGTGACATCAAGTTGGTCTACCTTTATTCAAATGTTTAACTTCAATTTCTGTTTTTTAAAATGACACTTAAGTGGTTCTATGTATTTGACAAGTTCGCAGAAGCTACAACATTTCTTTTGGGCAGGCTGCAGTCATTCATCTATCAAACAAGCATTATGTTATTGTCCAGCTCCACGTTCAAGAAAGTCTCCCTACATTTCCGCTACTAAGACTTATTTCCAGAGATTTAAATCAATTCACCACCTGCTTTCTACGAATATTCTTCTAAAATTGTCTACAGAATATTATGGACTTTTTTTCTGTTTTTGTAGTGTTTGTGAAAGTAAATAAAAAATACGTATTTCCCATACACTTGTTCGTCTAAATTCTGAACGTTTAAGGGTGCAAATAATTTCATATATGCCAAATATGGCAACAAATTATTTCCATATTCTCTCAATTAAAACAACTTTTGACATTTGCGTAATTTTTGTTAATTTATATTTGTATAGAGGACCACTGAAAATTTTACTTCACGTTCAGACATGTTATTTACTCGTTTCAATAAAAGTTTCTTTTAGGTCTTTGCTGCAGTAACACTAATTGTATTAAAGTATAGACATATATATAGCAATTATATAAAAAGGGAGACGATTCCAGTCTGGGCAGATGCACCAACGTATCTCACACTTTCTAATGCGTTAAACGCCAAAGTAGACGATTTTATTGTTAGCTCTTATTCGTACGTTGACACCAACTGTTCACTGGCAGTTTAAGTATCTTAAATGATTTAGACTTTAGAGGACGTAGTATATTCTTCAGAAATTCCTACTCAAATATCATATGCTAATTTACTTCTCTATAAAAAATATAAAGTAAATTAACCCTAAACTATCACGGGCAAACACACTATATTGTTAAAATGATCAGTCTTTAAAAATGATAAAACTTTAGATTTCACATGACATAAGGAACCATTTAACTAAAGGGTATTTTGCATTAAACTTATGAAAATAACATAACACTAATATAGAAAAGTAAATTCACCTGTCTTCTTTAAGTAACTATAAATAGGAAAATGGGAAGACTCTATAAACAATAGTTTAATCTAATTCATCCTGTAATTCCTTGAAACAATGAAAACAACAACACAGTCTCAGTCCAGCTCAACTATGCATTCTTAGAGGATTGTTACATTTTTCGGATTTAATATTTTATGTGGATGTGTTGTACGACATAACTTAAAATTGAAAAAAAAACATGTTTAGAATATTTAGTATATAACATTGTAATTAATAAGCGCGACAAACTACATAATTTTAAAATATTTATAAAATTTAAAGAAAGGCTTATATAAGTGACTTTATTTCTCTGAATTCTTTAATTTTCTTAAAAATACAGTCAATATAAAAACAGCTGTTAAAATAATTAGGGTCAAAATACACATACTGAGTTCATAATAGGACCATAAGACCAAAACAGAAAATGTAAATAATTAATAAATACTATTTTATTATTACTAAAATTAATTACCTTCATAAATTTATTTACTTTATTTATAACTTGATATATATTATATTTGTTATTTTCAGGAAAATTAGGTTTATACTTCCTCGGCAAATAGCATAAGAGCGAAAATATCCTAAGTACTATTTGTAACGCCTAGAGTCTCTTAATGAAAGTGCATTTAATATATTTCAACGTAATCTTAATCCTTTGGCTTCTGAGATCTCCAAGACTCCTGAATTAAATCACAACTAAAATACACACTATAATTAATTTTATTAGAAAAATGTTTACATTAATTTTACTTACTACTGACTACATTTTTGCATTAAAGTTTTATTGTAAGGTTATATTGTGATGTGGGATCCCATCAAGAGCTAAGAAAATTATAATATAATACCATGAGTTCCATTTTACCTGCAATATAGGTCTGTTTTTAGCCTGAGGATGGACAATTAAATCAGAAACTTGGAATATTTGTCTAAGAGTTTAGCTGTATTGGGCTGAAAGTGTGACTTTTGATTGTTTAGAAATAATACTATAATTCTTGGTCAGTAATTTGTATAATTTTGTACAACTGCAGCAGATTGTGGACGTATGTTTCCAGGCTCAGATATTCATTTGTAGCTTCTTAGTGCTTCTGTAATTCGAAGTTGCAAAAACGCGGGCTTAATTTAAGATCCAAAATATTAAATACGTCCTTTTAGACCTTAAAACTGTATTACAATATATATATATATATATAAACTGTTAGTATATTTCATTTATAAAATTATTACCGATATATATTTATATTTCAACTTTCAGTGTCACAGTTCTGTCCGCTGTACCTATTCAACCTGCAATGAAGAAACCCCTCTGTTCTTACACATATGAAGGAGGTCGAATATCGTTGAATAGCCATTTTATAAATAACAATTAATATACTCCCTGATGATGGGACAATAAGGTACGAAATATGTAGGGGTTCAGTTTTTTAAAAATATTATTCTTAACATAAAGTCAATAGTGTGCGTCTTTTGATCAAAAATGTTTTATTTTTTTATCCAATGCCACCACATGCCCTTGGGGACTTCGTGGTAATCCCTCCTGGGCATGGCAGGAGTGTAACCGATTTCTGAGGTTGGGACGCCCAGGAGGCGCAGTTACGTTGTCCCGATGATGTGAGTGGTGATATAGGAAGATGTAGTGCCAGGAGGGCCCTTAAACATAAATTCTACTAACCTACCCAGACCATGGTCACGGCGGGAATCCTCCCCTTCAGGGAAAATTTCTACGGTAGAACCGGGAATCGAACCCGGGACCACGAGGCTGGTCTGATTAAAAATTTGGATATTAAAGTATAATACACGGAATGAAAATGTAAAAGAGAGTGGTGCTTTTACTGAGTGAAAGAGAAGAATATTTTAAATATATCCAGTCCATTGGTGTAGGTTGAAAACCAGGATTTTGTTCATGTCAGGTGGTCTTTAAAGTTGGCTAATCTTAAATAAAATTAGAGTGAATGGGAATAAATTTAAAAAAGATCCGTTCTGGAATTTTGTAATTGTTGTATGAGTAAAGACAGAAAAAGGTAAAAAATTTTAACATGTGCTTTTCGTGAATTCAATCAATACTGTAAGAGTGGGCCACCCCAGGCCATGATGTTGCTTCATTCTCAGATCCGCACGCTCTACTCAACTCTACAGCACATTTCTCCTCCCTCTTCGTTAAGAGGTCTACTGCTCTGTATTCTGTGTGCGTGACAACTGAGAGTAAAACTTTAACACATCTTATAACACGTATAGGGATTCATATTATACATTCAGGAGATTATGTAGCTATTTTAAGAGTACAGAATTTGGTCTCATTTTGTGTCCAATGAGCTAGTCTTAATCATAGTCCACTTAAGGATTTTTCCTGCTAATTATAGGGGTTTTTTTTCATTCTGTAACCTAGATGCTGAGAAAACATGTTATAGGCCAAAGTATTTTTCAACGTAGACAGTAAAAGTTGCGATAATTTTCGTAAAATAAAATACTTTATTATAATTCAATTTTATAAATTGGTTTCGAACTGTAGGCCTTGAACACAAACCTACACAGTGCATGATTTCTACTCTCAGTTATGCAGTTGAGCGTCAACTCGTTAGAGGTCAGTGTAGGTAGGACGGGAGTTACAATACGTTGTAAGATTGACTAGAGGCATATACCATTACAGCCACCCTATCGAATATAAGACACCCGCCCAACATAACTGCATTGCCAGGCTTTCCATGGCGGTATAAGATGATGCTATTTTAGGGGTGTTCGCAAAATTGCGAAAAGCGACTATTAGCTTCGCCATGTCTGTCCGTCCGTCCGTCCGCAAGGAACAACTCAGCTCAAACTGAACCTCTTTTCATGCAGTTTGATATTTGAGTATTTCTTGACAATCTGTGGAGCAAATTCAATTTGCATTAGAAAAGTAAAGGTAAAGCAATCCCGTTACAGGCCTGGACAGGCCCAGAGGGTTCCAGGAATTTAAGGTTCCCAAATTTCGTGACAACGACACAGGATGGTGGTAGGTTGTCAGTCTTAAGCACCGGCCGCCTTTACCCCCAGGAAATGCTCCTGGTACTCATTTCTGTTAAAAGCTGAGTCGACCCCAGGGCCAACAGTTTGCATTAAAATATGATAAGAATGAAGGGTATCTTACATGACGACATGTATATTTATGATAATATCTAAATCAGTTGTGCTTAGAGTAAGATATGTTTCAGACAACGTTGTAGATAAAATCAATACACACATTTCACGTGCAAGAACATTTTTCCAAAAATGGTGTTTTTCATGAGATAATATAGAAAAATATGGTACAGCCGGACAGGTCACACACGCAAATAATATGTAGCTCTTACATATTTCATGCTGGGTTCCAAAGGCTACAAACACATACTCAGAATATGTATTATTTATTGCTTTCCTACAGTAACGATGGTTAAACGATGGTGCCTCGATATTACTTTTATACGTACAATGCCTCTCTTTTTTCCATTTCTTTCTATAAATTTAAACACGAGATGACTATAAATACTTAGTGTTTGAAATAAAGAAATATTTCAAATACAGTTATCGATATTAAATTTATTGTGTTTTTTCTATCAACTCTGAATTATCATAGTTTTTCTCATACCCTGTAGACAAATTCTGGAATGCTGTTATTAAATAAACGAGAGTTTCTTCCCACTGCATTATCCTTCACACATTACAAGTCATCGTTGTTATATTCAATCATACATAACTTACACACTTGAGACAGCGTGGTTAAAATAAAGGAAGAGTTTTTTTTCCTTCTGTTCAAGACATCAGTTCGAGTACGTGATTCTAAAAGGAAATGAAGTGGTAATGTGTCTGTTTAGCTTAAAGGCGAATTGGGCCCAATGTTAAACAGAAATGTAGACTTTAAAGCAAAAGTAAGGCATAGGTTGGTAAAAAAAATTCCCTATTCTTAATATGGGAGAGGTTTGTAGCATCAGAGAGGTTACTACTGGCTGGGTGGGTCTACAGTTGGTGTTCGTGTTGAGTATCACATAGGCTTCTTGTTGGTCAGAGGGAAGGTTGAATGGATGGGCGAAACGTCGTAAAACTAGCATAGCTACCACAAGACTACCATCACCACGAAGTTTCTGTCCCTCTACCTTGCATCTAAATGTAGTGAGTGAAGGAATAAAAAATACGGACCTGAATCCCTAAACCACACGAGTCATATTTTGTGCGATTGCGTACGAACTGTATAAGAGAAAATACAGTAGCCAAGACAGAGATATATCACTAAAATCTTTACAGATTTATTTGTTCAATTATAGGTTCTGTTTTGATTTAGTTTCATGAATGTATAAAATTAAAAATAAAAGAATGTCAGCGTGATTCCCCTTGCTTTATAAGAATTAAAATTTTATAAGTTAAAGTTATTAACAAAAGTATAAAATTTAATAACAGTTTCTATAAAAATAACGTATTGAAGTAGGCGTAATTTTTTCAGTCTTGAGACACATTAGAATACGAGGAATTTCTCAAGGTCCCTTTCACATCAGTACTCTCTGGTTGCAAACATCACTCACGAACCAGCCGCGCCCAAGTCCTGTAAAATATATCCTTCCAGGTAAGACTGCGTCTTAATAATATATTATAACTCAATTTGCCTTACTTAAAGACAGAATGGAATAATCTGTCGATTTATTGAAAATGTAATTCCTTTAAAATCTGCTTGTTCACTTCGGGATATCAGATCATTGGAGAAATGTCAAATAAAACGGATCACCGTGGACGGTTAAGCCTTTACGTCCAAGAGTGTACTTCAAGTGTATTTAGCCATTAATCTAGTTGCTAACAAGACATGAAGCAGCGTGGTACCTGAATCGTCAGCAACACTGCTGAAATATATTCAAAACAGTTCTCCTATTTGAGGTTGTTTGTGCATTTTTTTTGTCTCCGATCGTGAAGATTTTTCACCCTGTTATTAGCAAAAGTGCAAGCTATTTTAGGCGGGATGAGTGAGAGAATCTCCTCATTACTAACTTGTTTTTTTTCCGTCAAGTAGCTCATTACCATGGAAAATTAAAACTTCAGCCTAAACTCAGGATAAATCTATGAAACGAAGCTTGTATTTTCTTACACACGGGAGATATATATATAATATATATATATATATCTCACATTCTTACAAAAATTCATTGTAAGGCTGTACGTTGTGTAGGAAAGTAATGAAATGAAGTGTGAAGTTAACATTAAATTAAGATTCTTTGTTTTCTTGGGCCATAATTAATAGAAAAACTGCTACGAATATGATTATTGAGAAAATATAAATTATTTTTAATGTACAGTATTTAATTTTATAACTGACTGAAGTTATCGGCAAAGCATCTAATTTTTAAAGGAAGACTTGGTTACTTTATTCACTCAAAGCAAAAATCATGTATCAAAACCGGACTTAAACCCTTTATTGAAATGAAGATTCCTTTGGACGTCTCCATTGTTAAGGAAGGATTTTTTTCTCGTGCACTGTCCTTTAGCACAAATAAAGGATTTATGCAAGGTTTCCTGTGTGACAAAGTATGTTAGACCATGCACTGCAGCAGTCCTGACATGTGAAGTTTTAACGGCTGCTTTAGCTACGCTGTGAGACCACAGGAGTAGAATTCTTCCATAACGTATAGAACCTGCCAAGGAGTTTAACTATGGGTTTCTTGTGGCAATTTTTCATTAAACGGGAATGTTTAAACCTCCATTGTGCTTCTCGATGGAAGTAATTTTACTCTTACAAATTTGATTTATATTTCAGAATAGCTACCTTCAGAGGTCGTTTACAGAATAATAATTTTGTGTTCATTATCATCATATTGTAGCTTGAAATTCATTACATATTTATGCAAACAAAGACGTTTTATCCCTGTGAGGTGTTAGTAGAACCCATGATAGGCAAAGTGCACAATATTGTTGATGAATGTACCATTCTTATGAATTTGGCTCTATTATCACAATTTGTTGAAACAAAATTGACAGTATAATTTGCAAACCTGCACTTTGGTCTTAATCATGTCTTACTCATTGAGCTAATTTCTGAAATTAAGAAACAATCACTTACGGATTATTTTTATTTGGCCTTTACAATGTGTTAATAGAGAGATGGAAAAACAAAGTTTGGGGAAAATTACCGTAGAGTACGTGATGGCGAAGCCAGTGTATAAGCGAAAACAAATATCTGATAGTTTCTTAAGAGAGACAGGAATGTCATTTAAAGCAGTGAGCGCAATGATTTTTTACAAAATTCGGTAAAGTTTAAAGGTATATGAAGGAAAAGCAGTCATAAGTCAAATATTTTTTTGAGAAATTAAAGAAATTACATTCGGAGAATGCTGCTTATCATCGGACCTAGAAACTTCTATTTTCAGGCCCCTTGTCTAGGAACGTATAAAGTAAAACACACAAAAATGCAGTATCGCCAGTTTCTTTCGGTAGAGGCGGTATTCCATTTCTTCTTGTAAGAAAAGTAAAAGGTCTTTGACAATAAAGAGCTGAGGAGCCCAAGCGAGAAAATATACCCGGTTGCTGATAAGTCCTTGGCCCCACCCTGGCAGGAAACAAGCTACAGCGACCAAGACTTACAACACTCTACCAAGAATTATGGCGTACAAACAACAAGAATAGACTATATTCCTGTTGTTTGTACTCCGTAAGTCTTGGTATAGTGTTGTAAGTCTCGGTCGCTGTAGCTTGTTTCCTTCCAGGGTCTGGCTAAGGACTTATCAGCACCCTTGTAATAATAAAATCGAGAAAATTGCTTTAGTGTTAAGCCGACAAGCATTATTAGGGTGGTCGCATAACGGATGTTGCGCGGACTAGGTACATAGCACGCATCGGAAAGAGTAAACAGTACAGTGAGCTACAAATCCTTCGGTCAGAAATACGATAACAGAAGAAATGGTACATCGTATGGATATTAATTTTGAATAAAGTTTTCTGTGCTTAAATAAAGACGAAATTAGTTCTTCAGTTTTAAATCGGGAACTAATTAAATTATTTTTATGACATGCGAATATTTTGCCGCTGTAGTCAACCCCAACTCCGAGTATTATGATGTGCCATAATAAGTAATAACAAAGTGGCGAACGTATGAAATTGTGAGACGGGTGCGACACTAGTGACAGTTTGCAGTCCTGTAGGAAGCGCCAGTAATAGTCTTTCGGAAATAAGCAAATCAATTTTTTTCTGTAAAGGAAATGAAGGCAGTTACGTGAAAGGTACAAACGAACATTCACTTTGATTGTGATAGTCCTAGCTAATAAAAAACTTTTAGTTCGATGTGTGAAGTTTGGCAGTGAGATAATTCATAGAAATATTTAAAACAATAAAATATTAGGTTAAAAGCTTATCAGAAAAATGCAACCTATATATGGTAAGCACATTACACACAAATACAGCAATCTGAACGGTAACTGTCATAGTTGTAGGCACTTAGCAACAGACAAATAAGCATTAGAAAGTTTTTCTTACATTTTGTGTTTTAATTTGATATTATTTGTGATCCCCCAGAGATCCTTAAATTTTAGGGCCTACCATTGTGGTTCTTATGGTGGTTAGTGTAACCAATAGGGGACTGTGTATTGTGAAACATATATAACACAACCACAACAATAAAATACACACGGTGAAAATGCAGTTTCCTCACATTGGGTTTGCTCGATTCCATCTCTTAAATGTTATTTTTAATTTGATGAAATTCGAAAAACTTACAGTAGGTTTTTGTTACGACAGAAAATTTCTTAGGCTCTTGCGCAATATTTCACTCATATAGTAATAACTGTTGAGTGCTTCAGACTTGAGATAAATAATTTCGATATCGACAAATATCAGAACAAAAAACGCTTGTATAAACTAACTGTTTTGACCAAAGACGAGTCCATCTCAAGTTTTTAAAATAAGGTGGAAGTGTTCAAATGTTTTCAATCTAGAAAATTTAAAAACATAACGTATAATATTTGTGTCTGTATTGTTGATAATGGAACCTTGCCTTAGTGACAAAGTAACAAATTTAAAACTTGTTTTGAAAGGAAACGGCAACAAATTAAATTTTGGGTAATTGCAGGAAAATCCTCCTGGTTGAGTTTAAGGAGCTCAACCGCCGTCAGGTATATACTGTGGCAAATATCTTACCCGATAGAGACTCAAACGCTTTCATTCCTGTTATATCTTAATGTCACGGACTCTTACTCAGTCATTTATCTAAGTAATTAGCACGCGTCCCCGAGCAACTTCCGTATGAAATTTGTAGTGGACAAAATGGCAATGACGCAAGATTCTTTCCTTATACTTCAGCTTTTCCCTTTCAGTATCATTCCATCAGTTCTCGATATCCATTTATTCATCCATCATTAATGCCACATAGACTTAGCAGTTGACAGCGTCGATAAAAACACGTAAGTACAGACAGTGTAAGTTGAAGGAGAATTCATAGCAGCACTTTAACCTTTTGGCGCCGTAATTATTTTTTTAATTTTAGCACACCCTGTATATAAAACGTGAATAATACAGGAACCAAATATGTTAGAATTATGAAACAAACTGCATTTTGAAGAGAAAAAAACGGAGAGTATGTACCACGTTTAAAGTATTCAGTATCTGTATTTGTTGAATAAATATATAAAATGCAACTTTGGAGGTTAGCGGTGCGGTACGTCAACTATAGTTGACGTTAGGCGTCTAAAGGTTAAGGGTTCACTGTGCAGATGACGGTCTATAGGAAGCAATGGATAATCTAACGCACACTCTTATATCGTGTTAAAAGGAAATAAATTTCAGATATTTTAGGTGAGTGTATAAAATCATTCTCCATTTAGAACGAATATTTAAACTCCACGCATAATAATAACATGAGCAGCTGAATATACTCTCTGAAGAAATTATTGACATTATTCTTTAAGAGCACTTGCCAATAGCAAGAATATATTTGTTGTTAGAAAGGTTCTAACTTATTTATTGACTCCAGTACATAAACTGTCTTAAATCATAAAGATAAAAAGAAACAGTAGGCTGTGTATCTGCATTAGTAATATCCAAATCAGGCCTAAGTAGGCCTAGAGAGGCGTGTCACACATGGAACTGATACCGTCAGAAAGCAAACCAGCCTGCTTTGTTGACGGCAGGTACCGCCGTTATCTTGACATAAAAACGAAACGGGAGATTGTGGAATTTATGTGTGGGAGGTCAGTACACAGCTATTTACATATCGGGAAGTGCACTACCTAGTATCATAAAACAAGTTACGACGTTTGAATGCCTTCTTAGGAAATGAGAAATAAATTGTAGCTCAGATTTTTTTAAAACGCAATGAGAAAGCTAAACTAAACGTATGCAAGCCTGTTGTGTAGATATATGTAGGTGTATCACACATTAATAGCATGTGTGACTAGGACAATATGATGGGCGTTGGACTGCATAGTTCATACGTAGGGTACACAGGGGAAGATGAATATAAATTGAGGTTCAATTTATACTGCTTGTGGTAGAGGCAGGTTCGATCCACCTACGCAGAACACAGGAGGAAATTAGGGACTTTCAGGGTCATACATAACTTACATTACTACTAGGTGTTACAGTATTTTTCTCTCATCTCTGATGCGTGTAATTTTATAGGAATGCAGTGACATTTTCTTGTTGTATATGCCGTAGATTGTGCAACCTGTGGCCACAATCCATACAGTTTATTTTACTTAAACGACTGACATGAAACAGGAGCCAGGATATCATGGTTGTTATAGTGGGCTAGAGGATCCGGGGATCGAATCTCAGAGGGATGTTGGGTTCTCTTATTCTTAAAAACATCCAGACCAGCCCTGGAACCCACACAGACTCACACCAAAGAGGTAAAACAGCAAGAGCGTGAAGCTAGCTACTCAGCTCCATCTATTGCCGAGAAGGAACGGGTGGAGCTACACTAATAAATGCCTTCCTGGCCTGCAAAGAGACAGCTTTGTCTGTTACTGACCTAAAGAAAATGACATATATTTAATAACGCATTTCCTATATTAAATCTATTGAAGGTAAATTGTGAATGATATCGAAGGTTCCTTTTATTAATAATTATCCCTTTGGAGGAACATTAGGATAAACATTAGGATAAACACTTAACACACAGGTATCATACTTTAGGCCCACATTTTTCAGCATCATTCACAGTACTGTATCTTACTTCATAACCGTGCATTATAATTGTTTATTTTTTATTGTTTTGGTTAACACTTATAAACACCTTTAAGGCACTGATGGAAATGATGCCGAACATTTTAACAATCAAATTTATAACATTATTAATTTATAGTTCCTGATAGTCTAAAGGGAGCCCTATATGTGGTTATCAGAAAGTCTGAAGGACAACGTGCTTCAAATACCGGTATTCCAAAGCCTAAACTCTTTTGTTACTGACCACCCTACTGAGAATTTTATCTTTATTTAATCTTTCAGTGCCAAGTGATTATGACAGCACTATTAGGAATAACACTAAGAAATTACACTTTCTGCATTCGCATTTTCTGTAGATAGCACAATTAGTGGATATGATTTCACCAAAAAACTTAACAAATTACTTTTTAAAACCGGTATCAGACTAAATTTCTTCTAAGAAAAATATTCTGATGTATCTCATTTCCAGTGACATTACATACGGTTGAAAATAAATTTTATTCTTTATAATTTTCAGAGTAATAATAAAGTAAATGTTTAAATGAATTAATATAACAATACGTATAACATTCCTTATTTTACGCCTAAATGGACGGTATTTGGGAGTCAAATTTGTGAGAAATAATTCTGAATGTCATAGTACTTTTCCTTAAATTTTAAATCATATATTTTCCTTGCAATTATATTACAGTCACGTGCGTAGAAGTTGGTTTTGATCTTTTCTGAATGTCATAGTACTTATTCGAGCTACTACCAACACTCTTTCTCTGAAAATAATTTGTAGTCGTCGAAAGTTTGTAGTTGTATCATACTTGACAAGAAGAAAACAAGATTGTCACATAAGGTACCTAAGAGAATCACAGTAATTTGAGTCGAATTCAGTTCTTTATGCAAGGTTGAAGTTTATCTTCCTCCCGATCGCGCCCCGCGAATAACCTAATGTTAACAGCCTCTTGCGCCACCAGATGGATGCCAAAATCTTTCGCCTTTCTAAGAATTTCCATATTTATCTGCTGGCCCTCTACCTAAGTTCTAAACTGCTCAGTGTGTCGTCCAAATCTGTGCCCGTTCTAGCTACACCTTAGAGAAATATGGCGACTTCTTTTTAAAATGAGTTGCCGGTTGGAATCTAGTGAGTTCTTACTCGATACTATGTTGAACACAATCCTGCTTGGGATGTTTTATTGCCCCTCCCATTAGAAACAGTTAATCCTACCCACTTCTTATCCCTTCATATTGTGTTGTAATGGGTGATGGCATATAGTAGGTTATATGTTGTCATAAAGCCGAGAATTCCAGCCGCTTTTAAAACCAATATCTTAAAACTCGTTAGTTGCACTTACATTTCAAACCTAAATATTGAGGCTTAACCCTTACTTAGGTTCAATAAGCGCTGTACTGTAACATAGTGACATAGTGCCACACAGCTCAACAGACAGTTTACAAAATTTGGTGTCATTTACTGTCCACTTTCGGCCACCATTCCTTCCAACAAGTTAAACATGTACTACATATGCACCAGAAACTTATTCAGCTGCATGATTCGAAAGCGGTTGAATTACTGGTTAAAATATTTATTCAGATTTGCTATTTGCACATAAATACGCCTACAGAACTCACGGAGACGGTTATCGGGCAGCCAGGAACTTCATAGTTTTAGGATGAGACATCTCCTTTTATACTAACATTCACAAACATATGTATCAAGTCAGTTACATACGACACTTGTTTTTATCAATTTAAAAATTTCAAGACCCCTGGTATTGATGGATACAGTCGGCAAGTAGGCTGAAGAAATGAGCATTCGTTGCCAACGAAAGATTGGTACCTTTCAACTACAATACATGACGTCACATCTCCAGAAGCTCGTAATTGTGAAATAGTAATACTATAATTCCTTCTTCGTCGTCGTCTTCGTCCTAGTCACGTAATGTCATAAGGTTGTTCGCTTAATTCTTCGTTCTGAGAGCTCCGATTACTTTCCAGCCCGATCGCTTTGTTTACGAACACTTCTAACACCAGACGACAAGGTCACGCCTCGACAAAATAAACTGCTAAATTATTTTTGACTCCTTGTCCTTGTCTTTCTCTGAGAGTCTGAAGAGTAGAGTTACTAATATAAACGCAGTAGTTCACAGCTGAATACTAAGAAGCATTCTGAGATTTTGGTTCTTCGCAGGGGAGTTGCTGAAGTTTCAAGTCTCCCAGGATATTAGAAGGCTTTAGTTTTCAAGAAACGTTTTCAGTAATGTTTCTTCGGAATGATACATCCAAACATTCCTGTCTACACAACACAACTTTATTAGTAGGAATTTCGCAAAACAATTGCGAAGAGCAATTATTTAGCTTCTTTATGTCAGTCCGTCAGTCTGTTATTCTATGTCTCAGTACGTCCATCCACGTAGAAATATAGGAATTCCGCTGGACAGAACTACGTAACATTTTATATTGGGTATTTTCACAAAAATATTTGACCACATTCAAGTTTGGTGTAAACAGCTTGGAAATAACAGACTTTTTCCATGAGTACCTCCGGACATTTATGTTTCTTCGCCGTGTACGGAATGAATATACAAAATATATTTGACGATCTTAATACAATATGGTTTCACATTAATGCGTCTTTATGACAGATGATGAGGGTAAAATGGTTGAAGGGTTCTAGCAGGGGTAGGGATACTGAAACAGAACCCTGAAGAGGCCACGGCCCGATGCGGCCTATTACGCCTTGTAAAGAGAAGAAGGAATTAGAGCAAAATACAAAAAAGGATCCTTAATATTTAATATTGAACCTATTGTTTTATAGTCGATTACAAATAAGTAATATTTCTCCATACAGAAGCCTAGTACTTTGTGTTACTTAACAATTCAATGACAGTCATTATGATGTTTTATGAATTTCCTGTATACTTCACTTTTCTCTTCGTGCGATTTGCATAATGCGTAATTAAGGAAACCATAAACGTGCAAACTTAGTACTCATTATTTGTTGATTATATCCAGTAACAGGAAAATATAATAACAGAGTAACAATCTGTGTGACCATCAGGAAATGATCTAAGATTCGAAGTTCCAAACGCGCTTCTTTGTTACATTTTTCGTGCACTTTCTCTCCCTTGTATGGAAAAGCTGTTATTTTTCTCTGTTGGTCACTGCTTATTTTGATACTGAAGTGTACTTAACCTTTTTACGAAATCTATATTGTAGTAACTGTCAAAATGCGTAACTCTGTTACGTTTATGCCTTCTAAATGCAGAATCCAATTGCAGTTTGTACCATTTATTACTGTGTGACCGTAAACGAAAAAAAAAATTAAGAAAGAAATTAAACATTTAATTAGAAAAACTAAACATCTGTTTCAATTTCTTCCGCTTATACAATTCCGAAATTTCCATTGCACAATAGAGTGTTGCAATACACTGAGAGCCACATAGATGACAGTGTTGAAAGCATTTTTATTTTGAGCACAGATAGAAACTTCTTGCTATTTTAGTATGCTCAGCTTGAATACGATATCCTAGTCAGAGATATGTCCATAAAAGTTCTCTCTATAATAAAATAACTCAGCTACGACTTGCTACTTGAAATGAATTTCCTTATAACTGGTTTCAGTTTCATTTGGGCTTTGATGCAGAAGGACTGCCTCTCTGCAGTTATTTTAGACAATCCGAGCCCCTCTTCAGTAAATCATCTTAAGTACTATATCATTTAAATATTATTGTTATGAGATTAGATTTGACATTCTTTGCGTAACAGCATGGAATTTATTTTGTTTAGAACTATAACACTAACCATACTCACCCTCGGCGGTAGGAAAAGTGAATGGTCAAGACCACGTCCCAGCCGCTTTTTCCCAGGAAAAGGGACCCTATACCCATTTTACAATTGGCTAGGTGGAACTCGCGACCTGTGTGTATGGATCCAGAAATATCGTAAACACCGGAGTTTGAAACCCGGACGTTCCAGCCCTCAGCGAGTCGCTGTACCGTCTGAGTCTTACAAAAATATTAGGCCTAAATACTGAAGTAATTAATGTCATTTAATTATCTTATTTATGAAGATCAAGAGTAATACAAATAAGAAAATGTATAGCATGCTTAAACGGGATAATGTGGAGTAAAGACATAAGAAAGGAGAGAAAACTGGACATTTATAATGCATTGATTAAAAGCAGTTTATTGTGTGGTGCCGAAACATGCAGACTCACACAAAGTAATAAAAGATGGGTCGAAGCTACAGAGATGGATGCTTTGAGGAGATCCTCTAGAATATCAAGAAAAAGAATTAGAAATATAACAATAAGACAAAAAATTGGATTAGAGGAACCAATTATAAAAGAAATTGAACAGAATCAGCTTACATGGTACGGCCATGTTCAAAGAATGGTAGAAGGAAGATTACCCAAAATAGCATTGAAGTGGATGCCGAAACAAAAGAGAGCACGAGGAAGACCGAAGAAAAACTGGATGGAAGGTATAAGGAAGGCCATGAAAGAAAGAAACCTAAATGAAGGCCAGTGGGAAGATAGGAAACAGTGGAGTCTAGGTGTCGGACAACGTAGAACGTTTTGAAACCGACATACATACATACATACATATATACATGCATACATACATACATCTTATTTATGTCGAAAATAAAGTAATAAGGTCATTTTAATTACCTGTTCAATCTTAAAAAAATAAAGCTATTTTTTTATTTACTTTAACAATCCCAAACTGCCATCGTAATTATGCGGAGACGGTATAAATTACAAATAACACGGTTGTTATGAAATTTCATCCTTTAAAATAATCAGAGAACATATATTGGAAAGTAGGTAGTTAAGAGCTTTGATCAAAATTCGGAACCTATTCAAATTAAGCACAAAGTTCGTGTCTTCTGCCTCAGCAGAACACGGAACTAAATTTGAAGCTGACAAGCCAGATAAAGCCGCCGCAAGAGACACAAAGTTGGAGTGTAAAAACGTAATCCTAAGTACCTTAATCCCATTTAAGCCTGTTTAGACTTGAAATGCGTTTTTGCACATTTACGAACATTATGCTCTTAAGGCATACCACGTGATGAAGCGGAAAATCTTCTTATCTCGACACTATACCGTAACGAAGAGAGAGATAGTGGTGCGGATTCGTCCTTATTGCATGGGTTCGTAAGTTCAGGGTGAGTTTCACTTGGTTGCTGGCGATATGTCGTGCAAGCAGCAATCACGTGATAAACTATAAAATCTCCGCGTGCCATTAACAATTACCGCGTCATGTTTGCGATCACCAGATGCTTTGCTGTGTTTACAGTGTGTCCCATGTGTGATTGAAAAGAGGGACAGACAGCATGCGGGATCATCCTTTTTACGATGCAGTCCCCAAGTTCAATATGGTCGCCGAGTGACTCAGAAGAAGCTAAGATGATGTTGCAAAGTCTCATCAGTCCTAACCTCTACACTTTTTCAGAATAGGGACTGCAACATTGCAAACTGACGTTACGAATTTAGACTGAGTGAGGCTTACACAAAAATAATATATGTGAACACAATTGTAGGTTTGCGTAACACATCGTGTAGTATAGGAAAATCCTAGTATTTAAGTAAGCCTAATTACAAATCATTTACTAAAACGATAGAACGCGAGGTTTTAACTTTGCATCACTCACCATCATTTCTTCCCATAATTATAATATTGTTATTAATATTAATCAAATTTTCATTGAGAAAGTATTAAAGCACTAGCTTCGAATCGCAAAGGCCAATAACAAAATTAGCATGAAATAATCACAACACAAATTACACAAATAAACGCGCTCGCGCGCGCGCACACACACACACACAAAAGTAACATAACGCAGTGTTCCATAAAAATGTGCGTGTACGAATTAAATGTAAAGAGAAGTAGCTGAATAATTATAAGAACAAATCAAATAAAAGTTTCTACTAAAATAAAATAATAATTTGCTTCATAAATAAATCTGTACCATTGCATACGAAATTTTCAGCTTTGCTCATCAAGCAGAAGGACAATTGTTGCCGTGCTATGTAATAATAATAATAATAATAATAATAATAATAATATATTTCTCTATTTAGGAAATGCTATGTTTCCGCACCATCTGATTTTAAAGCACGTATTTTTGTTCATGGTAGTAAATAAAGTGGAATTTAAATTAAATTTTAGGATTGTTTTTGTGTGTTTTTTATTCTGGAATCACAAACGCCCTCACGATAAAAGCAGTCTACAGTCTCTGGAATTATTTTCTTATTGATTATGTTCAAGTCGTGGAAACAATTTTGAAATCGGCTGAAGGAAGAGAGGCATAAAGAGTGGATAACACTTTCTTGTTCCAGTCTGCCAAACAAAAGTATGATCTAATAAAATGATTGAACAGGAATAGTCGAATCACTTGTTTATCTGTGATACTGAGAAGTATATGGACCATTCTCAGAAGAACATTTACAGAAATACAAGAACGTGTTCCGTTCTCAAAATTATGACTTACTGCATACATGTATTATCCACGCCACAAACTGAAAGAAGCAAACTCTATAGCTGTTAGTACCGGTTCACAAAGCTAACTACATAAAAAATGGAACACCTTATTCAGTAGCTATTGTAAGTACCTGAAGAAATTAGCCGATACTGTAACTCAAGTTTTAATAAGAAGACTTTTTTACATGAATTAAAGGTTTTGATATTTATAACTATCTTTCACTCTTGATCCACAGTCCAACGTTTCTATTATTATTATTATTATTATTATTATTATTATTATCATCATCATCATCATCATCATCATCATCATCTCCTTTATGCATGGTATTTATATTTATATTCCTGAGACAAACCATGTCCCTAGGGAATACAGTGTTGAAGCTATTCTATTGTTACTACTCATGGTGTTTATATCGTTAGATTCAGTGTTGAATCTATTGTACTTTTACATTAGTACTTTCCGAAGTATGTGTTCAGTGCCCAATATGGCTTTTTCTGTTTATTATTATTATTATTATTAAATACTTATACTATTAACAGTTACGTTTTGATTTAGACGGTGTAAGTATTAAAAATAAATAACTTTATTTTTTCTACAATACTCACCATGTTACAAATGTAAGCCTTTTTTCATCATTATAATGAATATTGCCCTTGATTTCATCAGCTACAAAACTGTTTGCAAAATGGCTGCACTTGTCGCAGAACGATCACCGTCCTCTACACTACATTCTTTATCACTGGTCTCAAGATCACTGCTCCGAATACACAGACTAACAGCACACACATCTGCACTTCGAAAATGAAACTGACCAAATGAAAGGCCCTTCTACAAGGGAGAACTTTCCTGTAAAATACAGGCTTTTTCTTCTATTCTATTGTCATCTTAAAGTTTCTTATTTCGTTCACAAATATAAGGAAGAGGGGTCTTCCATTGACATAATACGTCATCCCATTTTACTGTTATTCTAGAGTGGCTTTTTGTTTCCGTTTCTGTACTTTTTTTGACGTCATAACGGTCCATACTGTCACTGCCCACGTTGTGGCTACTAAATCCTAGCCTTTCGCTCTTTGTGTGTAAGATGTTTAACAAAGACCTAACGGATCCTTCATTTATGGCACACCTCAAGAAGTAGTTTCTATTGAATAAGATATATAAACATGAGTACTGTTCGAGCAGAATGTGAAAAGAAGTTATTTTTAAATGATCCATAACTCTTCATTGAGCAATTAGATATGGCAGCTAAAACCAACCCTACAACCAACCAATGCACGTAAGTGTAGGAAGGTACAGTATTAAAAATTAAGCACAAAATAAACATATATGTTACTGTGGTAGCTAAAACCAACAAATGCTTATACGCGTATGATAGTATATTCTACTTATCATATAATCTCGTGCATTGTACTTATAGTATAATTTCATACATATATGTGCATGTGTTGATTTTAGATACCGCTGAAATATGTTCCATTATCGTGTGCTTAATTGTCATAAAATAAGTAAAAAATTTTTTAGATGATGACTAATTAATGAACCAGAAAAGTGTATTTAGTATAGTAAATATGTTGCAGGCTGGAGTACTGGGGGAATAGGGAAGTGGGCTTTGATTCCCGGTAGGAGCAGAGAATTTTCTTTTTTCTATGACTCTAAAACAGACACTTTGATTATTCAGATTCCTATTCAGTGGGTATGGAATATCGGGGTGTGTCTTGTCAGGGAAATAGCGGCTGGCACGTTAGTTGGCCACACCACACTGCCTACCGCAGAGACTTACAGTATGTGTATTTATGTCAAATGCTTTATTGTCCAACTAATGCACTCTGTTATATATAAAATCGTTGAAATTTTAAAAGCCAATTAACTTATAAAAGCCGCTCCAACATGTGTCGGTTCATGTAGGAAGCATCATCAGGGAGCTACAACCCTGATGATGGTTCCTACGTGAACCGAAACATGTTGGAGAGTCTTTTATAAGTTAATTGGTTTTTAACAATTCAACGATTTTATGTATAACTGAGTGCATTAGTTGGACAATAAAGCATTTGATATCATTGGTGCACGGCGTAACCATGAAGATTGTGTGTATTTATAATTTCACTCCTTCTTATGCTTCCTTTAGTGCTGCTTTATTAAATATAAAGAAAATCTTGCTTCAACGTTTTGCATTCTGTCACCCTTTTATCAGCAGTTCTTCCAATGTGAATAGTGGAAGTTCAAAGGCAAGACTCGTCACTATGTTAAATTCTACCCCGTCTGCAGTTTAGGCACTGGATAGGAAACCAGCAAAATTTTAAAACGGATCATTTTATTGGGGAAAGTAAATACTTTATCTTGCTTGTATTTGTATTTGTTTATATAAACTGCGGTTAGCATGAATATTGTGCGTACAACCGAGAAATTATGGCTCAGTTTCCTGCCAGGGTAAGAAAACTTTTTTCCTCTCCAAGGATATCAGACCGCCTCTGAAAACTAACCAGTCTCCTGTTTACTGGTAATAAGGCTGCTCATGAAGCTGACCATCCCCGTTCAACTATGTTGAGTTGAAGAATTACTGGAACCATTACTCCACAACATCACATGCATTCATGGCGTGCCCAGGGACAAATTTTCTTTATCTTCCACATTTTTTCCTGTCACTGGATGGCAGAATGTAATAAGACGAAACTTTGGACCGAGGGATGTGAAAGTAAGAGGAAGATGAATAAATGCCCAGAATGTGGAGTTTCATAAAATTGTCTTCTTGACTGGTTATTGATAAAATTAAGGAGTTCGGGTTGAATGAGTCTTGGACCCGGCTCCTACCAAATACTAAAATCGCTGCAGTACTTCAACTGCGTTACCGCTGCTCTTTACACATCTCTAATTTCATTTTTCACTGTCTTAGAATCATTCGATGCCATAGACTCGGGGCGATTGACAGCTTTTTAAAGCAAACTTCACACACGTATTAATTTCCTTCATACTTTTCTATTTTTCTTGCCCAGATCTTTTCAAGGGAAACATATTAATTTCAAGTAAGCAATCCTTAAGTATGAGGGTCTTGATAGTTTATTAATAAAATCTATTACGGTCACAGAATTAAGTAGATTTGAAATAGATGCTTCAGTTTCCAGCAGTCTCTGTTCCTCGGTCTGCTTATTTTTTGTGTGTGACTAAGATATTAATAGAGAAATCTGCTTAATATTTTTACAATCCAATAAAAGTGTCTTCTCCGATTACCAGTTTTAGCCTTAGTATCGTGGTTCCGTAATTAATACACCTGGAATATGTAAACAGTTTCCTTAAAGCACGAATTCCAAGAAGGATCACATGTCGAAAATTATGCTTAAAAATTGAATTCATTTTCGTAAGGTTTATTTTTCAATAACGATCATGAGTACAATAAAATTCATCACAAAATCAAATTAGGTTGAGTCGTGTTTTGTGACTTTTAACCACAGTAATTTTTCCTGAATTTCAAGCAGTTTCTTTAGTTGCATTTAAGGCGTGCCTTGCACAGTACTTCAACTAGTTAAATAAGTGGCGACATAAAGACATGAGCTTCGTTAGTATTCTGTGCCTGTTAAAACGAACCACATGTTTAATATTTTTCAGTTCTCATGTACTTCTTATTTTGTAACAAATATTGGGCACAACATTGGTTCAGAATTTATGCATTTTTAGCAGTTTTATGCACATCGTTTTAAATTAATGTACAGATTTTCCGATAAGTTGTCATAACTTTTGGATTAGAATCCTAATTTCATACGGAGCCAAAAGTGTAATATCAACATACGTCCAATTACTAACCCTTACAAAGCTACGGACTTCGACCTGTGAAAGAATAAGGGGAGGTGGACAGGAAAGCACACCCAAATGGCACACACTTTTTTTTCCAAACAATGTTACAATAAAGAAAAAGTAAAAACCGTCATTTTAAGTTTAGCTTTTTATTAGTTTTTATTGCGTGCTACATGTCTTGGTATTTGGAAAAGCCATAATCATGCAATTAAAAGTACGTGGTAGAAATGTTATTTAAATACAACCCTTTAAATTGATGCATTTTTTCAGATAGCAAAAAATTTCAACTTTAGAAGAACTGGAGATTTTTAAGCCAAAACTGAATAAAAATAAGAATTGTATGTTAAGATATTGAAGTACAGTAAAAGGATATTTTGATTAGTGCTGAAAAAAGTACCATTGTAATGTGTCTTATTTAAATTCTCTTTCTTCATATATATTTTTATTGCTGATAATAACTTTTCCAAAATCGAAACATGTAGCAAGCAATAAAAACTGATGAAGTGTTCAATTGTGACTGACGGTTTGTGCTTCCTCTCTGCTATTTATGTACCACAACGGGATGTCATCGATAAGGACCTTATGTTACAGTGTTAAAGCGTATTTACCCCAAGTGTTCAGAGGGCCACCTTACTCCTGGATACAGAGTCTGATCCGTCCTAAAGCTCCGAAATCTATAGTAGCAATTATTCTACCTATGTATAAAAAAAAACAGAAGAGTACAAGAACCTAAGCGGGATTAGAACCCATTGTCCAGTGGTCGACAGATTGATGGCCGAATGGACCCTTGTCTATGCGGCGATCGTGTTTTCGTGATAGTTAAGCTTGGACGGTAAAACAATAAAACCAGCTATAGATGAGTTCAAAAGGGAGTTCCAGAAACAAGAAATATTTTAATATTATCGCTTTTGGTTACAGAACATAATTTCAAAAATACGTACTTACTTACTTACTCCATGGTGCAGAGTCCTTCTTGAGAAGCTAACTGGTTTGCAGCTAGTCAAGGAATTCCCCGCATTTCACGGAAGTCGAAGGTTCATTACCGCACTCACAAGCGTCCGCCACCTGCCTCTATCCTGGGCCAGCCCAATCCAGTCCATATACCCACATCCCACTTCCTGGAGATCCATCCTAATATTATTCACCCATCTATGCCTAGGTCTCCCCAGTGGTCTCTTTCCCTCCGGTTTCCCCAGCAAGACCCTACACACCACCTCTCCTCACTCATACGCGCCACATGGCCAGCCCATCTCATTCTCTCTAAATGTAACCCTGTGATCTGTAATGATAAATTCGATGGTACATATAAATACCAATGGTCCGGGTAGGTCAGTCCGTATAGCGACTGACTACGGGCTGAACGGTCGGTGATCGTGACCCGGGGGGGACGAGATTTTCCGCCCGTCCAGACCGGCCCTGGAGCCCACCCAGCCTCTTGTAAAATGGGTACCAGGTCTTTCCCGAAGGTAAAGTGCGGCCGGGTCGTGCTGCTGACCACTCACCTCCTTCTAGTGCCGCGGTCATAGAAGAGAAGAGCTATACCTCTACCCACCCTCTGGGTCACACCGGGCCTGTAACGGGATTACTTTACCTTTACCTTTACCTTTTTTATACATAAATACCAGTCTGTTTTAAGCGGTTAAAGACCCACTCCGAGTTTGTGAATTTCACCTTCCGAAATTTGGGGTACGCCAGAAGGTCGCGGGTTCGATTCTGATTGTGTCAT
>Ga0123352_10001994_pt1 | contig 27982 bp, 4 predicted proteins | sample TergutLab28metaG_FD_89700 | JGI IMG/M metagenome (GOLD analysis project Ga0123352, IMG submission 89700) | Labiotermes labralis P1 segment gut microbial communities from Petit-Saut dam, French Guiana - Lab288 P1 | ecosystem: Host-associated > Arthropoda: Insects > Digestive system > Gut ... | reverse complement strand
TATTTTGTTGTATGTTTGCAATTTATCTTCTAAATCACTTCCGTATTCTGATATGCGATACCCCAAGTATTTAAAATCTTTTACTTGTTCAATAATATTGTCGTTTATCACAATTTTTACCCTATGTACGTGGTTCCCCCACGATATACGTACTTGAGATAAACAAGCAGTGATTAAAGTATGGAAACAGAGTTACAAAACGTAATTTAAACTTCATTTTCTTTTGTAAAGCACGTTAATTTTTTTGGACGTCATTTTATTTACGTGATTGCTTGGAGTTTCAGTACATTCCAGACATGAATCTCGACATCTCGACATACCTCCGCGTATTCCACATGCATTAACACAATCGCCTGAGCTCGGCTATTTATTTTTACTGGACTGCAGCCTAAAATTCGTTACCGATTAAATGACATGTACTAGTAAGTTCGTGGGCCGGGTAGCTCAGTCGGTATAGCGACTGGCTACGGGCTGGACGGTCCAGGGATCGAATCCCGGTGGAGGCGAGATTTTCCGCACCTGTCCAGACCGGCCCTGGGGCCCACCCAACCTCCTATATAATGGGTACCGAGTCTTTCCTGGGGGTAAAATGCGGCAGAGGCGTGACGCTGACCCCTGACCCCCTTCTAGTGCCGTGGTCAAGAAAGAGTAGAGCTATACCTCTACGGGATGTACGGCCTGTATAAAACCTCAGTGCCTGTACAAGGGTGCATTTTACCTTTCTACTAGTACGTCCACCATTAATTTTGGGGTCACAGTTAAATACAGAACAAATAAAAGACTTTTCAGTAATTTGCTTGAACGTCACACGACATAACCGCTTTTACAATTGGTACAACTTGAAAAACATGTACATTAAAGGAGCATAATTGAAGGGTGTACAGAAGTGAAATATTTGAAATAAAAAATTTCCTTTGATTTGCTTAAAAGTTCAACAGATGCTCAAAAACATCACAGTCCTTACATACTCCAACGAATAATTTCGGACATCCTAAATAAATCTTAATATGCTTCTTGTAAAGTATAAAATTAAAAATAATTAGATATGACATCACAATTTAAGAAGGAATGCAAAAGATCTGGCAAGTTATTGTCCCACTCTACCGGCTACTCGATTCGTTTTCTTCAGTTAAAGGTTAACATTTTTTGTGCATATGACAAAGTCTTCAAGGCGAATTGTTTTCCATTCTTACAAATAGATTTACTGCTCTACACATTTGATAACGTACCACATATCTAAAAGATTAAATCTTTGCAACATTTTTCTTGAATATTAACCCTCTAAACACGAAGCGCAGACCGCTTTATTTAAATACCCAGTCCGTACCGCGCTGTAAACACTTTTCATCTCGGTTATAAAAACCAATCAGTTTATGTTGTAAGTGGCACAAGTCGCTGTTTGTTCTCAGATAAATACAAGACACATAAATACAGCGTGGGCAGAATGTACTATTGTTGAATGTTAAACCTGTTGGTGCATCACGTATCCAGTAGGTTTTACAATTATCAAAGTCGCTCAAATCGTGTAGCTGATCAAACGCGTTCCCAAGAAAGCACTGCTTTATACCGAGACAAAAGAATTCACTAAGGGATTTTTCTTTTTTCCAGTATTTCTAGACCGGCTGTGGAGCCCGGTCTTCCTCCTAAGCAGTACGTTTTGTGTCTTTTTTGGTCTGTAAACCAACCTCCTCCCAGTGCCGAGGCAATAATTAGTGCAGCTGTCACTCCACTTCTCCGTACGCCTTCAAGGTATGCATAGGGCCACCTTTACCTTTACAATTAACCTTACAGCCTAGTTGCTGAAATCATCTTCAATATATATAATATTATCTTTGACATCTAAATCTCCAAGTGGTATCTTGAATTCAGCTTTTCTTAACAAATGTATTGAACTATTTCTTGTATCTAGAATGCGTGCTACACTGTCCAGCGTCCAAGGAATTAACTGAATCACATTTTAAGCGGGTCGGGCCACAGACCTACGTGATTGAGTACGGACACAGTAGTCATTAGAACATTACAAGTTATCTTTCGTCGTGCTTCTCAGTTCGTTTCAATATCCATGGGCCGAATACTGTACAGTTCACCATAAGTTAACAGCTTTCTGTTGCAGGAACAGCGTTTGAAATATAACTTGTACTTTGTTACCTCTATGGAGATAAATTCTGTGCAATAGATCACAGTTGTATAATAATATTCTAAGAGAGGAGAACTTAAACGTACATAAATTTCTGCTCTTATTACTCTGCAGAATGATAGATGTTATGTGCAAAGCACACAAAATTGATTCACTGACACTCCTACGTCATCTATAAACCTCCTCCTTTGGAGCAGTCCCCGCATGTATTTCGCTCTATCTTTATTAGAAAGCTATACTAATGACAAGAATCTTCCCAACCTTACCAAGTGAAGAGGGTAGCAAGCCAGGGAACAAACGAGAAGAAGCTGAATAACGGAAGATAAAAAACGAACGAGTTAAAGAAGGCGGAAGGCAAGGAACATTTATACTTCCGTCAGCAGACAAGGGCTGCTTGGGTTGTTATGTTTTGTAATTGAAACCAAACCAAGCTAAGAACAATGAGAGAGGGTAGAGTAGCATTGATTGAGGTGGCTTGTAACAGTGCAGATGGGCAGACTTGAGTTCAACCTGAAAAATCTGAGAACGCTAGTGGAATAGTTTGTTACTGTTTCATCCAATATCAGGACCACGGCTGCAGCTCATGAAAATTTGACAATGGGTTGTTTTTGTTGTTTGCGGGACGCTCGCTCCATCTAAAAAGTACGTCAAAGAATCAGGGAGGTTGAAATTTCTTCCATTGAGTAGTACTGAATCATCCCACAGATGTATTGTTATAGCTGTGTGCACTTGGGCGTGCATGTCCACACACACACACAAACGCACACACATACATTTACACATACACACATACATCAATCCCAGTGTATTTAGCGCCAAAGAGATACTTCATCGCCGGAATTTTGATGCTTTCATAGCAATTGCAACGGCCCCAGCATCTTTGAAAGGGTGTGACAGTCCATTGTCAGACGTGTCCATGTGTGTATCGATTTTGATGGCGGATATTTTGAGCAACCGTTTATAAATTGCGACTTGATAAGCAATAAGAACTAAACAATAACTACACTCAGAGTGTGTATTTTAAATGCATTATGCCAGTTGCACGTAAAATAGCCCAGTTAAATTTTTAATCGGTGAATGTAATATTCCACTTAAACTAGAAAACCACTTTTTTGGGACATATTTTTGTACAAATGCTTTTCCTTTTTGGTGTGAAGAAATCACTTTTGAAGTCTGTACACGCATTTTGTCCTTAGATACATTTTGTACACACATACATACATACACACATACGTACGTAAGCACGTACACACGGACGTATACACATACAACCAAAGTTACATATACACACACATATACATACACACAAACATACATACATACATATACATACACACATACATACATACATACATACGTACCTACGTACGTACGTACATACAAACATATACACACACACACACACATAATACATACATACATAACATACATACACAAATACGTACGCACGTACGTACGTACTTACATACATACATGCGTACATACAAACATACATACGTACGTACATACATACATACATATATACATACATACGTACATACATACATACATATATACATACATACGTACATACATACATACATATATATATATATATAAAACATACATACATACATATATATATATACATATATATATATATAAAACATACATACATACATATATATATATATAAAACATACATACATACATACATATATACATACATACGTACATACATACATACATATATATATATATAAAACATACATACATACATATATATATACATATATATATATATAAAACATACATACATACATATATATATATAAAACATACATACATACATATATACATACATACGTACATACATATATACATACATACATACATATATATATGTATATAAAACACACAACAATATGAAGTACTTGTGTGTTTAAAAATGAACCGAGCAACTTTACGCAGCGCGTAACAAATATTACAAATATTACAAATATTACTCTTAAATTTCCCTCAATGTTCTTTTCAATTTTTTGGCATATTTTTCACGTACGTCAATCAGTTCCCTTTCCTTATTCGGTCTTAAGTTTAAACTCCTTGTACACAGTAAACCATTACACAATAAGAACAAATCAATTTCGGGTCTAAACATACAAACTTATTAAGACGGCAAATATTAAAAAAAAATTGCAGGAAAAATTACTTCAGTTGGCGAAGGGGAAAACTGTTCGTGTGTTCTTAGTTCCATCATAAATCTAGCATTCTAACACCTTGGAACAATACTGAGAAAGTTTATATTTAATTAACTGTTTGCTGACGATGAGAAAGGGGAAGTGTGAAACAACTGTTGGAACTGAAAATTGCAAATATACAACTTAAAGCAAGAAGGAGCTCAATTTCTGCCTAACTACTCTCCCACCAACATTTCCAAGCAACCATCCAAACATGAAGTCATATATACAGACAGTTTAACTTATCATTCCGACGGAAATCTCTACTATATCCTGCAGCTGTCAACGTCACGATATAAAACGTTATGGTTTAAGTGATCGTGTGTGAATACATGCATATCGAATGCCATCTTGAAACATCCAGCTTAATTTATTTTATACTTATTTACTGTAGAATTTAATTTTAAAAATTTCACATACATAAAACTTTGAGTCTTCATTGCCCAATATCCTATCAGTGGTAAGTGTTTTTTAGCTATTAGCTATCCCTGTATACGCCTGCTTAGGCCCTGAGGGTTCCAGGAGGTTGAGGATCCCACATTCCAAGAAGATCAGCATATGAATTTGGTAAGGTTCGCAGCATTACGTGCCGGTCGTCTTTAACCCCCAGGAAATATTGATGGTATTTATTGTGGTTAGAAGTTGAATCGACCCCAGGGCCATAGTGTGGCCGGAAGGAATAAGTCAATGTAAATTCTAATGGCAACATCGGAAATCGAACCCGCGAGCTAACAGCTTGTAACGCACTGCTTGGCCCCTAAGTACTAGTCATAAGTTAAAACCCTTCTCTACTCTAAAAGTGATCGGACGTCACGATCTTCAGACCAAATGACGATACACATTAGGTGAAAGAAAAAAATACTATTTACACTAAGCTAACAAACCAAAAATACACACAGATATAATATGTTTTATCATATATTACCATTTATCGACATGTTTCCGTCGCTTCTGTGACCACCACAAGGATGTCACAAAAACTAAAAATATACAACTATTTCACACAATACATATGTTACATTGAACATCTTAAGCGCTCCATATGATCATAATATGTCAAATTATCTTTATAATTATGCAACATAAACCAACAAATTGCACATTTTCTAAATTAATGTTTTAATTCTCAATTTTGTTGTCTTCTCCATATTTCGAACACGAAGGTTCATTTTCAGTATGCAATTATGGTATGGTACGTTACATATGCATCAGTATAAGCAGTCCAGTAGGTAGACAATCAGTGGCGTACCGAGGGGGTGGTTTGGGGGGGTTCAAAACCCCCCCCCCCCCGAAATTCCGAAGGCCCTCCAAAACCGTGCCAAACTCAACCTGATTGTGAAAACTGTTTAAAATTGCTGAATTTAGGACACCATCACCCCTAGATGTTCGGAAAAAAGGTAGTAAAATTCTAAATCTACTAAGGTTCGCAATTGTTTTACATTAGCAATGACAAAGAAATTGGTTGTCTCCATAAATAGTCTTATAAGTACCAAAAATTAAGAAAATTTCACTATATGAAATGAAATTTTTGTACCAAATTACAGCTGCCTCCAAAACCCCAGACTAAGGGGGCTACAGCTTCCAGATCCCCTTCCTCTCTGTCCTCTGTCCTCAACGGAATTTGCTGAAGCCCCCCTCCCCTGAAAAAATTCCTGGATACGCCACTGGCAGACAAAAGTAGAAAGTGTAGAAGATGTATGTAAAACGCACTATACCATAATTGCATATACAATCATTTTCCTGAGGATGAATCCTCGGATTCGAAACATGTAGAAGACAACAAAAAATTAAAAATTAAAATATTAATTATAAAAATGTTCATTTCGTTAATTTAAACTCTATAATTATATGACAATGCTAGGTGCGAAACATTAAACATAATATTCAAACTACTTAGTTGTTAAAACTAGATGAACCTGAGTGCATTTAGGTTGCTTCTTAGCTGTATATAGTTGATATATACCCTGTAATAAACGTAGCACAGGTGTAGATATTGATCTATCAATATAATACACGACTGTGTACTTGTACAGCTCTTGTCACTAATCGTTATAGTTGCATGTCAGTGAATAGTAATATAGGATAAAATATGTTTTATCAGTATTCATTTGTTGGTTTTTATGCAGGTGTAAATATTCCGCAGTGAAAGGACATTGAACATATGTATGTGTATATATATATATATAAAATATATATATACATAGATTTATAAACATACACGTATATATACATACATATAAAGTATACTTACCAGACTCCTCCTGACATTCGCTACGTTCCTTTTTCTTCTGTGGATAAGGTACCGTTTACTTGCAATCGAAATTAACACAGTGAATATCTGAGTAACTTTGAAATTAGAAGCTCTACAAATGACAGAAAACAGCCAAGTACGTAATTCCAACTCTTGGGTATCACGTTAGTTGTATCAAAAAAATAATTGAATAAAGTAACAAATAAGATATGTTAGTATCAATAAAAAATAAATCGTTAGATCTCTGACAATGATTTTATAATGTTCGAGGTACATATCCACCTGAATATGTTCCAGCAAACGTATCACGTATGAAACAAGGGTCCATTTTTAGGCGCGTTCACAAAATTGTGAAAAGTGACTATTAGCTTCGTAATGACTGTCTATCCGTCCATCCGCATGGAACAGCTGGTCTCCAACTGGATGAATTTTTATGAAATTTGACATATTAATTTGTCTAAAATACGTTCAGAATATTCAAGTTTAATTGAAAATTACAAGAACAATGGGGCCTTTACATGAAGACCAATATATGTTTTTGATCATATCTCGCTCAACTTTTCTTAGAATGAGAAAATTTTCAGACAAAAGTTGTAGAGCAAATCAAAACACATATTTTGTGTTTAAAAACGCTTTTACGAAAATCGTCCGATTTATGAGATAATGTGGAAAAACATGGTAGAGTCTGGCAGGTTACAGACGACAATATAAAAAGCGCATGCGCTTTGCCTACTGGATACCAAGGACTACAAACATGTCACACCCTCAGAATATGAAATACTTATTGTTTTACCACGGAAACAATGGTCTTGCGAACGCGCCTTAATATTACGTTTATACCTACATTGTTTCTGTCGTTAAAATCAAGTGTGTTGTAATGGTCACTCACGTTGGAGACAAACGTTTCGTTCGCTATAAATAAAGGAATTTTGTGTTTATTACCACATCCATGTCTGCTCCATATTTTCCTTCTGGTCCACCAACTATGCTATAATTTGCCCGGGGATAAAACTATCGGAGCTTTAAGCCACCCACAGTAAAAGTTAAGAATGCATGGAGTTAGGCCACAGCTTACCGAAATAGCTAAAAAGTGTGGTGCTTCAGGTCCGAAGTAAGTGTTAATTTCATCCTTGCAAACAACCAACCTGACGCACAATTTTTTATGTATGTTTATTTCTGTTCTCTACATGTTTCGGGCAGCTATGTGCCCATTATCAGGAGAATTACTGTATCAATGCGACACCTGGTTTATGGCACAGAGTGCTATAAACCAGGTGTCGCATTGATACAGTAATTCTCCTTATGATGGGCACATGGCTGCCCGAAACATGTATAGAACAGAAATAAACATACATAAAAATTGTGCGTCAAGTTGGTTATTTATATGGATCATACAAAAATGCACGGTCAATAAAATATAAAAACTTATAAAAAATGTTGGTTTTACTTTTAATTCGACTTATTTGATTTAAGACTGCACAGGAGTCTAATCTAAAATACCAGCGATGGGGTATGTACCCCATTTTTTAAACAAATAAGCAAAAATTTAAAGACGCGACAATGAATTCCAAGAACTGGATTATGTCCCTTACTTTAACTGACTGGGGCACGTGGTGGAGCACCTAGTTGAGCCATTGCGCTACAAGTCGGATATCACCTTCATATAATATTCGCAAGTTAAATGCATAGAACACCACAGTTCAGAACAACCCTTAGAAAATTTTAGCCGTGACATGTTACTTGAGAATTCCTTGATGTATTAATCGTTTGGTACCTCCTGTTGTCAAGGGGCATCCAAAAACATCAAAATATTCAACTTAAAACAAGACCACCCTTTCCCACTCAGACCCACAAATGTATAATCACGGACCCCCAAAAATTGTTTTGATTATGTAATGATGATTGCCTTATATATTATTCGGGATTATTCAAGGTTACAAACTAAATAAAGTACAAATAACTTATTGCATACGAGACACATCATCATTTAAATATCAATACATAGCTATACAGGGTAATTCGTAAGTCCCTCCGGGATTTCTGACCTCTGCGGTACAGTAGCCGGCATGGTCACGCCGAAGAGGAACATTTCAACAGAGGGAGAGACACTCCAAGTTTCTGTCCTACCTTTACAGGTGCTCGATATATCCACCTTTTGTGACGCGGCAGATGTCAATCCTGTAATCAAGCTCCTGCCATACACGGCCAGCCTATTCGTTTCGCAGCGCACAAGCAACCACTCTGCTGGGATTTCATGTACCATTCATGAATTGTGTTGTCCGTAGTTGGTTCTGTGTGGTAGGCGGTCCGAAACCTCTGATGCACCGTCACAACTGACTCAGTTTTGGCAAATTCCAAGACACAGAACTCTTCCTTATTGCCTGTCCACGCCATGTTTCTTCACGACTGCCCCCTAGCGGTGAAACCTACAAGTACGCCACGGCACCTAGTACACAAAAAAAAAGAACTTGGGGAAATCCTCTACCTGTTGATATGCTCCTTTCTGCTGTGTCTGTCTTGGTTGTTGTGCAGCCGATTTCGGAAATTCCGGAGGGACTTACGAATTACCCTGTATTTGTGTTTGCTATACTCATTAGAACGATAATAGTTGAGACATTTATGAATGCATACTCAATAGTATAAACAAATCAGTTAGTTTTAATAACACATCTTTATTGAATGTGATTCTTGTTTTCAATTACGATACGGTACATTCGTGGCACTTTACATAGAACAATCGAACTTGAATATCTTTTGTTCTTAAAGATGCTCTCCGAAAGAATGAATGTAACTGCATATAACCATTCGTGACGTCACTCAGTACAGACGGTCAACAGACAATGTGGCACTGTATATTAAAACTCGCATTCATTCAAAACTTTCTAATATCTTCTTAACTGTACTCTGAAATGAAAGAATATATAAAGAGTAGATAACACCTTCATTCTTTTCAGTTTCTGTGGCACTATTATGTCCCTTTTACTGCGTCCATCGGAATTATAAAACAAAATATTCCGTAAGTACTGAAGAGGTAAAGGGTGGACAGGCAAAAAGTGCAGTCCCCGATATTGTGGGAGCTCACTGACATTACCTCAGCAACCTTCTGGACAATGTTTATAGAAATCAGATGTCGATATTTTGACTTCTCACACAGCAACATATAAAATCACATCATTCGAAATAATTATTCTTCAGTGTTACAGAAAAAAGATGACACTATTTACCATTAGGCCTAATCTCAGCATTCGAAATATGGCATTTATTTTACTTTTGCATAAACAGATTTCGTGTGTCTTAATTAATTTTCTTAATTTTCTTTTCACATTCTATAAACAATTGTGTCACAGAATGCTTATTCTTAAGGGGCAATTCTGAAGTCACAAACAACAGTCATGCGGACCTCAAACAAAGACAACAAATATTTATGCTTTTAAAAAATCCTGTTCACATTGATGCAACAGTGAGACTTGTTATATCAGAAAACCGGTAATTTCTATCTTCTAAGCATAGCCATATTATTATTATTATTATTATTATTATTATTATTATTATTCAAAACCATACATAACTAACAACAGAAGATCTTAAATTGTGTTCGTAATCATAACTATTGACTACACAATATGGCAGGCATTTGAAGACTCGTATTTGTTTTCCTGATATTACAAAAAAAAAATAGGGTTTCCAATATACAGCTATTCGCATTCTTTACAGGTTCCTGAATTGTGTTTCGCAATTTGTACGAACAAATCATAATATTATTTTATTTACCTCATTAGCATAAATATCAACAGTCGCATTTAACATCAATGTGAATCAGGGCAGATTTTGAAAGTTCTAAATTACTGAGGCTGAAACCGTACCTAATGTTTTGTTACATTACTTCTTTTAATTTTCTGTAGATTAAGTATACATACACAAGGGAAAAAATATAGCGAATTCGCTCGAAAATTACTTCCCTTCATGGACGGGATTGCGTAGTTTTTTTTACACTAAAAATTTTTATATTTTTCTCTCGAATATTTTTTTTCCTACTTCTTTAACTTTTCTTTTGTTTTGAAACAGTTCGTCTTTCCCTTCGCTTTACTCTTCTTTGAATACTGGAAGAAAATGACTGTACTTCAAAGTTCCATCGTAAGCAAATAGCCTTGTCTGTCATTACCACGCAAAGCTGAGGAAAGAATCAATCTGTGTTGTACTGAGCACACGATCTACACCGAAAATGTATACAGCATGTGTTATAAAATCGAATTAGTTCTCCAGCACAAGTGTACACATCAAAAATTAGTTGAACGATGAAAGAAAATTATGAAAATTCAAGGGCATGATGTTAACAAAACTTAGTAGTTTACTCATTTATTTCTAATAAACACCAATTATGAAACGAGGTATAAATTATTTTACTACACCACTAACTGTCTGGGATTAAACTAGAAATATGTGCGTTGTATCTGTTATCGAAGCACTAATATTGTAGGCCAGTTTTTAAAATAATTAATTAATTACGGCTTATATGTTTTCACCCTTTGTTTTACGCAACAGCATGCAAATTATTTGACGTACATTCAGTGATAGTTTTGTTTGGATGTCATGATTAGTTCCTTTTTATTAAATTAAAAGTTTTGAGTAATTCAGCGCAACAAATATTTCGCACTTTCCTTATGTTATATATTTAGTCTTCTTGTTTCACTTGTGAAAGTTCTGGAAGTTGCAATTGTACACTTCTTCATGTATAATCATTGACTCGAACACCGGTTGAGAACAAATGCAACATTGTAAATATACATTTTTTCTGCGTTTAATAGAAGGCAATCTTTGTTAAATATTTCTTAATTCAACCTGGTTTGATTATATTTAATAATTTCCTGAAAAACATACATACATTTTAACTCACAATCATGCAGCATTATTTCAGAAGGTACGCATTCTAATTCCACTTTATGGGCAATTTTCTCGAAAGGATCGGTTCGCATAAAACGAATCGTGCACACCTTATCGATGACATATGGATGTTCTTCTCACATGTTCTAAGTTAGTACATAATTTATTATTTCTGGTAAAATAACTTACGGTCGTTTGAAATGTAATACATGTCGGATTTTTTCTAGTAATTAAATCGTATTATAACGGCAATGATATAAGGGGTAACCATATTTCCTTTTCGTAATTTCATTGTTACAAACCGTTTCCGGAGTTGAGTACCTGGGCCAAGACGGAAAGCTTTGTAACCAAACCTTTTTCCTTGAGTTCCAAATATTATCGGACTTCGCTTAGAAACCTCGGCCTCGGAAAGAAGTAGAGAGTCTATTTTCATACACAGGGAAGTAAATACCACATGGGCAATCTGAAATTGATTAGCAACAGGACACTGTACTGAAATTATAATGTTCTTGGGAGTAGATATTAGATTTAATTCATTGGCAATGTTGGCAAAGCGCAACAATGGGTGAAGACGTTTAGGAAACCCATTTTTTAACAACGACTCGAAGTAATTTACGAATATTTTAAACCAAATACATAAAATCCTTATAATCTTACATTACCTAAATATGAAAATAAATGATAAAAACCCTTCTCTGTCTCTACGTTATTTTGCGATCGACATAGTGTCTTCTCTGAATTTCAGATTTTAGAAGAACGCTTGTAACCGCAAAAAATTGGAATATAATATTGTCAATATTTGCAATGCGGAATTTAAAAATATTTTTAGATAGTTTTAGGAATTGTAATTTTGTTCGGTACGGGATAGGAGCGCATATTGTTAGAGCTATGAAAAATGGTACTGATAAACATTGGGGAGTTTGTTGTGCATAATGTTATAGTTCCGACTACATCATTACGCAGAATACACTCCCCATACACAACTAGGTAAATTAAAGTCTGTAATAAAATAAGATTAACTCAGTTTGAAGTAAATTATAGTGCGCTCCTTGCTTTTTATTCTGGCAGGAATATGCAAATAGTTGTAAGATCTTAAGACGTATTTTAATAAATAACATCTTAAAATTAAAAACCGTAAAAACATTATAAAGATTTGTAATTATTAATTGAAAATTCTTGAAACTGCATAAAATCGAAGGTGGTCATATGTATTTCTTCAACTTACGTTTCTACACCTACTTTGACAATTATACAGGGTTATGTACGAAATAATTGATCTACTTTCGATAAATGAAGGTTAGTTATATCCAGTGTAAGGAAATGAAACTTGGTCTAATAATCCGACAAGATTTCTGCGAAAGAACAAGAAATTAAAGATCGAAAATTTTGACCTTTCCGAAAGCGTATTTAACCTGAAAACATCTGAAAGAGTGCTAATTACGACCAACCTTGCTATGATTGCAACAGTCCTTTTGTGGCCGGGGATTTCCTTACGTTAAATTGAGAACAACAACTCAGTTTTAAGGCAAGTAAGAGCTCCATATTGACGCCTCAGTATTAAAAAGTACTAGAAACATTACAATGTTACTTTTGCATTCTAACCAATGTTCATTTTCGTATTGACTTAACAAGCAATTAAAAAGTTATCGAAGAAAATGCAATACCAAATACTACAATAAATGTTTTCTCTAATCAGTCCGTGTTGCTATAGTAACCAGGCTATACACAACTTTCTTGCTGGTTGGCCATAAGCGGAGTCCTAACGGTGACGATCTCGCGATGGAGCATGGCAGGGTGTGAAAGTGGAGCGCAAGTAACGGGTGACACCAAGGGAGACAACGCAGTGAGCTGTGGAGTGTCGCATCCCTGCGATAAAGGAGGTGGCGGCTGAGGACGTCGTGTATGATCGATCTGAGCATAGATGGTTGGTTCCTCTCTGCCTCTCACAATACCTGCAGACACACCGCCGCCACCCAAAACCACCCTACTGCCAACTTTACAGTTACCACCAACAACTGCTGGATCCTGAAGACTTGTGGGTCTTGCTAAGCACAGTTCTGCATACGTCACTTCATCCGTCGCCTGTGGATAAAAGAGAAAAAAAATTTGTGGAATGCGACAGTATTTTTTAGAGAAAAAATCTAATTTTAAATTATCTTACATGCACAAACAAACATGTACTATCGAAAAAATATGACATTTTCATTTTATGATCAATATACACGTAATTGTGCATATTGTGATTTGAAAGTAAGCATGTACGGTTAAATTAGCGTGTCTCTTAAAGAGAACGTTACATTTCCATAATTCTTGCGCCATTTTCACGCCAATAAACTACCTGCAAATTTTGATGTTTTCCATCCCGAAGTGTTATAGCATATAAAAATACAATATGACAGTCAATAACACAACACTTTATTTAATATACAGTGAAAAATAGTGTGTTAGGGCTACATATTTCGACCTTAGGTCATCCTCAGGCTGTCCAAGAAAACAGATCCAAGAGCTCTTGGATCTGTTTTCTTGGACAGCCTGAGGATGACCTAAGGTCGAAATATGTAGCCCTAACACACTATTTTTCACTGTATATTAAATAAAGTGTTGTGTTATTGACTGTCATATTGTATTTTTATATGCTATAACACTTCGGGATGGAAAACATCAAAATTTGCAGGTAGTTTATTGGCGTGAAAATGGCGCAAGAATTATGGAAATGTAACGTTCTCTTTAAGAGACACGCTAATTTAACCGTACATGCTTACTTTCAAATCACAATATGCACAATTACGTGTATATTGATCATAAAATGAAAATGTCATATTTTTTCGATAGTACATGTTTGTTTGTGCATGTAAGATAATTTAAAATTAGATTTTTTCTCTAAAAAATACTGTCGCATTCCACAAATTTTTTTTCTCTTTTATCCACAGGCGACGGATGAAGTGACGTATGCAGAACTGTGCTTAGCAAGACCCACAAGTCTTCAGGATCCAGCAGTTGTTGGTGGTAACTGTAAAGTTGGCAGTAGGGTGGTTTTGGGTGGCGGCGGTGTGTCTGCAGGTATTGTGAGAGGCAGAGAGGAACCAACCATCTATGCTCAGATCGATCATACACGACGTCCTCAGCCGCCACCTCCTTTATCGCAGGGATGCGACACTCCACAGCTCACTGCGTTGTCTCCCTTGGTGTCACCCGTTACTTGCGCTCCACTTTCACACCCTGCCATGCTCCATCGCGAGATCGTCACCGTTAGGACTCCGCTTATGGCCAACCAGCAAGAAAGTTGTGTATAGCCTGGTTACTATAGCAACACGGACTGATTAGAGAAAACATTTATTGTAGTATTTGGTATTGCATTTTCTTCGATAACTTTTTAATTGCTTGTTAAGTCAATACGAAAATGAACATTGGTTAGAATGCAAAAGTAACATTGTAATGTTTCTAGTACTTTTTAATACTGAGGCGTCAATATGGAGCTCTTACTTGCCTTAAAACTGAGTTGTTGTTCTCAATTTAACGTAAGGAAATCCCCGGCCACAAAAGGACTGTTGCAATCATAGCAAGGTTGGTCGTAATTAGCACTCTTTCAGATGTTTTCAGGTTAAATACGCTTTCGGAAAGGTCAAAATTTTCGATCTTTAATTTCTTGTTCTTTCGCAGAAATCTTGTCGGATTATTAGACCAAGTTTCATTTCCTTACACTGGATATAACTAACCTTCATTTATCGAAAGTAGATCAATTATTTCGTACATAACCCTGTATAATTGTCAAAGTAGGTGTAGAAACGTAAGTTGAAGAAATACATATGACCACCTTCGATTTTATGCAGTTTCAAGAATTTTCAATTAATAATTACAAATCTTTATAATGTTTTTACGGTTTTTAATTTTAAGATGTTATTTATTAAAATACGTCTTAAGATCTTACAACTATTTGCATATTCCTGCCAGAATAAAAAGCAAGGAGCGCACTATAATTTACTTCAAACTGAGTTAATCTTATTTTATTACAGACTTTAATTTACCTAGTTGTGTATGGGGAGTGTATTCTGCGTAATGATGTAGTCGGAACTATAACATTATGCACAACAAACTCCCCAATGTTTATCAGTACCATTTTTCATAGCTCTAACAATATGCGCTCCTATCCCGTACCGAACAAAATTACAATTCCTAAAACTATCTAAAAATATTTTTAAATTCCGCATTGCAAATATTGACAATATTATATTCCAATTTTTTGCGGTTACAAGCGTTCTTCTAAAATCTGAAATTCAGAGAAGACACTATGTCGATCGCAAAATAACGTAGAGACAGAGAAGGGTTTTTATCATTTATTTTCATATTTAGGTAATGTAAGATTATAAGGATTTTATGTATTTGGTTTAAAATATTCGTAAATTACTTCGAGTCGTTGTTAAAAAATGGGTTTCCTAAACGTCTTCACCCATTGTTGCGCTTTGCCAACATTGCCAATGAATTAAATCTAATATCTACTCCCAAGAACATTATAATTTCAGTACAGTGTCCTGTTGCTAATCAATTTCAGATTGCCCATGTGGTATTTACTTCCCTGTGTATGAAAATAGACTCTCTACTTCTTTCCGAGGCCGAGGTTTCTAAGCGAAGTCCGATAATATTTGGAACTCAAGGAAAAAGGTTTGGTTACAAAGCTTTCCGTCTTGGCCCAGGTACTCAACTCCGGAAACGGTTTGTAACAATGAAATTACGAAAAGGAAATATGGTTACCCCTTATATCATTGCCGTTATAATACGATTTAATTACTAGAAAAAATCCGACATGTATTACATTTCAAACGACCGTAAGTTATTTTACCAGAAATAATAAATTATGTACTAACTTAGAACATGTGAGAAGAACATCCATATGTCATCGATAAGGTGTGCACGATTCGTTTTATGCGAACCGATCCTTTCGAGAAAATTGCCCATAAAGTGGAATTAGAATGCGTACCTTCTGAAATAATGCTGCATGATTGTGAGTTAAAATGTATGTATGTTTTTCAGGAAATTATTAAATATAATCAAACCAGGTTGAATTAAGAAATATTTAACAAAGATTGCCTTCTATTAAACGCAGAAAAAATGTATATTTACAATGTTGCATTTGTTCTCAACCGGTGTTCGAGTCAATGATTATACATGAAGAAGTGTACAATTGCAACTTCCAGAACTTTCACAAGTGAAACAAGAAGACTAAATATATAACATAAGGAAAGTGCGAAATATTTGTTGCGCTGAATTACTCAAAACTTTTAATTTAATAAAAAGGAACTAATCATGACATCCAAACAAAACTATCACTGAATGTACGTCAAATAATTTGCATGCTGTTGCGTAAAACAAAGGGTGAAAACATATAAGCCGTAATTAATTAATTATTTTAAAAACTGGCCTACAATATTAGTGCTTCGATAACAGATACAACGCACATATTTCTAGTTTAATCCCAGACAGTTAGTGGTGTAGTAAAATAATTTATACCTCGTTTCATAATTGGTGTTTATTAGAAATAAATGAGTAAACTACTAAGTTTTGTTAACATCATGCCCTTGAATTTTCATAATTTTCTTTCATCGTTCAACTAATTTTTGATGTGTACACTTGTGCTGGAGAACTAATTCGATTTTATAACACATGCTGTATACATTTTCGGTGTAGATCGTGTGCTCAGTACAACACAGATTGATTCTTTCCTCAGCTTTGCGTGGTAATGACAGACAAGGCTATTTGCTTACGATGGAACTTTGAAGTACAGTCATTTTCTTCCAGTATTCAAAGAAGAGTAAAGCGAAGGGAAAGACGAACTGTTTCAAAACAAAAGAAAAGTTAAAGAAGTAGGAAAAAAAATATTCGAGAGAAAAATATAAAAATTTTTAGTGTAAAAAAAACTACGCAATCCCGTCCATGAAGGGAAGTAATTTTCGAGCGAATTCGCTATATTTTTTCCCTTGTGTATGTATACTTAATCTACAGAAAATTAAAAGAAGTAATGTAACAAAACATTAGGTACGGTTTCAGCCTCAGTAATTTAGAACTTTCAAAATCTGCCCTGATTCACATTGATGTTAAATGCGACTGTTGATATTTATGCTAATGAGGTAAATAAAATAATATTATGATTTGTTCGTACAAATTGCGAAACACAATTCAGGAACCTGTAAAGAATGCGAATAGCTGTATATTGGAAACCCTATTTTTTTTTTGTAATATCAGGAAAACAAATACGAGTCTTCAAATGCCTGCCATATTGTGTAGTCAATAGTTATGATTACGAACACAATTTAAGATCTTCTGTTGTTAGTTATGTATGGTTTTGAATAATAATAATAATAATAATAATAATAATAATAATAATATGGCTATGCTTAGAAGATAGAAATTACCGGTTTTCTGATATAACAAGTCTCACTGTTGCATCAATGTGAACAGGATTTTTTAAAAGCATAAATATTTGTTGTCTTTGTTTGAGGTCCGCATGACTGTTGTTTGTGACTTCAGAATTGCCCCTTAAGAATAAGCATTCTGTGACACAATTGTTTATAGAATGTGAAAAGAAAATTAAGAAAATTAATTAAGACACACGAAATCTGTTTATGCAAAAGTAAAATAAATGCCATATTTCGAATGCTGAGATTAGGCCTAATGGTAAATAGTGTCATCTTTTTTCTGTAACACTGAAGAATAATTATTTCGAATGATGTGATTTTATATGTTGCTGTGTGAGAAGTCAAAATATCGACATCTGATTTCTATAAACATTGTCCAGAAGGTTGCTGAGGTAATGTCAGTGAGCTCCCACAATATCGGGGACTGCACTTTTTGCCTGTCCACCCTTTACCTCTTCAGTACTTACGGAATATTTTGTTTTATAATTCCGATGGACGCAGTAAAAGGGACATAATAGTGCCACAGAAACTGAAAAGAATGAAGGTGTTATCTACTCTTTATATATTCTTTCATTTCAGAGTACAGTTAAGAAGATATTAGAAAGTTTTGAATGAATGCGAGTTTTAATATACAGTGCCACATTGTCTGTTGACCGTCTGTACTGAGTGACGTCACGAATGGTTATATGCAGTTACATTCATTCTTTCGGAGAGCATCTTTAAGAACAAAAGATATTCAAGTTCGATTGTTCTATGTAAAGTGCCACGAATGTACCGTATCGTAATTGAAAACAAGAATCACATTCAATAAAGATGTGTTATTAAAACTAACTGATTTGTTTATACTATTGAGTATGCATTCATAAATGTCTCAACTATTATCGTTCTAATGAGTATAGCAAACACAAATACAGGGTAATTCGTAAGTCCCTCCGGAATTTCCGAAATCGGCTGCACAACAACCAAGACAGACACAGCAGAAAGGAGCATATCAACAGGTAGAGGATTTCCCCAAGTTCTTTTTTTTTGTGTACTAGGTGCCGTGGCGTACTTGTAGGTTTCACCGCTAGGGGGCAGTCGTGAAGAAACATGGCGTGGACAGGCAATAAGGAAGAGTTCTGTGTCTTGGAATTTGCCAAAACTGAGTCAGTTGTGACGGTGCATCAGAGGTTTCGGACCGCCTACCACACAGAACCAACTACGGACAACACAATTCATGAATGGTACATGAAATCCCAGCAGAGTGGTTGCTTGTGCGCTGCGAAACGAATAGGCTGGCCGTGTATGGCAGGAGCTTGATTACAGGATTGACATCTGCCGCGTCACAAAAGGTGGATATATCGAGCACCTGTAAAGGTAGGACAGAAACTTGGAGTGTCTCTCCCTCTGTTGAAATGTTCCTCTTCGGCGTGACCATGCCGGCTACTGTACCGCAGAGGTCAGAAATCCCGGAGGGACTTACGAATTACCCTGTATAGCTATGTATTGATATTTAAATGATGATGTGTCTCGTATGCAATAAGTTATTTGTACTTTATTTAGTTTGTAACCTTGAATAATCCCGAATAATATATAAGGCAATCATCATTACATAATCAAAACAATTTTTGGGGGTCCGTGATTATACATTTGTGGGTCTGAGTGGGAAAGGGTGGTCTTGTTTTAAGTTGAATATTTTGATGTTTTTGGATGCCCCTTGACAACAGGAGGTACCAAACGATTAATACATCAAGGAATTCTCAAGTAACATGTCACGGCTAAAATTTTCTAAGGGTTGTTCTGAACTGTGGTGTTCTATGCATTTAACTTGCGAATATTATATGAAGGTGATATCCGACTTGTAGCGCAATGGCTCAACTAGGTGCTCCACCACGTGCCCCAGTCAGTTAAAGTAAGGGACATAATCCAGTTCTTGGAATTCATTGTCGCGTCTTTAAATTTTTGCTTATTTGTTTAAAAAATGGGGTACATACCCCATCGCTGGTATTTTAGATTAGACTCCTGTGCAGTCTTAAATCAAATAAGTCGAATTAAAAGTAAAACCAACATTTTTTATAAGTTTTTATATTTTATTGACCGTGCATTTTTGTATGATCCATATAAATAACCAACTTGACGCACAATTTTTATGTATGTTTATTTCTGTTCTATACATGTTTCGGGCAGCCATGTGCCCATCATAAGGAGAATTACTGTATCAATGCGACACCTGGTTTATAGCACTCTGTGCCATAAACCAGGTGTCGCATTGATACAGTAATTCTCCTGATAATGGGCACATAGCTGCCCGAAACATGTAGAGAACAGAAATAAACATACATAAAAAATTGTGCGTCAGGTTGGTTGTTTGCAAGGATGAAATTAACACTTACTTCGGACCTGAAGCACCACACTTTTTAGCTATTTCGGTAAGCTGTGGCCTAACTCCATGCATTCTTAACTTTTACTGTGGGTGGCTTAAAGCTCCGATAGTTTTATCCCCGGGCAAATTATAGCATAGTTGGTGGACCAGAAGGAAAATATGGAGCAGACATGGATGTGGTAATAAACACAAAATTCCTTTATTTATAGCGAACGAAACGTTTGTCTCCAACGTGAGTGACCATTACAACACACTTGATTTTAACGACAGAAACAATGTAGGTATAAACGTAATATTAAGGCGCGTTCGCAAGACCATTGTTTCCGTGGTAAAACAATAAGTATTTCATATTCTGAGGGTGTGACATGTTTGTAGTCCTTGGTATCCAGTAGGCAAAGCGCATGCGCTTTTTATATTGTCGTCTGTAACCTGCCAGACTCTACCATGTTTTTCCACATTATCTCATAAATCGGACGATTTTCGTAAAAGCGTTTTTAAACACAAAATATGTGTTTTGATTTGCTCTACAACTTTTGTCTGAAAATTTTCTCATTCTAAGAAAAGTTGAGCGAGATATGATCAAAAACATATATTGGTCTTCATGTAAAGGCCCCATTGTTCTTGTAATTTTCAATTAAACTTGAATATTCTGAACGTATTTTAGACAAATTAATATGTCAAATTTCATAAAAATTCATCCAGTTGGAGACCAGCTGTTCCATGCGGATGGACGGATAGACAGTCATTACGAAGCTAATAGTCACTTTTCACAATTTTGTGAACGCGCCTAAAAATGGACCCTTGTTTCATACGTGATACGTTTGCTGGAACATATTCAGGTGGATATGTACCTCGAACATTATAAAATCATTGTCAGAGATCTAACGATTTATTTTTTATTGATACTAACATATCTTATTTGTTACTTTATTCAATTATTTTTTTGATACAACTAACGTGATACCCAAGAGTTGGAATTACGTACTTGGCTGTTTTCTGTCATTTGTAGAGCTTCTAATTTCAAAGTTACTCAGATATTCACTGTGTTAATTTCGATTGCAAGTAAACGGTACCTTATCCACAGAAGAAAAAGGAACGTAGCGAATGTCAGGAGGAGTCTGGTAAGTATACTTTATATGTATGTATATATACGTGTATGTTTATAAATCTATGTATATATATATTTTATATATATATATATACACATACATATGTTCAATGTCCTTTCACTGCGGAATATTTACACCTGCATAAAAACCAACAAATGAATACTGATAAAACATATTTTATCCTATATTACTATTCACTGACATGCAACTATAACGATTAGTGACAAGAGCTGTACAAGTACACAGTCGTGTATTATATTGATAGATCAATATCTACACCTGTGCTACGTTTATTACAGGGTATATATCAACTATATACAGCTAAGAAGCAACCTAAATGCACTCAGGTTCATCTAGTTTTAACAACTAAGTAGTTTGAATATTATGTTTAATGTTTCGCACCTAGCATTGTCATATAATTATAGAGTTTAAATTAACGAAATGAACATTTTTATAATTAATATTTTAATTTTTAATTTTTTGTTGTCTTCTACATGTTTCGAATCCGAGGATTCATCCTCAGGAAAATGATTGTATATGCAATTATGGTATAGTGCGTTTTACATACATCTTCTACACTTTCTACTTTTGTCTGCCAGTGGCGTATCCAGGAATTTTTTCAGGGGAGGGGGGCTTCAGCAAATTCCGTTGAGGACAGAGGACAGAGAGGAAGGGGATCTGGAAGCTGTAGCCCCCTTAGTCTGGGGTTTTGGAGGCAGCTGTAATTTGGTACAAAAATTTCATTTCATATAGTGAAATTTTCTTAATTTTTGGTACTTATAAGACTATTTATGGAGACAACCAATTTCTTTGTCATTGCTAATGTAAAACAATTGCGAACCTTAGTAGATTTAGAATTTTACTACCTTTTTTCCGAACATCTAGGGGTGATGGTGTCCTAAATTCAGCAATTTTAAACAGTTTTCACAATCAGGTTGAGTTTGGCACGGTTTTGGAGGGCCTTCGGAATTTCGGGGGGGGGGGGGTTTTGAACCCCCCCAAACCACCCCCTCGGTACGCCACTGATTGTCTACCTACTGGACTGCTTATACTGATGCATATGTAACGTACCATACCATAATTGCATACTGAAAATGAACCTTCGTGTTCGAAATATGGAGAAGACAACAAAATTGAGAATTAAAACATTAATTTAGAAAATGTGCAATTTGTTGGTTTATGTTGCATAATTATAAAGATAATTTGACATATTATGATCATATGGAGCGCTTAAGATGTTCAATGTAACATATGTATTGTGTGAAATAGTTGTATATTTTTAGTTTTTGTGACATCCTTGTGGTGGTCACAGAAGCGACGGAAACATGTCGATAAATGGTAATATATGATAAAACATATTATATCTGTGTGTATTTTTGGTTTGTTAGCTTAGTGTAAATAGTATTTTTTTCTTTCACCTAATGTGTATCGTCATTTGGTCTGAAGATCGTGACGTCCGATCACTTTTAGAGTAGAGAAGGGTTTTAACTTATGACTAGTACTTAGGGGCCAAGCAGTGCGTTACAAGCTGTTAGCTCGCGGGTTCGATTTCCGATGTTGCCATTAGAATTTACATTGACTTATTCCTTCCGGCCACACTATGGCCCTGGGGTCGATTCAACTTCTAACCACAATAAATACCATCAATATTTCCTGGGGGTTAAAGACGACCGGCACGTAATGCTGCGAACCTTACCAAATTCATATGCTGATCTTCTTGGAATGTGGGATCCTCAACCTCCTGGAACCCTCAGGGCCTAAGCAGGCGTATACAGGGATAGCTAATAGCTAAAAAACACTTACCACTGATAGGATATTGGGCAATGAAGACTCAAAGTTTTATGTATGTGAAATTTTTAAAATTAAATTCTACAGTAAATAAGTATAAAATAAATTAAGCTGGATGTTTCAAGATGGCATTCGATATGCATGTATTCACACACGATCACTTAAACCATAACGTTTTATATCGTGACGTTGACAGCTGCAGGATATAGTAGAGATTTCCGTCGGAATGATAAGTTAAACTGTCTGTATATATGACTTCATGTTTGGATGGTTGCTTGGAAATGTTGGTGGGAGAGTAGTTAGGCAGAAATTGAGCTCCTTCTTGCTTTAAGTTGTATATTTGCAATTTTCAGTTCCAACAGTTGTTTCACACTTCCCCTTTCTCATCGTCAGCAAACAGTTAATTAAATATAAACTTTCTCAGTATTGTTCCAAGGTGTTAGAATGCTAGATTTATGATGGAACTAAGAACACACGAACAGTTTTCCCCTTCGCCAACTGAAGTAATTTTTCCTGCAATTTTTTTTTAATATTTGCCGTCTTAATAAGTTTGTATGTTTAGACCCGAAATTGATTTGTTCTTATTGTGTAATGGTTTACTGTGTACAAGGAGTTTAAACTTAAGACCGAATAAGGAAAGGGAACTGATTGACGTACGTGAAAAATATGCCAAAAAATTGAAAAGAACATTGAGGGAAATTTAAGAGTAATATTTGTAATATTTGTAATATTTGTTACGCGCTGCGTAAAGTTGCTCGGTTCATTTTTAAACACACAAGTACTTCATATTGTTGTGTGTTTTATATACATATATATATGTATGTATGTATGTATATATGTATGTACGTATGTATGTATATATGTATGTATGTATGTTTTATATATATATATGTATGTATGTATGTTTTATATATATATATATGTATATATATATGTATGTATGTATGTTTTATATATATATATATGTATGTATGTATGTACGTATGTATGTATATATGTATGTATGTATGTATGTTTTATATATATATATATGTATGTATGTATGTTTTATATATATATATATGTATATATATATATGTATGTATGTATGTTTTATATATATATATATATGTATGTATGTATGTACGTATGTATGTATATATGTATGTATGTATGTACGTATGTATGTATATATGTATGTATGTATGTACGTACGTATGTATGTTTGTATGTACGCATGTATGTATGTAAGTACGTACGTACGTGCGTACGTATTTGTGTATGTATGTTATGTATGTATGTATTATGTGTGTGTGTGTGTGTATATGTTTGTATGTACGTACGTACGTAGGTACGTATGTATGTATGTATGTATGTGTGTATGTATATGTATGTATGTATGTTTGTGTGTATGTATATGTGTGTGTATATGTAACTTTGGTTGTATGTGTATACGTCCGTGTGTACGTGCTTACGTACGTATGTGTGTATGTATGTATGTGTGTACAAAATGTATCTAAGGACAAAATGCGTGTACAGACTTCAAAAGTGATTTCTTCACACCAAAAAGGAAAAGCATTTGTACAAAAATATGTCCCAAAAAAGTGGTTTTCTAGTTTAAGTGGAATATTACATTCACCGATTAAAAATTTAACTGGGCTATTTTACGTGCAACTGGCATAATGCATTTAAAATACACACTCTGAGTGTAGTTATTGTTTAGTTCTTATTGCTTATCAAGTCGCAATTTATAAACGGTTGCTCAAAATATCCGCCATCAAAATCGATACACACATGGACACGTCTGACAATGGACTGTCACACCCTTTCAAAGATGCTGGGGCCGTTGCAATTGCTATGAAAGCATCAAAATTCCGGCGATGAAGTATCTCTTTGGCGCTAAATACACTGGGATTGATGTATGTGTGTATGTGTAAATGTATGTGTGTGCGTTTGTGTGTGTGTGTGGACATGCACGCCCAAGTGCACACAGCTATAACAATACATCTGTGGGATGATTCAGTACTACTCAATGGAAGAAATTTCAACCTCCCTGATTCTTTGACGTACTTTTTAGATGGAGCGAGCGTCCCGCAAACAACAAAAACAACCCATTGTCAAATTTTCATGAGCTGCAGCCGTGGTCCTGATATTGGATGAAACAGTAACAAACTATTCCACTAGCGTTCTCAGATTTTTCAGGTTGAACTCAAGTCTGCCCATCTGCACTGTTACAAGCCACCTCAATCAATGCTACTCTACCCTCTCTCATTGTTCTTAGCTTGGTTTGGTTTCAATTACAAAACATAACAACCCAAGCAGCCCTTGTCTGCTGACGGAAGTATAAATGTTCCTTGCCTTCCGCCTTCTTTAACTCGTTCGTTTTTTATCTTCCGTTATTCAGCTTCTTCTCGTTTGTTCCCTGGCTTGCTACCCTCTTCACTTGGTAAGGTTGGGAAGATTCTTGTCATTAGTATAGCTTTCTAATAAAGATAGAGCGAAATACATGCGGGGACTGCTCCAAAGGAGGAGGTTTATAGATGACGTAGGAGTGTCAGTGAATCAATTTTGTGTGCTTTGCACATAACATCTATCATTCTGCAGAGTAATAAGAGCAGAAATTTATGTACGTTTAAGTTCTCCTCTCTTAGAATATTATTATACAACTGTGATCTATTGCACAGAATTTATCTCCATAGAGGTAACAAAGTACAAGTTATATTTCAAACGCTGTTCCTGCAACAGAAAGCTGTTAACTTATGGTGAACTGTACAGTATTCGGCCCATGGATATTGAAACGAACTGAGAAGCACGACGAAAGATAACTTGTAATGTTCTAATGACTACTGTGTCCGTACTCAATCACGTAGGTCTGTGGCCCGACCCGCTTAAAATGTGATTCAGTTAATTCCTTGGACGCTGGACAGTGTAGCACGCATTCTAGATACAAGAAATAGTTCAATACATTTGTTAAGAAAAGCTGAATTCAAGATACCACTTGGAGATTTAGATGTCAAAGATAATATTATATATATTGAAGATGATTTCAGCAACTAGGCTGTAAGGTTAATTGTAAAGGTAAAGGTGGCCCTATGCATACCTTGAAGGCGTACGGAGAAGTGGAGTGACAGCTGCACTAATTATTGCCTCGGCACTGGGAGGAGGTTGGTTTACAGACCAAAAAAGACACAAAACGTACTGCTTAGGAGGAAGACCGGGCTCCACAGCCGGTCTAGAAATACTGGAAAAAAGAAAAATCCCTTAGTGAATTCTTTTGTCTCGGTATAAAGCAGTGCTTTCTTGGGAACGCGTTTGATCAGCTACACGATTTGAGCGACTTTGATAATTGTAAAACCTACTGGATACGTGATGCACCAACAGGTTTAACATTCAACAATAGTACATTCTGCCCACGCTGTATTTATGTGTCTTGTATTTATCTGAGAACAAACAGCGACTTGTGCCACTTACAACATAAACTGATTGGTTTTTATAACCGAGATGAAAAGTGTTTACAGCGCGGTACGGACTGGGTATTTAAATAAAGCGGTCTGCGCTTCGTGTTTAGAGGGTTAATATTCAAGAAAAATGTTGCAAAGATTTAATCTTTTAGATATGTGGTACGTTATCAAATGTGTAGAGCAGTAAATCTATTTGTAAGAATGGAAAACAATTCGCCTTGAAGACTTTGTCATATGCACAAAAAATGTTAACCTTTAACTGAAGAAAACGAATCGAGTAGCCGGTAGAGTGGGACAATAACTTGCCAGATCTTTTGCATTCCTTCTTAAATTGTGATGTCATATCTAATTATTTTTAATTTTATACTTTACAAGAAGCATATTAAGATTTATTTAGGATGTCCGAAATTATTCGTTGGAGTATGTAAGGACTGTGATGTTTTTGAGCATCTGTTGAACTTTTAAGCAAATCAAAGGAAATTTTTTATTTCAAATATTTCACTTCTGTACACCCTTCAATTATGCTCCTTTAATGTACATGTTTTTCAAGTTGTACCAATTGTAAAAGCGGTTATGTCGTGTGACGTTCAAGCAAATTACTGAAAAGTCTTTTATTTGTTCTGTATTTAACTGTGACCCCAAAATTAATGGTGGACGTACTAGTAGAAAGGTAAAATGCACCCTTGTACAGGCACTGAGGTTTTATACAGGCCGTACATCCCGTAGAGGTATAGCTCTACTCTTTCTTGACCACGGCACTAGAAGGGGGTCAGGGGTCAGCGTCACGCCTCTGCCGCATTTTACCCCCAGGAAAGACTCGGTACCCATTATATAGGAGGTTGGGTGGGCCCCAGGGCCGGTCTGGACAGGTGCGGAAAATCTCGCCTCCACCGGGATTCGATCCCTGGACCGTCCAGCCCGTAGCCAGTCGCTATACCGACTGAGCTACCCGGCCCACGAACTTACTAGTACATGTCATTTAATCGGTAACGAATTTTAGGCTGCAGTCCAGTAAAAATAAATAGCCGAGCTCAGGCGATTGTGTTAATGCATGTGGAATACGCGGAGGTATGTCGAGATGTCGAGATTCATGTCTGGAATGTACTGAAACTCCAAGCAATCACGTAAATAAAATGACGTCCAAAAAAATTAACGTGCTTTACAAAAGAAAATGAAGTTTAAATTACGTTTTGTAACTCTGTTTCCATACTTTAATCACTGCTTGTTTATCTCAAGTACGTATATCGTGGGGGAACCACGTACATAGGGTAAAAATTGTGATAAACGACAATATTATTGAACAAGTAAAAGATTTTAAATACTTGGGGTATCGCATATCAGAATACGGAAGTGATTTAGAAGATAAATTGCAAACATACAACAAAATA
>Ga0123352_10001993_pt1 | contig 27989 bp, 16 predicted proteins | sample TergutLab28metaG_FD_89700 | JGI IMG/M metagenome (GOLD analysis project Ga0123352, IMG submission 89700) | Labiotermes labralis P1 segment gut microbial communities from Petit-Saut dam, French Guiana - Lab288 P1 | ecosystem: Host-associated > Arthropoda: Insects > Digestive system > Gut ... | reverse complement strand
TGTGACACTGTTTCTTTTGTAGATGGTACCAGTGTTTAACCTTTAGAAGCCTACCGTCAACTATAGTTGACATACCGCACCGCTAACCTCCAAAGTTTCATTTTATATATTCATTCACCAAATATAGGTACTGAATATTTTAAACATGGTATATACTCTCCGTTTTTTCCTCTTAAAAATGCAGTTTGTTTCATAATTCTAACATATTTGGTTCCTGTATTATTCACATTTTATATACAGGATGTGCTAAAATTAAAAAAATAATTCCGGCGCCAAGAGGTTAAGGCAGTAGTGTAGTTGGGGTTTGTGGACCACTTGTTATAAACTGTTGACAACAGACTTGGTTTTCAAACAAAGCTGTTTGTTTGAATTCTTTCATCTTGTTTGAGCTCTCCTAAATACATTTAATTTGCGTGGATAGTCAGTGGTATTCAGTTAGTATAAAACAATAATTTGTTGTGATGGGCTGATGGGTCCCTGTGTATTGCATATTCTTGCTATATGGTAGCTGTGCTTATGGTTTGAGAGGTACCTACTGCCTCTGTTTTTAGGGCAGAAGCATGCGATCTGCAGGGAAAAATGGTATGGATATAGGAAACATGGACCAAAACTGATGCTAAGGGCCAACCAGTAGGAACAGATAAAAGTTAATCATTAGGATGGCTCATCATTTACCAAGTTGCTTTTCAGGTTGATATGCCTTCTTAAGCTCATTCATATAGCTATACAAGTCTAATTTTTCTTCTTCTTTCTTTTTTTTACTGTTGTTTGTGGCTTACTAATTTTATCTTTCAAATATCTCCTGTGTTTTTTTCCAGAAATGTATATCATTTCTTCCATCTCATGTCCATTCTCAGTTCATTTGGTCATTCTGAAGAATCTTTTCAAATTTAAGGCCCTTTGTAATATCTGGTAGCCTGGGGATGTTTGTACCAGTAATGAGAACAGCCAACTTAAAATGATTTTTTTATAATGTAGGAATGAATAAATAAATAAACAAACAGATTTTACAATGATGGCAGATATTAACAACAGAATTATGGAGGAATAAAACTTTCAACTTTCATGATAGTCTTTCTTTTTGCACCATGCTGCAACAGGATAACAGTCCATAATAATCTGCATGTACAGATGTGGTTAACATAATTCAATTACATTTTGTAACTGTGTGTTTTTTGGATAACATTTTGTTCTAGATTTGTTTCTTGGACTGAACTGTACTCATGACAATTATGGCTTTTGATGTGGCATATAGTACTAACCTAACTGCATTGTTTCATGTAAATTCTCTTTACCAGTTGTCAGTTTCAAAATATCTTGCTGTGAAATTTCATATGATATTTCATGACTTGACTGAGTACATGAATTCAGCAAATTCTTGCCATTTGCAAGGTTACATTCTTGAAAATCTTGCGAACAGTGAGGCCATGTTGTGCGACAGTGGATTAGGGAAATCAAAGACCCACAAAACATGATAATCTGTAAATTAATGAATAATGAAAACAAAAACATTTATTGGCTTTTGCAACAATGTCAGTGTTTCTGGGTGAAAGCTGTCGGTGACTGAATGATGTAGAAGGCATGGTTTACAGGAGACCGAAGGCCTAGCGAATAAAGAAATGATCTTCATTTGCCTCCTTCTGCATCTCCTTATACACCTCGTATGGTTCAGCGGCAGCTACTACATCATTCATAAATTTGAGAGCACCCTCCTATTATCCTGTGAAATGGTCAACCTCAAAGAAATGGTTGGCTAAGTTGTGTTCCATCTGGATGCTTAGTTGTAGAACACTGGTAGCCTCTCCACAACAGTTGCAAGCTATTGGTTCTCAGAGCACTGTCAGCTGTTTGAAAGTCCACCTCAGATAACTCAGCAGCATTAAAGTCAAAATTTTCATGGATACCACCCTACTCAAAATCTGTGAATCTTCTCTGCAACTTTGCAGGCTAACATGAGGATATTCCTTATTTTGTGCAGCTGGTTGAGGAATCAATGTAAGCCTTCTTTCAGCATCCATTTAGAGCCATGAACTTAACCTTTTTATTGGACTGCTTCATATTTACAATGCAGTCATTGGTGTTTCACAATTTCCACCATCCACTAACATTAAGAATGTTTTGCTTCTCACCTGCATCCTAGATATGGCAGAATGTGCAGCAAATGTAATGGCTGATACCCTGGTTGAGCAGCTGCAGGGTTAAGTTGTGTTCTTAGGCAATATTTAGCTTCAATATATGAATGGGTAAGACAAGGTCCTGCATATGCTCTGGGACATTATCAAGCGCAAGGATGATGACCTTGAATGCTAGATTCCTGGACTTCAGAGAACTTCTTCAAACCTTCCTCTCCTGGTATGGGCTACTCCCTCAATACAGTACCACTGACTTACAGTCATTTCTGTTTCTCACTTGGCAGTCATTCAAACAAGGTCCTGTCTGTCTTTTGAAGCAAGGGGTCATGAAAACTTAAACAAGAAATTTTTGCACCCAATAGAGAAGTGGTTTAAACCCATCTCTGATCACATTGTCATTTTCTTGACAAAATAAATAATTGATTCACTTACACCACACAGATGTGCAAAGCACCAGTACACATTTACTTTCCCAAATTGTCTAACACCTCCACTTTCTCTCAAAGTGATACCACTCTCTTTTTTCCTTTTATCCTTAGACTTTTCATCAGTGCATGCATCACTCTTTCCAGGCATAATTAAAATAAAGGGAAAACAGTTGGTTCTGAAAATTGTGAAAAGTGTGGTTGAAGTACATTCCACATGGCATGATATCTAGGTAGTTACTGAGTGTGATGGGTAGCCACTTTTGTATTCTTCCACAACCTTGAGCAAGTGTGACCACAGATTAGTGTGGGACCTATATGGAGATGCAGAAGGGTTGCCACAATAATTCTTCCAAACATAAGCTAAACCACATTGCCTCAACCCATGAATGAACAGGGTCTCCTGTACTTTCTCCAGCTCCACCGAAAAGTTGCCCTTCTTGTCATAACGTTAGTCCTCAGTCAGGAAAATATTATCAAATGAATGACCACCTGCTGTACACATATGATGTCTGGTTAGTAAGATTGCATAATGAACAAAAATATCTCTCCATACTGATGATCACCTTCCCCTTTTCCCTAGAAGAATAAATCTGTAGGTTCGGTGCCACCTTTGAGTCAGCTGAGCAGTACAAGTACTTCCACAAATACACCTTGTTCTTTGCCAAATTCTGTTGCTACTGTTTTCAGTGAACCTGGTCTGTAAAGAGTCCCGCCATTCCAAATTCCAAATCTCCTATCCATTTTCTGTTCATTTGGTCATTCCAAAGAACCTCTCCAACTCTAAGGCCATGTACATTGTCTGGTAGCATGCTATTGAGATGACAGGAGACACACTTAAAGTTATTTGTTAAATAACCTATGTATGAATAAATGTATAAATAACTAGATTCCAAAAGATGACAAAAATTAAAGTAAGCCTTTTAGGAACTCTCAGACTACATTAGGTTTGTGCATGATTAATCTGTCTGTCTTAATTTAATGACGTCTGTATATATAAGTTCTATAGGAGTGGTTTATTTTGTTACAGCAGAGCATAACAAGAAAGCTACTGCAGATTTAATTCAGTGCTACAGGGCTTTGACAATGGTGTGTGACTCACTGACACAGTCTCCTCCTTGTGGATGAACAAAGTCAAAAAACAGGAGATTATGGCAGATGTGATCCTTATTCGGTGGGTCTTGTTGGACAAGGGCTTAATGAGCACATTATTACAGATGTGGTTTGCGTTTAGTGGCTCCTGTTGCAGCAAGTAGTAACATGATGACAGGTGGTGTGATATGTGATGTGGTGCACAGATTGTATGAGGGAATTTTCATACTTCCTCAATGTCGTGCTTCAGGGTACATATGCTTACATGTAATTTAATTGACATTCTTAAGAAAAATACACCTTTCCCTGCCTCAATTTTTATGACACTCATAAGTGATCAAAAGAATTATGTGCAGATGTTATGTACCAAATTTTAACCAAATTGGGCAGTAAATGAGGAAACTGCAGATAAAAATTCATTTACTCCCCACCCCCTTTGTAAAGTGTGTTTCCACTAAGCCAGTTTTTACAAAACTTGTAATCACTCAGTACTTTTTGTGAGCATCTCTCTTAGCCAGTTTCATTCTTATCAGACAGAAACTCTATCACAGATGGACAAAAATTCATTCACTCTCTTAAGGCTTCACTACACTGATTTTCACTAATCTTACATGTGCTCAGTAGTATTACTTGGTGACCTTATTTATCTAATTTCACCCAGACTGATCAAGAAATATGGAAAATATGGGTATAAATTCATTTACCCCCTAGGTAAAATATTTTGCTGAGCCAATTTTCACAAAATGCACCTATATTTAACAGCTTTTGAATAATTCCTAAACTGAATTTCATGAAAATCTGACAAGTGGTGTAGTCACTGATACTGGATCACAGACGCACATATACAGCATTAATTTTGCTTCATAAGGAATGCCTAATCAGCAAGTTGCTACAGACATGGTTCATATTCAGTGGCTCTTGTTGCAACAGGGTGTAACAAGCAAGAGCAGCTCAAGTGAAGTGGAGATCATCCGGTACCAAGTTCTGATCCCAGTTACAGAAGTTCAAGTTCGAGCAAGCTCAGCTAAAGACATGGACTCTCATTTTCTGTGGGAGCTAATCCACCTGCGCAGTCAACTGCAGAGACGGTCAGAAAAGGTGTATGTCCTGTCAAACAGGTGAGTATCAGCCCTGTCATTCCATTCGTAACATTTGTTCCTCTCTGCAGCTATTCATTGGGTTCATCTAACAACAAAACGAAAGATTCTTTTACATATCACCGTAAGTTGAAAGTTACACTTTGCTAGCATATGACGCCACATAACGTGGTTGACAGGCATTAGTGTGTTAGAGGAATCTGCTTCCTCCATCTTCAGGGTAGAAGACCAACCCACACAGGTAGAGATGGTAAATGATACAGGGAATGAAGGTGCAAATCAGAAATGGTGGTCAAATTTCAAAATATGGGCAAAAATAAAATAGAAAAATATTTCTGAGTGGAAAAAGGTGTGAAGAAATTCAGAGGAGGAATAACAGGGGAAGGATTGGATGGATATCTTTTCTGAATTTTCTGTATGTATTTTTTGCACAAAAATCTGTCTCCACTTTCTTCCACCTCAGTTGTTGACCATTCTTTCCCACTGACAAATAGCCATTAGTAGGTTCACTTTATCCCACTGACTGGCTTTCTATCCTGGTTTCTGACTTTTTCCCTGTATTGTGTATGATATTTTCCTGCACAAATGATTCTTCTTCCTTAAAATGGAGGCAACACATTCACCCAGATCAGTTGTATGTGTGTACCAAGGAACATGGAGTCACCTCCCAGGCCATAATCTTAATTTTTCCCAGTATGTAACACGCTTCTCTTCAGGAGAATATGCTACACTTACCTGACCTGTTTTTGTAAACATAATACACGGTAAAATTTACTGTTTCAGAGCTGAAGATTCCAGTGTTAATAAAATTATGTCCAGGAAGTATTTCAAACTTCAATTTTATGTTGCCAAAGCACCTCACGTACTTTGTGTTTTCTATATGTGCAGTACTGCTGACTTCAGAAATGCCTTTCTGAAGACAGTCCGACAGATCATCAGAGAAAGTGTGAGAAACATGAGCATCCCAGCAACAAAACCTGTTACAGCAAATACAGGTACAAGAGATCTCAGATTTTTAAAGAGTTCAAATTAATTCAAATTGTTTGTTTTGCCACAGATGCTGACACAATGTGATTCATGAGAAAAGAAGGACTACCTTGTATGTCTGCAATTATTTATGTACTCTAAAATTATTTGCATTTGGCAAACATATTTTATGTTATATTGGAGTGATCAAAACTCATGTTTTTTACCCAGTTGGTCCAGGGTTCAAATCGTGGTCTTTTTTTTTTTGTTTTCCTCAGCTTCTCCAAATAATTGACATCACAGTACCATCCACATGACATCCATTTAATTATTTACTATTTAGCCCAACATTTGACACTATAATCTTAGCAATTGCACATGTAAGTAATAAACTTAGAATAAATATATTGTATACAAACATTTTCATTTGAAAAACCATCTTCATTATATACTACCATAAGTTTACATGCTAATATGATATGCAAAATTGAATCATTTATTCTCAAAAGGGGCATGAATTATTGGAACCAAATTTACAAGATTAAAAAGAATTATTCTGTGTTTCCAGCCTGTATCAGAATGAAAGTTCAAATGCAATTTAATGGCAGTTTTATGCCAGTGGCCACAGGGGACAGAACATGATGACTGTAGTAGAGTTGAAGTATGACTGTGTCTGCCAGAACACACTTTTTGTTAAGATGCCTTAGAGATACTAGTGACCTTATCAGTCATTCACACAAACATATAATTTGATACCTATGCTTATGATTAACGTGTACAGCATGTCATTTGAAACTTTGATCTAAATTAACTAGCTCCACATACCAAGAGCATGTATACATATAAAATAAAAAGTATCAAGCATCACTCATCCCACCATCCATTGATAATGATGGCAGAGAGTGTACAAAACATTGGGCAGCAATTCCACTTTCACGCAGCTGATTGTGCAAGAAGATTTTATTGTTTTGTAATGAATGTTACTGTTTACTGTCAGGTGCAGCAACAGGAACCACCACTACATCATCTGCAGCAGGTACAACAGCCAGTGATAATGCTTTGCCAACAACCAGCAAAGGAATTGTCATCCTCCAAGGCTCACACACTTTGGGGAAACCCAAGAAACCACCAAAGGGACCTCAGAGGCATTCTGCAGGGAACATTGATTATGATAACCTTGACACCAGTAGAGACTCTGGGGACGATGTTCCAGCTGGTGGCAGCAGCTTCCGATCCAGGAGCAAAACTGTCAGTCATGGAACAGGTAGGTGCACTTCTTAAGAGATGTACATTTTTTGAACCTGAATATCATGCTCATGTGGTTTGTCATCACACTTTGGTCTCACATTTCACAGCCCAAGTGCTTAATCATTTGAAATGAATATCCTGCCTTCATTTTCAAGGGTCAGTTTGTTCACTTCATCCCCTGAACCACTGGGACCTACTTATCCAAGAATGCAGAATCAGATTCCACAAGACTGGAATCGTCAGTTACACCACTAAAAATTCTCAAAACTCATATGTACTGAGCTTGTAATTGATGTGTCCTTTATATATAGAGTAATTCATGAATTACTGACATCACTGTAGGAGATTATTTTGTAGTCTTCAAGATCAGAAAAGATTTATCAATGTGGGTAGTATTCTGAATGGTTGCAGTGGTATGGGCGTTATTTGTACCATTGAATGGTGCAGGATGTAAACAAATTTCAGACATATCTCTTGCTGTTAACTCTTGCACTTCCACTCCTTTCTTGCCACCCAACTTGGACATCCAGGATATTAATTGTTGCAGTTTAGACAAGTATTCCACCAGTTACAGTGGTTCGGTAGAGGGGGTTAGAAGTGACACGCTGTACAGTATGTGTAGTTCCGCAGGTATGCTGCATCAGAAACAGTTCTTGGGCAGCAAACAGCACTTGTTCACAGCCAAGTGACGAGGTGTGTTGCTGCTGAGGGTGGAGTTTTTTAAATCAGAGTCAGTGTCAATGAAAAGCAGTTTCATGAAGTTAAATTTAGAATTTAAATTATCAGTAGTGTGTTTGTGTATTATTTATTTCATATCTTATTAGCCTTTAAACAGTTCAGTTGGTGTTTAAATTTGAGCATATGGTTAGTGGACAATAAAACGGAGATTATGCAGCATGTCTTATACGTGTAGTAATTTCTTTGTTGCCTAAATATATAAAATGGATTTGTAGGTTTTTTTGCTGCAATCACATATGCAACGTAGATCATTTAAAGGGCAAAAATATTTGTCTTTCATTCTAAGTTCCAAACAGTCATAACCCCAAAACTCTTCAAAATCGGACACATGTTTATGTGTGGATTTTTGTTCAGAGATCATCTGCTACAGTTATTTCCAAAATTCATGAATCACTCTGTATATCTGAGCTTCCACAGTTTTCCTCCTCATTCCAGGCACATGCCATAATAGTGCCTTTAATTAGGCAACTGTGCTTCTTTTCACATCCCTTCCAATTTGTTATTTGCTGAATGCCCTCTCATTTCACACTGCACAGTCAGAGCTAGGTAGACCTTACTACACAGAAGGGAAATGCACCATTTATGCCTGCACCATCAGTTGTGTTCAGGCCACTGACTTTATAAGTTAATTAGTTCACTGAAATGTAAGAACTGACCTCTTAAAATGCTGTATGTGCGTTGGTGTGTGCTCACATGTGTGTTTGTGTGTGTGTGTGTGTGTGTATGTGTATGTGTGTGTGTGAGAGAGAGTGAGATGTGTACATTTTTTTGCATGTACATTTTGACTAAAATTTGCATTTCAATTTTCACTGATTGTATTATTAGCCAGTCACATAATTTACACATATGTAGCTCCAGGCAGGAAATGTGTTACACATAGAGAAATGAACAGAAAAGTTGTGGCCATTGAATGAAACATTGTTTAGTTTTATATAAGGGGATACTTTCACCACCTGAGATCCATCGTGTTGTATTAGACTGTAGAAAGCCCAGCATCCAAAGAGGGTAAGAGATTATTTGATTTATTGTTTCTCATCTCTTAAATTGCAAATTCAAGGTTAATAGACCAATCTTATGCACACTTTCAGTTTAAATTCTTACTACAGCTTAAATAATACTGTGGACATTTTGATTCTACAGACACAAGGAATCCCCCATAGAATATTGTGACAGATTTATCTTTAATACTTTTCCTTAAGCTTAGTCTTCTGGGATGTGGTTTAGATAACTTGCTGATTCTACCTTGAGGTTAGCAGAAAATGGAAGCACAAGGTTTGTCTAGAGTATTTTATGTGCCCATTAATGCTGAGACAAGCTTTGACATTGAGAGTTTGCAACAAAAGATAATAACAGAGTTAGCTCACACGTGACTGATGTGAATGTAATACTTTTTTAATTGGAATAGGAGTTTTTCTGGAAAGTAACAGCGTTCTGTCTGACTTCAACTTGAATGCCGTCTTTCTTCCAAAATCATGGAATTTTTTGTGAGTAACCAGCAGTGCCTATCAACTAGACAACATAGCGTCATATACCAGAAAACCGTGACCTTAATATTCACTTCCATCAGAATGTGACTCATGTACTTTTTCTTGTTATGTACATAGTCTCCAGATGTAGACTGTGAGAACTGACTTATTATGTTATCATGCCAGAGGAAATTACACCGAACCGGTCAGACATTGATAAGAATTGTGATCCTGGCACGAAGTCAGAGGGTGAAGAGGATTCACAGAGCAAGGTGAAGGCAACACTGGGACGTACGCCAAACCACTTAAGCCTCAGCACCACCTCCACTCTATCAGCAGGCAGCACAGGCAGTCAGGCACGTCTCATCCAGTCCTCACATCAGCCTGAGAATTATCAGCCCACAACAGTGAAGGACTTAGGTAAGCCAACCTGCATGCAGTGCTACCTGTCAGGCAAGTACATGCCAAAGTGATAATGCTGAACTTGACAAGAAGCTCATTGTTGCTGAGCAGCCAGTTAGGTGCTTCAAGTGCCTTGGGGGCAGAATAAGTGTTGTTGAAACATTATACTGAATGATAATAAATGTGAAACTACTATTCCACATCTGTGCCACCATCTTGCAGCCATTTGTAACAGGATGGTTCAGTGTCCTTCATGCAGCATGCTGGTTTGCAGCAATATTACTTATATACTAGCATTACCACTGAAACTGTGTTCCTTTGTATCATGTTAAAAGTTAAAAACTTGCTGCTAAAAATATGGCCTAGAACTTTAGTTCTTTCGAGGTCTCCCCTTCATGTCACTGGCTTTTATTTTAGAAACTTTTAATGTGTTTCTTGTGTCATATTGACAGAATTGTGTGTGTCTCTGTATTTGTGTGTATGTGAGCATGCACATGAACACACTTGTGCACATACTTTCATGTGAACAACAGATACATATATGGGTAGCATGCCATATGTGCCCAACCCTCAATTCAAGATGATTTATTGTCCTACAAAATCAGCGATTTATTTTATGTACATAAATGAAACACAGTGTTTAAAAAATCATTTCAAATAAACAGCTACTGGAGAAGTGCATCATAAGAATGCCATATTATTATTATTATGCCATTTATTTATATTGTTTAGTTCCATGTGATTTAATGGCTCTGCTTTAAGGTACATTTCATAATGGCAAATTATCAGATCTGATTCCATGTTTATAACTTGGGCACTTTTACATGTAAAGTTTTAAATGATGGTGTGTGGTTGAGGTTACCCACATATTTGACTTTTCCATCTCGTTTTTTGTTAAAAACACACGGTTCAGAAGGTGGCTGTGTTTCGATTGTCAGGTAAAATGCAGGTTATAAAAGCTACTCTGTTGGAGCAGTTGGATGGGGACAGAGAACAGCTCCATCCATTGGACAGAAAAGAGGGTGTTTCATACATTTTTATACATTGCTTAATGAAGGAAGCACTATGGACTTTTGACCTAGAATGAGATGAAAAAAAAAGTCAAATATTTGTCACATCATCCTCACTTTTGCTCAACCAAATAGATTGAACAAGTAAAACACATCTTTGGGAATGCTCAGGGCATGAGCTGTGAGGTGAGTCACATTGCCTTATGTGGCTTAGTTTCTGTGAGTCAAGTGATATCTGTTGGCAGCTGGTTGAACTAAATTCAGGTACATTGCATATGGTATTAAATTTAATATTGAATAATATATGTACATACACACATACATGTATGTGTGTACATATGTATATGTACAGTTGTACATAGCACTCAACAAACTGGCTCTTCAAATCACCCATGACAAGTGAAAAGTTAAGGCTGACTAGTGGAAAAATCTTTGAATTTATTCTTTAACCTTAAGAAATAACACATTCAACTCTACACACATAAGCCTTGACAAGATTTTATTTATCCACATAGCTCTTCTGGCATTAAACAATTACTATTGGCTTATAGTATTCATATTTATATAAAATGGTGCAAATATACAAAAAACAGATCATTATTATTGAAATCCAAAAACTTCCTGCAAAATAAGAATTTTTAGGATTTTAATAATAATAATAATATGTATTTTTTCTATATATCTGCACCATTTGGTACAAATGTGCTTCGAATGCAATTAACCAATAGTAATTTTGCGTATCACTTACAAATCCCTGAGGATGATTGAGGTTGACCAAAACATGTCAGAAGTGTTACGTGTATAAATAAAATCTTGTCAAAGGTGTTGCTTTTTTCAGTGTTTTTGATTGTCTGTATGCAGTAAACAATGAATACATTTAAAATTATTCTTTAATGACAGTTTCTACTATCTTTCCTTATTTCTCCACAGCTGTCACACAGTAAATCATATCTTGTATACACATTATGCAGTACAAGGAGCTGTATGCCTGTTATGTATATATTGTACATATCTTATGCACTGGCTTGGAGGAATTACAGTGACATTGGTAGGTGTGATTAATTTTGTGAAGAAATATATACCTCATAAACAGAGCCAACATTTGCTGGGTGACCCTTGTACATATACATTTAATCTGTGTTACTTTTTTTAAGGCTGTGTGTTTTTGGTACATGTGTTGGGTTAGTGCCCCAGTTTGACACAGTTGAATATATCACATAGTGTGAACATCAGATTTCACACAGATTCAAGAGGGGCTTGCAACTGTGCAGGCTACTGCCTTCCCACTAATTGGTTGTGATGCCAGTTTTAAATTTATGGTCATCAGACATATAAAGAGAGACTGACAGTTGTGCTGCATCAGGGAATTTATATCTGTATAGTGCTGGAGAAAGGGCAGAGAACTCTTCCTAAACTGAGGATACAGAAAGAAGTCCCATGGATGATAGCCCTCTGGAATTCCTACTTAATACTGACTGTTCTATTTCCCTCCAGTGTCCTGTAACCTATGTCATTCTGACCACAGCACTTGTTGCTAATGATGGTAATCATATAATTATCATTAAGGCCATCCAGGTGAACAGAGTGACAAGACAGTCAGAGGGGAATACAGGGAAGTATACTGCAGGTGGAAATGTTAGAGATGTGGACAGGGTTAATCCTCATGCAGCGTCAGGAGGCTACCACAAAATTACCCTGTGCACATGATACATTGACACTCACATACTTCAATCAGCTGGCCACTCTATAAAACCATTATGACACACATTTTATCTATAATCATTGCTTTATTTATATGTAATTTATTGAGCAGTACTATATGTAATGCATACCATATATAATCATATGACCAGATAACAGTGAGCAAGAGACTGGCAGGGCTGTGGAAGGAAACAGTCACCATTTGAGCCAAACTTCCTGCAGGTTATGTCCAAATTTTGTGCTCTTATCTTACAATGTGCGCTGCAGTACTTGAGTTTTAAATGCTCTTGTCACAGAAACACTCTGTCCTACAGACTTGAATACACAAAAGGGTGAAACATCCACTTTTCGTTTACAGTATTTTCCATTCTTCTTGTTCACCTTATTAAAATAATGTTTGCCTGTGCAATCAACCATGGGTATCTACCAACATAACTTGGAACTCTTAAAAAAGCAGTTTCCTTTTTTGCTCCCTCGATAGTAAATGAGCCATAGGCAGTGAAATTGCTTTTCCACCACATATATGTCGAGACAAGACAATATGGTTGCGTTGGAAGAAAACTGCACCTGGGTAAATATGGTATATACCATGGATTTTCATGTGCATCCTCCTGCAAATTCTTGTGCGGCCACCAGCTACTCTCATGACTAACAAGTGAATTGTTGTTGAAACAAATTTTTATGGCACCTGTAAATTCTCAGACCATTCTTGTGTTAGTGTTGTGCATTGTCCAGTGCAATATTGTTACGTTGCTGTTGGGTTAGCTGGGGAAGAACATCTTGTGAGTGTGTTCCCAGTCCACAACTTGTGGTAAATTAATGTAACCATATTTTCCTAACGCTTTGCTGCAAGCGAATTTCAAGTCATGTGGTCATATAGCTCGTTTCTGACTTTTAAGTAAGGCCAAGGGAATTTTTTCTTCTGAAATGCTAGTATGTATGTACACGTATATAAGGAACATTATTTGTAATACTGTTACAACAAAACAATTTCTACGTGCTGCCAGAAAGTGGACAGTAAATTGTTCTACACTGCCTGTTACATGTTGTTGCTGTACTGCTGATGTAGTCTGACAGATATCAATTAATAGCAATATCATGCTGGGGGTTTTTGCTTTGCCAATTACGTATCGGACAGCAGTAATCCAATTGTATGAGCTTTAAGATTCTCACAACCATGAGAGTTCATATCATGGGTCTTCTGGAATGTGATGCTGCATAATATGGTAGATATGTACCAAAGACAGAGAAACCTGCCACTTCCATCTTCAGAGAGCAGGACGGAGGCAGGATGTTTCTCTGAAACGTTGGCACCTATCCAGCAAACTACATGGTGTCATGTCTCAGAGGATGAAAATTCCAGTGCTCCAGTTGTTTGGAAGTTGAACTTTATGGAGTAAAATGTGATGACAAATTGTGTATATTGTAGTGAAATTTCCTAAGACATGAGTCAATAAATTAGGAATGTACTAAATGCTTTCCTACATATCCTGCTGGCCAGTAAGAGTGGTGGTGCTGTATCCTGAAGACAGGGATATTACATTAATACAACTTAAAGTATCATTAGCTTCCCAGTACCTTTTACCACAATTAATGGCATAGTTGTCATCCATTATTTTCAGAACATAGTGGCTAAATATGCAAATAAGTTAAAGTTGTAACCAGTTGCGGAAAATTTTTATGCAGGTGCTCTATGTGATGATGTTACAGGTTACAGATTTGCCTGAAAAACTATAGGCAGTACAGTATTTTGTAATAATATTAAATTTAGTGTGACTCACTGCCATGCATTCCAAGACTACAATATGAAATGCTTAATTACACCCTTGCAAGAAGGTCAGTCAAGAAATTCCTGTTTCTATGACTGTAGATCAATGCTCTTCAACCACCTTCTTTTTGCATACCACTAACATTAAAAATTACACATACCACTAGAAACTTGAAGTGTTAATAATATAGAATTCCTGCTTTTCTAATTTAACTTTTTTATAGTTAACATTATTTGTATAACAATTTAAAGTACTACTAAATTATTAAATTGATAATTAATGAAACAAGGAAATCAAAATATTTTTGCAGCTTGTGAATTAATACAAATTGCACCATGATCACACGTCTGGACACACTGCGCAGGCTTAGTACCTGTTGCCAGCTAGGGGTAAAATTTCTTAGAAAATGCAAATAACTATTACAGGATTCTCTTACTTACTGCTAGGACCCATGCAATGGTATTTTGGGTTAGTAGATATTAGCTTTCTGCTTCGCTTTTACCATCAAAATATTGCAACTAGGTGTGGAAGATTGGTGAATATATAAGGGTTTATTACTCTCTAGTGACCATCATTAGGGATGTAATTCAAGAGCTAAGAATAACCAGGTTATTCTAGGGTCATCAGTTCCTGCAGTCTGGCAAACTGTTTCGTGTGTTTGAACATGTTACCGTAACAACTCCAAACAACAAATTAGTGTTTTGTTATACACTTTATAAATGTGTTTCCTTTCATTGAAAATACGTTCAAAACTCTTTCAATAAAGAAAGTAAAATCTTAAAAACTGAATTATGAAAAATGATAATACCACCCGTTGAAAAGCACTGGTGTAGTTTGTAGGGGTACTCTCTAGTGTCTACTCTTCCTGTTACACAATTGTCATGTTAATATATATCATCTCTTACACAGTGTGACAATCCATGCACTATGCTAGTAATTGTACTTTTTCTCATTTAAAAATTGAAAAAATTGGATTGTATGAATTGTGCAAGGAAAGCAATATACAGTTACTGTGGACACTGAATTGACTGCAGTAATGTCTGATTTTTTTGCCACTCTGTTTAAAATTCAAAACAGTCAGTGCAGCGTTATGCCTTGATATAACAACCTAGCACGCTTTTAGGACATCTCTCCTCTGTACACACACAGTAGTTTTTCTTCTCACTCTCTTGCAGTCTTGTACAAATACTGCTGCAGGTATCTTGTTTCCCATCTAAAACACCAGCACAAATCATAATCACACCCTCACAAAATCACCTGAATTCATTCTGAAAGTAGTTCTTACCTGTTTCCAGTGGCTCAGCGATTTACTCTGATAACAACTTTTGTGGTTTTGTATAGAGTGAGACACCAAAATGGTCCATTTCACTCTGATAAGAAAACCCTTTCTTCAGGGAGTGAATAAGAGAATTGTGTGATCTGCTCACAAAGAACCCATCCTCCCTCTCATGCTATTAGAGTTCACCTCTATCCCTGTTGCTTCACCTATGAGTTTGGTCCTGCACCTGGATTTCTCAGCTGGGAAGTCTATGTCATTGTACATGATAAATTGACTTACGTCAATGGATTGTTGTGCTGTGACTGCGTTCCCTGCCTGCCTGGAACAGTCTGCTGTGACGGTGGGGTTCTTTAACCCTAGTCTTGATGGATCAACCAGTTTGTGCAAGGTGCACATTTCTACACCTGCAAATGGTGCTGTGTATGCCTGGTATATAAAATGCAACACCTTTCTTTTGGCACAATTGTAAATTTTATGATAACGTTCTTTTCACTTTCAACATGCTTTGAGCATAACAATCATCTTCAGGTAAGTCTCTCCTGTAACAAATGAACGTGCAAACATACAATGCCAAATTCTATTACATCAGGATCATGTAAATGTATTTAAAAACAAGACAGGCAATGTACATATAACATATCATTGAGGAACTTTTGCATAACTATTGGTGCTGTGGAAAAGCAACAAGTATTTACCTGTTCTGAGAATCTGTAACCTTAGTTATCCAGCGTGCAAAGTGCAGACACCCTATTACATTAACGACTCTGGCCTTTCTGGCACTACCATATTTTTCCACATTATCTCATACTTGGCATGATTTTCAGAAAAAAATTACTGTACATAAAATGTGTGTTTTGATTTTCTCTACAACTTTTGTGTGAAATATTTCTTATTCTAAGAAGTATCCAACGAGATATTGTCACAAATGTACCTATGTCTTCATGTAGAGTGCCCATTATTCTTGTCAGATTTGAATCAAATGTGAATTTTCTCAACATATTTTTGAAAAATACTAAAATGTAATATTTCATGAAACTCCATTCATTGGGAGCTGAGATGACCCACACAGGTGGACTGACAGACATGAAAAAGCTAATAGTTGCTCTTTGCAGCTTTGCAAATGTGCCCAAAAAACTAGTTAAAAGTGTAAGGTCAAACTATTAAGCAGTAAAAATAACAACTGTTTTACAGGAGATGCATGTGTGTAGAATAAAGAACAATTTTCAGCAGCAGACTTGCTTACAGATGGCTGTTAACAGTCAAAACACACTGTAAAAAGGAACTTACTAAGTTTTAGTTGTGCCAGCACAAATGTGTTGCATTTTATATACTTTTGATTCAGCACAATGAAATATCACATTTCAAGACATGCCTGGTGTTTTGAAGCCTGTATGACAGAAGCTGGAAAGTTTCCTAATATCTTTGTGTAACCTGGCTGGTGTGGTTGAAAGCATTTTCAGTCAAGATCAGGAAGGCAGATTATGTGCAGCCCTGTCTAGGATATCAGATTTTTAACTTGGTCAGGTTGACAGTACTGTGTCATAACTGTGTTTATGAAAGGTTCTCTGTAGTATGTTTGGTTCACGACAGTGACTCGCCTGATCACAGTTGACTCTGACTGTTTGTGCCAAGGTGGACAGCAAAACTTCTTTGCTGGGTGGCAATGCAAATAGTGACTGCCACTGACACCACAAACTTAAACTAACTGACACAATTTACACTCAGATGCCTGAGAATAATAATGACAGACTGCTCTCTGTCCACTCCTTCCTCCACCACCTATCATAAACCTTTCTCACCTTCTTTCCTACCTCCATCCTGGAAGACAGTAACAGACTGGGTACCAGGAAGTACATTGCTCTTCCTCAGCACATTATCATCAGTGGAAAATACTTCCTTCCCCTGACTTTGTGTAAAGGTGATGCTGGGTACTGAAAGTTGACTGTGCTAACAACCACTAGAAATTGGGCTTTATTGACTGTGACCTGCCAAACATCATGCTGAGGTCAAGAGAATTTAAATTGTGAAGCAGATAGTATGTGAGCTGTTTGGTATAGCCAATTCCACAGTTGAGTAGACATTTTATAATGAACAGCAGAAGGTTTAGAGCATTTTGTGTCCCTTAGCTACAGGATCGACACAGCAGTAGGATACCCTGCAGCTCCAGTATAGCATGTCAGCCTCCTGTACATTAATTGTGATTACAGACACTCTCCTGTCTTTAATTATATTTTGAATTAGGATGTCTTGGAGACCAATTTATTATTTGCGAATCCATTCTTTTATTAACTTGTCAACCACAGTTAATTTCAAATTCAGTTCTATCCAACCAGAAGGATGTGAGCCAGAAAATATTTGAGATGATATCAGTACTGGCACCCTGATTCTGATTTTTATTGACAAGATACAGCTTCAACAAATTGGTCAGTATTTATAAGTCTTGAAGCTTTTGCAGTGACAGATTTCAATGAAATTTTCTTGAGCAGACAGCTGCATCAGGGTTTGAAGGTTTTCCGATGTTCGGGAAGTAACTCCATCCAAAAATTATCAGGGTATGTCGGTGGTTTGGTAGCACCAAGCCTGATGATGAGGTGGACACCTAGTCATCAGTTTTGGTGGTACCAAACCACCAGCACACCTTGAAGATGGAGACAGAGTTAGTTCCCAAAAGTCAGAAAACCTTCACATCTTATGTGGCTGTGTGCCTGGGGAAATTTCAGTGGTTTGTTGAGGCTGATGAAAACTAACATAGCAGCACCACACATTACAAGCTTCATTTCTGAAATTATAGTAGTTTATGAACTATTTCAGCTGGTCTAGGCAATATAACCCTAAAAGCAGATGGAAAATATTCTACAAATTTTATTGAATGTAGTTTTTGTATGAGATGTTTTCAGTGCCTCATCATCTCAATTGTTTGTGTTGACAACAGTAATTTTTGAAACTCAAATTGCAAAATATGAATATGTCATGCAAATTGCATGGTCTTTTATAATTTTCCCCTTTAAGTACTGCATACTGAGAAATAAAACTTGCTTATATATGGCTTTTCCTGGTTCCGTTGGTATTGAGTACAATGCCAAGTTAAAGAACATATGAAACTAAATATATGCATGGGCCCCAACTTGGAAATATTTATTACAAAAAATTATATTTAGTCCTGTTGTGCTTTTCATCTGCATTTCATACACCACGGTCTGAATGTGGGCTTATGGTGTTGTTAAACTGTTTACTACATTATGCATTTTAAGTGTTATTACTCATTTGTATTGAATTTCTAAGTGGATCATGGCTGACAGTGCGAGGTACCGGGGCAAATTTGACGCAGTTCATTAAATAGTTTAGTGTAGTAAAGTTAGCATGTCTTCATACAAAGAGTTACAGATGGACTGTAACTGTAGTTACTGTCTTTCGATATTTGTTCATCATGTTCAGACAGTGATAATAAAATTGTGTGTGTGCAGCTTCAGTTATTATGCAGATGAATAGTTATTGACATGTTAATCCACCAAAGACTGAACACCAGTACTTATTTTACCTCAAATACTGAGGAAGAATGCATAATTTGTGCATTTTCATAAAATTAACAGGCTTCATATACTACAAGAGAGAAGAATTCAGAATGAACAGTTTTCCATGCTTCCACTCTTGATCTGTAATTAGTATGTAAAATATTGGCCACATCTTTGAAGAAAAAGTGAATAATTAAGAGATAGATGCTTGTGAAGAAAATAATATGTAGTACACTATATGTTTAGAATTTTCAGATGTTGTACCTATTTAATTCATAATACGTAAAGGTAAAAGGATAATCGTAAGCAAAAAAGTCACTTTTTGAGGAGGCAGATTGTAGATTTGCTGAAAGGAAGGTTTGTTTCAAATATGCACAATAGGTATGGTTGATCAGTGTTTCTCTTTCTTGTAAACTGCATAATTACTTCTAAATCTCTTAGGACTAAATGTGAAGGACAAATTCAAATAATACTCAGATGGAAGTTATGAGCAGATTATATTCAGTAAATCTTGTATATATCATATCTCCCTCTAAAAACCTAAAAATGAAAGTGTGTAAATTATAATTTTATACATTGTGTTATGTGGACTGAAACTGTAAATGATGACTGCAGATGGGTGAGGGGAATATGCTGGTAAATTAACAGGAACAGTGTAGATTACATAATGATATTCAAAATTTGTAGCAGAATTAAGTTACAGTGCAAAACACGTACCATGCTTGGGTCAGTATGAAAATACCTACACGTTTTCATGCGAAAACTTCAATATGTGAAGGGTCCACCTGTAATAAAGCAGGTACAGATAAAAGGTAATATTAAGGTATATCTATAGATGGTATTGAAGAGACAAATATTAGTGTATGTGGTGATCTTCCATCAGGCCTTATCCCACCATAGGTGTTCAGTCAAACTATATGGTGATGGACTGTACCATCTGGTCCCAGCCATTTCACCACAATGTTCAGTCATACCGTAACAAAATATATATAAATTGAATGTTATAATGACATGCCATGGCTCAGCCAGTGAGATGCTGGCTCCTTGCCCTAGAGTCGTTGGCTGAGTCCTGGTTAACTTACCATGAGATTAGGGGTGGACATAGTGGCACACGTGCAGGTCTTTCTCTGAATTTTTCCTAGTCTTTCCCATGACACATAATTCTATCATTCCTCCATGCTTATCTGTCACTGCTGCCTGAGATGTGTGACCCCCTGACCAGCAAAACATAATTCCATCCTCAGTTTTTCACCTAGCCCTGGACTGTTCACAGAATAAGGAAGTGCATTATTTATAAGTTGTAGTTTGTAATAGGATCTGTATTTTATGTCATATACGAAGTTACATATGCTGATTTATTGTACAAAATTTAAGTTTTGTGTATAATAGGGTTTATAATCAAGCATCACACATGACAATATTGCGTGTAGATTCCCGCAATATCATTTTTTGTCAAAATACATTCAGTAATGTAAAAGATAATGCACACAAATATGTATTACCTCTATCCATTTCATCCAATTAACATGTGAAAACAGTCAGTGACTAGCAGTCAATCGGACTGATTATCCAAATTTTTCATGCTACTCTTGCTATAGTCAGTAGTTGTAAAGAAGACTTCAGAACATAAAATTAATCTGTCATTACTGGCAAATTCAAGGGAAATAAATGACATGTTCTGTGCCAGTTAGCCTCCATCTTGTAGACTAATGTTTGTCTTATATAACAGACTATTTTGCAGTGTTCAAGTATTTTTACATCAGGCAGGTGTAAAGTATACGTACATGTACGTGTGTCTGTGTTTATTGAAAGAATGAAAAATGCAGGTTTACGAAGTTCCTAGTAAAACTGATATACATGCTGTACTCAGAGAACAACTTTTCGTGAAGTGTTTTATATTTAATAAAGTACAAATAATAACTACCCCTCTAAAGTGCATAACCACCTTAATAATATTTACTGACACAACAGGTCTGTGTATTTTATGGTTGATATGCATTGGTCATTTATAAGTATCATCGTTACAGTTATCTTCGTTATCATATGTCATCTTATTGTCATAATTTGTATTTAGTTCCTTAATGTATGTAACATTCTTGCCTGTTACATGTACTTACTGTATGATAAGCAACAGTCTGCAGAAAGAGAAACACTGTCAAATGATCACCATGAACTCTCAGTCAGTAAACATGACATATTTCCTGTTGGTTCAACGCTAAAACCCACTAGTTACTAACCTGTTTGTATATATAAAGTAACAGTTAAATGAAATGTAGTGCATATAATTTTGTAGTGAGAATTCAGAAATGTAAGTAGACAGGAAGGTCTTAGATGATAAACTTAGTTGAAGAATGTTGGCACAATGTAAACATAAGAATCTGCCAATAAAATGGTTACTGTTATGTATGATCTCATCATTTTAAACAGCTGTAAGACAAATATTTTGCTTTGAGTTTTATTACATGAACAGCACCAGACGCTGACATTAGAGCTCATATCATCCAGTCATTATGATTTGCATCCTTGGTACTGTAATAATTTTTGCATGGTGATCCACTGCACCAAGTCTTGTCAATCCCTATCCTTTGGCTTGCATCACTGACCCACAGCATATGCAAAAAGCTTTCTTTCTATGTCTGTTGGTTTTCATACATTCCGAGCACATCGAAAGATATGTTGCCTGTTTGTTTATTGATGTCACTGTATGTTGTGCTGTAAAGTTGTGCAAGGAGGACAGTTTTCAAAATTATACATGAACAAATAAACTACAGTGTAAATATACACAACACTAACTGGTTGACTTTTTCTGGTTGTAGGGTCGCCAGTGTGGAAACCAAGAGACATGGTAGGCCTAGGCGAAGCAACCACTCTTCCCCGCAAGGGCAAATCCTCCTCAACATCCTCTTGTTCCGAAAACACGACCGCTAGAGACCGTGAGCGTTGTTTAGTGTATGATTTTCCTGTTGTGAGAAAGCCAGAAGGCTCCACCAGCACACACGAGACTTCTTCATCCTCATCAACTAGCACCCAGCAGCCCTGAAGAGAAGTCCACGACTAAAAACATAGGTAACTCGGCAACAGGTATTTAAGACAGATTTGTTAATAAACCATCAAAAATCCATTTCACACCTCCTTGCTATTACTGTTGTGTTCTTAGAACTAAGCAGTCAAGCATTTAAAAGAGATGCGTTTCTAATTCTACCATGTTGTGTATACAGATCTACCTGAAATTGGTTATTAAAAAACAACTCCTTTTCTTTGTGGTACAGCCAGCTGGATGTCCTGTTTCCAGAGTATCCATGCATCTGTGACTTACTCTTCACTTTGAAGGATTACAATTCCATCTTATCCTTATTTACATGTCATAACTTGTTCTATCTACATGGCTTGTCCATCTTTCCCTAAATGCTGTATACTCCTCAGATATATTGCTAACACAATATTCCTTACATATATCAGTATATCAGTAATCTTGTACATCTAGTTAAATATCTGTATATTCTTATTTTGTTGCTTATAAGCTTTTTTATCTGTAGATTAGCTAATGTTTTGTGTAATTTCAAGTACAAACTCCCAAGCACTGTTATGCCACAGATTATATAAATTGTTCCATTTACACATAACAATATTTACATTTTGTATTCCAAACATTCATTATCATCTAGACTTACCTTGTTTTACCTAATTATTTAATTTCACATATTATGTAGCACAATCTTACTGCCTTTTTTTCCTCAACAGAAAATTCTTTAGTAAATCAAGTAGCCAAACTTCAGATTGCTTAGAATTCATTTTTTACATCCTTCTCTTTGTCCACAAGAGTTTTTTTTAAATTGTGCAGTAGCCATTCATTCTCTTTTTAATACGATACATATTACATACACGCATGCGCATGCATTATTTTGAATGGCATTTCCTAAAAATATATGACATATTTCATTCATGTTTCATTATATTCATCTAGTGTTTTTGGAATTCACAAAACCTTAGCATTTCAAGTTCAATGAATTCATCTTCCCAACTTTTCCAATTCCAGACTTTTCTGGCAACTCTGTACACAGTCAGACATGACAAGAACTATGCATGCCTAAGTTTTATTCTTGTTTGAAGAATACTGTTTTTTAGAATGTGATGCCAGGATGCTGATATTTTGGATGAATGTACTGCCTCCACTTCACTCTTCTACCATAAAGGTGGGGGCAGTGTTTTCTATTAAAATTCTACCAGTCTTCACAGCATGACATGCCATGTTTACTAGTATGAGAGACTTGACATGTTTTAACAATACTGAAGAATACTTTTTTTTATGTTGTCTTAAATCTGTCCTATTAATTGTAGAGAGAATTATCTCTCTAACGAATCAACCTAACCTAACCTAACCTAACTAATTCACTACATGGAGCCGAGTCCTCCTTAAGGTGATAATGGGTACTCAGATTTTCAAGGCATTCCCTGCATTTTATGGATTCTGAATATTCTTTACAGTCTTAATATTATTGATATTTGATGCATTAAAGATGTTACACTTATAGTTCCAACAAAATGCACATATAGTTAACAAATGTGTATTTATATTAGTGGTATCTTATCATATATACTCTCCTATGTTTTGGCTCAGGTTAGCCTTCAACAGGGAGATTCAGACACAAAAGGGATGTGTTTGAACACAAAAGTACATCGTTGTCAAATATGCAGCATATAGAAATATAAGATCTTGCAGCAGTACATAACTTTGTTTTTACACAGTGCACATCACACTATTCATTACAGGGACTAGAGCCACGTCAGGATCGTAAATACTACAAACAAACATTAGCATAATAAAGCACAACACATGTGAACTTACCTGGAGATGTGCTCAAATTACTGGGAGAAGGTGGTTTGAAAATAATAACCAAATTGATCTACACCATTTATGAAACTGGTGAGTGGCCCAAGGACTTCACAGAAGTTACAATGATCGTCTTAAAGAAGAAGCCACAAGCTACAAAATGCAGTGACCATCGCACAATCATCCTTATTGCACATACAACAAAGATAGTAGCAAAGATACTTAGAAGAAGAATTGAAAGGAAAATTGAGGATGTACTCAGAGAAGATCAGTTTGGATTTAGAAGAGGAAAAGGAACTAGGGATGCAACTGGGATGCTGAGAATAATAGCAGAACAAACCTTGGAGATAGATGAGGAACTATGTGTTTGCTTCATAGACTGGCAGAAATTGTTTGACTGAGTCAACTGCACCAAATTAATGCAGATCCTAAAGGGAATTGGTGTTGACTGGTGTGAAAGAAGATTGATTAGCAACTTGGGGACATGGCTCGGGGTGTTAAAGTACGACTGAACCGTGGGGAGACAAGAAGTGTGAAGACTGGAAGAGGAGTTAGACATGGATGCTGTTTGTCACCAATTCTGTTCAACTTGCACAGTGAATGCCTTACCAAGCATCAAGCTCTGGAAGTGTTTGGAGACTTCAAAATAGGCTAAGGAAGAAAAGATGCTGCGTGAGACGGTTGATAAACTAATTGAAATTGGAAGATGCTATGGAATGGAAATGAATGTGGAAAAAACAAAATAATGAGAATTTCAAGACAACCATTCCCAGTAAAAATTATGATAGGCCAAAAATAACTAGAGAATGTGGAATCTTTTAAATATTTGGGTAGCATTTGAACAAATGATGGAAGATGTACTTGTATAATTAAATCTAGGATTGCTATGACAAAAGCTGCATTCAACAAGAAGAGGGCTCTTTTTACTAGCACATTGGATTTAATATTGAGGAAGAAACTAATAAAATGCTACATTTGGAGCATAGCTTTATGTGGTGCTGAAACTTGGACGATTCGGGGTAGATCAAGAACACCTGGGAAGTTTTGAAATGTGGTGCTGGAGAAGGATGGAGAAGATCAGTTGGACCAATCATGTGAGAAATGAAGAAGTGTTACATAGAGTCAATGAGCAGAGGAATATCCTACATGAAATAAGTAAACAGACAACTAACTGGATTGGTCACATTTTGCGTAGAAACTGCCTTCTACAATGGGTTATTGAAGGAAAGATAAAAGGAGAGATAGAAGTGACAGGAAGACGAGGAAAAAGATGTAGGAAGCTACTGGGTGACCTTAATGAAAGGATAGGATACTCTCATTTGAAGGAGGAAGCTCTAGAATGCACTGTGTGGAGAGCTCGCTTTGGAAGAGGCTTTGGAACTGTCGTAAGACAGACTACTAAATGAATGAATGAATGAATATGAACTGTAATGGAAGATATCAATATCGGTAGTAGTTTTTATTATTTTTAACCCAATTTTTATCCATGACTTAATCACCATCATAGTATCCAGAATTGTATGTTTAAATTACTGTTTTCTGCTGCTGGGTCTTGTATTTCTATGTGCTACATATTTGAAAGTGATGTACGTTTTTGTTTATACACATTCCTTTGTGCCTGAACCTTCCTGAAGATGGCTAACTCAAGCCAAAACATGTGGTAGAATACACATGATAATAATATAATAACAATTATATTTTTGTTAACTGTATGTGCATTTTGTTCTAATTATAAGTGCTTAATTCCAGTGTTCACAAGAGCCCACCACCTGTCCCTGTCTAAAGCAAAATAATCCATTCCATGCCCTCACATCAGATTTATTTCAGATCAGTTCTAATATTGTCCTCCCTTCTAATACATGTGTTTTCCAAGCGGTCTGTTTCCTACAGGTTTCCCCACCAAAACACTATATTCTTCTGTCATCTTCCCCATACATGCCAAATGCCCAGCCCATCTCATTCTCTTTTATTTGATCACCTGAATAATATTTTGTGAGGATTACAAATCATGAAGCTCCTCGTTATGAAATTTCCTCCAGTCTCCTCCCCTTTATGTCCAGATGTCTTCCTCAGCACCACATTCTCAAACTGCATTGGCTTATATTCGTCATTCAGTGCTAGAAACCAAGTGCCAAATTCTTATAAAACAACAAGCTAAATTATAGTTCTGTGTATTTTTATCTTATATGTTTGGATGGAAATGGGAAGACATATGTTTCTGGATCAACTGATAGGATGCATTCTCTTTTATTCTGCACTGAATTTCTTCATAAATGCAATTTGGATTTGTTATGAGTTGTCCCCATATGTTTGAACTTTGCCATACTTTCAAAAGATTTATTATCCATCTTTATGTTGTGATAATGTCCTGCATTCTCTTCACAAGACATGAATATATATACAGGCAGGTCTTTTTTAATGTGATAGTTTTTGGTTTTATGCAATTTAGCCTAGACGATACGCGATGTTTTTCGGTGTAACACAATTTGTCATGGACGATCCGTAGCTGCACTTATCGCTTGTTGAAGGCTAGCAGAAAGTGATGTCACTGTCACACCATCCATCACATGTTTTAATTTATTATGTTGGTGATATAATCATGCGACTGATATAGTTCTCCCTTCAACAACATTGGCTTTTGTTACCCATGTGATTGAGAAATGTAAATCTACTTCACCTAGTGCAATCCAAGTTAAAAATCGGTAAAAGACAGTCGGTATTGATGAGAAATTAGATGTAGTGAGGTAACTTGAAAAAGTAAATGAACTGTTGACATAAGCCATAACATTAGCATATGTACAATTTGTGACAGTGCTGGTAGATTTACAGAAAGTGCTGAGTCAGGAATTATAGTGTTTGGGTAGCAAGCCTACCACAGTCCTATCGGAATGAACTATACCAAAAACTATGGATGTGATCATCTTACATTTTTAGCGTATTATAAATAAATAAACATATTGTGTAGCAATGTATGTATTCTGTACGTACAGTAGGTATATACTCTAAAGTTCCATATGTTCACTAGTGATATAGTCATACACTGTATAGGATGAAGTCATCAGTCCCCTAAACCCCATGAAACACACTGCTTCAAATGGGAATTTTGTGTCCGATCTGTGTGATTTTGATTTTTGCGACTTTTTCAGGAATGTTACCCTGGCATAAAATGAGACCTGCCTGTAGAGTACTTCATAATTTCTGCATTTATTTTTAGACCAGTGCCCTTACAAGTGACAAGTCAGGCTTCTATCTTCTTCTCGTATTATTTGTGTTTTTGTGCACTAAATGTCGTCAGCTTATACCAGAAGCTACATGTCCCATTTAATTGCAGTTTTTCCTTGTTTGCTTGAACATTCCGTTGGGCATTTTCTACAACAAAGTTGAAAAGCATTGGCCATAAATCATTTTTTTTTAAGAATATTCTGAACAGGGATTGTATTGGACAGGTGTTTTCCTATTTGGAATTTGCTGTAGGTTTATTTTAAACTTGTTTTGATTAACCCAATTAATGTCATGTGGACAACAGGCTCACTGAGGATATTATAAAAATCCTCTCTCCTAACTGAACTATAGGATTTCTTGAAAAGCTATAAATTGCTGATACACTACCCATTATATTCCCAGTTTTTCTCAAGTGTCTTGTGACTGCACAATATGTGATTCGAATTTAATTTGTTATGTGAAAATCCACACATATGACCCACGATAATTTCATCTATATATGGAGTTAACCTTGGCAGATGTATATTTGACCACATTTGGTGTGTGGTTGACAACAGTGATATGCTTTAGTAATTACTTCAGTTTATTCTGTTACCATTGTTATAAACAGGTACATTGGCTGTCTGCTCCCACAGTTTAGGCATTTTTCCATGTTCAAGATACAGTTCATAAGCATGTGTATCTCAGAACATTATGTTCTACCTTCTTGACTCAGCTCTGCTTGTCAGGACCTTGTGATTTATATCTTTCCAGTGTTTCAATAGCCATCTCAACTTCAAAGACCCTCAGCTAAGGCCCTGCTGGCTCAGCTATGTGTAGTTCAGTCTGCTTAACATCTTCAACATCTTTAGGTTTCTGTGACCGTGCATCGTGAGCAAATTGTGAAGTGAGAGAGAAAACCAACAAGATGCACCAGTTAGATGTTTTTTTTATCAATATTTTCTTAACTTGTTTCGGTCATCATTATGCCCATCTTCAGGAGAACAAGACGTGTGTTACTGCATGTGGTGTGCTGCGCTGGCTCTGCTGGAGAACCAGCGCAGCACACCACCTGCAGTACCACACGTCTTGTTCTCCTGAAGATGGGCATAATGATGAC
>Ga0123352_10001991_pt1 | contig 28005 bp, 25 predicted proteins | sample TergutLab28metaG_FD_89700 | JGI IMG/M metagenome (GOLD analysis project Ga0123352, IMG submission 89700) | Labiotermes labralis P1 segment gut microbial communities from Petit-Saut dam, French Guiana - Lab288 P1 | ecosystem: Host-associated > Arthropoda: Insects > Digestive system > Gut ... | reverse complement strand
CTGGTTGGTATGCACCGCCGAAACAACCGAGGGGGCGCTGCCGTCCCCTTCGACCGTTCTCTCATATCTGGAATACTTGCCTTGCCATATCTCGGTATACACGCGGGTTTCCTTTTGGTTGACGCCCGCCCCAGCCGAGGTGGTTGTCAGTATCCGGTTATGTCTGTCGTAGGTGTAGTCTGTGGTCAGTTTGACGCTGCCGTTCTCGTCGTAGGTTTTCTCGCGGGTCAGCCGCGCGAGGCTGTCGTACTCATACTCCTTCAAAAGAGTATTCGGGTGCAGAGCGTACACCCTGTGCACCAGCCCCAAGGGTGTGTATTGTGTTCGCTGTTGGTTCCCGTTTTCGTCTGTCAGGGTAGCTATATTGCGCTTGTCATCATAAGCAAATCGCTTGGATGTTCCATCCGCGTACGTTTCCTCTATTACGCGCCCTAGCTTATCATAAACCAGTGATGTGCGGTGAACGTTTGGGTCAGTCAAAACTACCACACGCCCACAAGCGTCATATTCATAGCAGCTTCGTATTATCCCTTGCCCATGCGGAGAAGCAGCATACTTGCCGTCAACATCTTTAACGCCGGACAATTCCTTGTACGCCGGCTCAGAGGTATAATTCTCGTCATCGTACTTATACGAAATTGCGTTAAAGCAGTCCGACTCTTCAAGGTCATCTCCATAGTAGAAATGCTCATCGGTAACTCTAAACATATCATCATAGACAAAGCGGGTCTTACTTTTCAGGAGCTCGGTTTCATCCTTTTTCTCGTACACATACCCATATTCGACAACTTTATTATCAGGTGCAAGTAAAGTGTACCGCTCTATAATGGAAGTGTCCGCGTCTTTTTGAACGACTTTCTCGGTGATAATTGAATAGTCCGCGTACTGGAATTCTGCAACCTGGCTCTTCCCAATATCGGTGGAATAGTCCTCCTGAATCTTGGAAACGTTAGTTTTTTTGTCATCGGTGTAATCCCACCTAGTGGTTTTAACAATCGACCTGGCTACTGAGTTAAATTTCCGGGATTCCTCGCGAATTAACAGCTCCTTATTATGACCATCCGTACCATAAGTAAAATCTTTTCTCGAAACTACGATGCCATCATGGCGGACGGTCACAGAGGTTCTGAGGCTCTCGCTGTCGAAGATATGGGTTTCCATTACGTCATTTGTGTTCTTCACTTCGGCTGTCTCAATAAATTCATTATTCCCCGAAAGTTTAAAGTCATATGTGACACTGTTATATACGTTTCCACCGGCCAAGTCCCTGCGTATATGAATCGGGAAATACTTTTGGCATCCGCCATAAGCGTTGAGCCTTATTTCGATAGGGACGTTTGGCCGGTTCCAGCCATAAGTATATCTGGTAACCGCGCCTGTGTGGTGGGCTACATCAGTCAGCAGGTAATAACTTACCGATACCGAATTCCCCCCATGTTGCGCAGAAGCTATGCGAAAATCAGTTGACCACGGCAAGTAAGAGTAAGATGTCACACGGTTATTCTGATCAGTTACCATTGTAAGGCGTTCGCTATCACTCTCATATTGGATGGTTCCACTGTCCGGCATAGACCATACCATTGAGGTCCCGGATTTTTCTAAGACAATTTCGCGGCCCCATGTATCGATTACTGTCATGCCACCGTAATCCTGCATGTCAAAAACAATTGTATTGTCAAATCTATCCTTGCGCCCAACAAGCTTGTAGCAGTCAAGCCTGTTACTCGAATCACGAATCTCCCTGAAATAATCCTTCAAGCCGTTTTTGTAGGAAACGATGTAGTTATAAGACCATGACCCTTCGTGGAAATGGTGGCTTATTTCGCCGGTAGTTCTTTGGATTGTCACGTCTAGCAAGTCGTAATCAACGAATCGATTGCCTCTGATTTCTAAAGTTCTGCCATCTTCCAGGTGCAGCCAGTTGCTATATGTCGCGCCTGATATGCGCTCTGCCTGGGGAACTGCCTCAATTGATGGCAGCACAAAGCTCCAGCCGTAGCCGAGGCCGTACATTCTGCGGTTATGGCTGTTTTCGCGGCTACTAACGTGCACGGTTGTACCCGGCTGTATTTCCGTAGTGTTAGACTGGTTCGAGTCATATTTTCTTGTTATAGCTAAATCAAAGCTGCCTCGGCCCGGCAAGATAAAATCCGTTACCTTGTGCTGTAAGGCTCCGCTGTTTAGCTCTACCGTTTCTGAAAAAGCCATGTTATAGGAAAAAGGCGCTATTTTACTTTTGGGGCCTGTGCTGACGTTGGGGTCATCGGGAGGCGCGGATAAAGCGGAAATGGCTGCATGGGCCGATGCTTCCTGCGGAGCTTCTTGCTCTACTTTTTGTTCACCCAAGAATTCTTGTTCGCTTGAGGTCTCTCGCTCAATCTTACTCTCGCTGGCGTTAGCTTCCATTTTCTCCGTGCTCACGTCATTTCCCCCTGTCAATAAATCTTGACTTGTGTGCTGCCGGTTTGGAGCGCTTTTGCTTCAAACAGTATCACTGGCCGATTTAATTTAGCGTCTCCGTTTATCTCACTCGACCACCGGAATTTAACTCTACCATCCCTTGCGAATAAACACTCCGGAGGGGTGTGCCCAATATTCTCAAGTTGCATTCCATGCGAAAGGTGGGGCGCATCTTTATTTAATTGCAGAAAAAACGGCGAGTAATCCAAAGTGAAGACAACCTCCGAGAGCCGGTCAATATCTCGTGTGTGGAGCAGTAAAATATATTCGTTTCCCTTTACTACATTCATGCGCAGGCTGGACTGGCGGTAAAAAAGAGGCGCAATGGCAATTTCAGCGGATGTGATATGATCGCTTACATCTCCGGTATTTGCAAGCGCTCGCGCACGATAGCTTGCCGTTTTTTTGCCCAGTGGGAGCTGCGCAGTGTAAGAACGGTGATTTACATTGCCTGCTCCGGATTGCGGCAAGTCTTGCCAGGATAGCAAAACCTCTTGAACCTCTTGCCACTGTAGTCTATGCGCGTTTAAGTTGTGCCACGTGCTGCCTCGTGGCAAGCCTTGCCAAGCTGTCGAAGTTTCATGGATTTCTTGCCACTCCAGGCTCAGTGCGGTTAAGTTGTCCCATGTGCTGTCCCGGCTCGGTATGTCGAAAGCAGTGCCGGTGCCCGTATAAATCGTGTATTTCGGCGCCTGGCTGTGAAACTCACCCCAAGTGAGACCTCTGCTTTCAAGGTCTGTCCATGACAAGTTTTCAGACTGGGCAGCATACCAAGCGGAGCCCTGCGCCGGCAGGCTCTGAAGTTCCCGCCAAGACAACGCCGCTATGTCAGACCACGGCTCGCCTCGATCGTGAATGTCTCCCCATGTTTTGCCCATATCCGCGTTTGGAAAACTCTCATCGAAGCTGCAGTCTAGCTCGTATATATCAGCCTCATTAACTTCCGCCCACGCTATTGTTTCAGTGTTTCCTTCCAGCAGCGGGGGAATGTGTAGGCAGGCGGGTCTGTCTAATTTAGAACTCATTGGCGTCTGGGCCTCCCTTTGTTTGCCAAAGTTGCAGACTATGGCTGTAGGGGCGCGCATTGCGCGTCCGCGGTTTGACTATCGCATGTGGGTTAATCGCGGACGGCCAATGGCCGCCCCTACAATCCAAAATCAATGTTGTTTGCCCACTATCATTGGGCGGACGCGTAATGCGCGTCCCTACAGCATACTCGGGCTAAACCGATCTGATATAAACCTTGCCGTGGCCGGAGTATTCGCCAACTTTAATCTCTATGTCCTCGGTGGCCAGCTGCCACTCTCTGGTTATGGTGATCTTATCGCGGACTGGGATAATTCTCTCCGCCCTGTACTGCTGGCCCGCGTAAATCTCGAGCACGCCGCCGATGTTGTCGCCCAGTGCGTCTGCCGGCATAAACACAAGGCGGAAAATGCCCTTGGCGGTAAAGACCATCCAGGTGTTCTTGTAAACGGTTACGAGATTCGGGCGGTCGACCGGCACATCCGGAATGACAACCGCCGGGTCTACCGTGTTGGTTTTAAAGGTGTACGCCGAAACCCTTCTGCCATGTATGCCGTAGTATTTGCCGTCGTATTCAAAGCCGTAGGGAATGGCATGGGAGGTTGCCGTACAGAAGGCGGGGATTCCGTCTGTTCTATGTATTGTGTTGTTAGGAATATGGTATCTGTATCTACTGTGATCGTTGGGGTGGGTGCCAGTGGTAGTTGTGTACACGGCAAACCAAATGTCGGTTCCGTCCGAGTAAGCCGCCGCTGAGTTGGGAGCAACGCTCCAGCCAGTCCCAGATTGAGAAGCCATTGTCGCAACAGAGCTTACATCCCACGCGGAATTGACATCGGAGCCTCTTCTCGCCGTGTAAATCTGTCCACCAAATTCATTCGTACTAAATGTTGCCACTTGGTTAGCGAGGCCACCAAAAGCATATACACTACCATCCTTGCCCGGAATTACACAAGTCGGCCGGTTAGTCGCAGGAATCTGGCTGATACGTTTAGTGTCTATATTTATAGCCACGCTGTGGGTGCCAGCCTGCCAGCCCGCTTCATAGCAGACAAAACGGCCTATTGTGTAAGCAATATTGGTGTTGCGGTTTGAGGTGGCAATGTCGTGGCTATACCTGCTAATTCGCTGGTCGAGGTGGTTGTAGACATAGATTGTATTGGCCGCAAATAGGTAGGTTTCGTCACCTACTGTCTGTACGCCCATAATCTCGAGAAGATCTCCACCGGGATAGCTTTCGAATTCCCACTCCGACGGCTCAGAGGTCAGTCTGGACGGCGGAAGGTCGTAGACATCAAAGCGCTTGCCCTCGGAGATCCGCCCGTTACCGGCGGCGAGAAATGCCTTTTGCTCCGAGATACCCACATCCATGCTTACCAGCGCCCCGGACGCGAAGGCTCCAAAGCTCGGCTGCGTCATTGCGAGTGTGACTATATCCAGCTCATTTGCGCCAATGCGCAACTTATCGCCCGGCAGATACCCTGTTGGAGCGGAAAAACGAACCGTAAAAGGATCGGGCAAATCATCCGGCAAGCCGTTTAGCTCAAAATACCCATCCACATATGTAGCCGTGGCGGAAAAAATCATATTCTTCACGTCTGCCTTCTCCGCGATAGCCGCGCTAGTCTGGGCGGCAAACCGGTCAAAATCCTCTTGCTCTACCTTGCCTGCAGACAGCTGCCCCAGAGCTGTGTCAATTTTTCGGTTGTCCTCGTTAAAGTCTTCCATCCTGGGTTTATCCGACAGTTCCCACTGGTTAAGTCCGCTGAATGGTGTCGGGATTCCTGAGCTTGGCATAATTTTTCCTCCTTTAATTATGAGTAGTTAATAATGTAGATTATGTTCGCGGTCGTTCAATCACATAGTAAAATGATAAGTTGGGGTCCTCCCGAGCGGCGTTAAGCTGAGCGGCAAAGGCCTCTGCTTTCGCCCGGTCAGACAGCGCTATAACCTGGCGGGCCACACCATACAACATACCGGAGGAGGTGGCGCTATCCTCGGCGATTATGGCGTTGGCGCGGTCGGCTATCATCTGAAACCTTGACATAAGGAAGGGGCCGGGACAAACAGTAGGCCTAAACATAGAGTGATATGTTAGGTTTTGGCCAACCTGAAGCGGAAGAAGATTGTTCCGGATGGCAATGTCGGCAACTAAGCTTATTAAGCTATCCAAGGATTCTTCTGACACCGGCCATCCGGCGCGTTCCCCGGCCTCGTTGCCGGATACAGTGTTCGCAACCTCGATGGTTACAGAACGAAGGTTTGAGTCCTGATTACCATTAGTGAATGCGGTGTCGGCTTCCAAGACGTATTGCCCGATGTCTTTGCCGTTGATTCCGTAATGAGATGAGACTTGCAATCCCACACGTTGCCACATGGTTCCCAGATTTGGCACAGTAATATTGCCCGCTGCGTGGTGGATTGTAATGTCAGTGATAGTTATTCCCCTGCGGCCCTGCCAGAAGTTGCCGGAATGCGCAGGGATAACGTGGGTTACCAAGCTGGAGTCCGCTCTCATTTTTTACCGCTCCTTGTTTAATTTTAGAATTCTTTATCTTTATGCGAGAATGAGCCATACATACCACAAGCCGAGTTATTTCTGCCTGCGCCAAGGCGGCAGAAATAAGATATATTTACATAAACTTTCATAAAATGGATATTATTACTATATATTATTATATCATGCATATTTCGACACGTCAAACAAAAAACGACAAAATTTTCGCGGGATTCATATCAATCAATACAGTGTTGAGCTATTTTTCATTCATAGGCAAAGTTGAGCTGCGCAACATATGCAAAAGTCTATACACCATCTTCAAATGGAATTTTGCTGGCTCAAGACTACTCAGTGATAGGCAAGACAAATGAGGCAATGAGCAGCGCCTATGATAATAGTGTTCTGACAGATTTAAGCCGCACTACTGACCTGTATACACACACCATGTCAATATCAGTCGCGGTTATCATGCTGTATTTTCATACAATAGTCTCAATAAGCAGTGTCTCAGTTTGATATAATAAAACCTGGGTTGACATATCGATAAAAATGTTATATAATACTTTGGTATTCTAAATGTAGCATTGTCTCACATATTTTTGTAAGCCTTTGATCATTTAATGGTTTACAAAAATATGTGATTTTTTGTGTAATTATAGAGTATAAATATTTTTTTGGAGGTACCAGTTATGAATAACGGTACAGTAAAATGGTTTAATTCCGATAAGGGTTTCGGATTCATCACCAACGATGATGGCAGCGAAGATGTGTTTGTGCATTTCTCCGTCATCCAGAGCGATGGATATAAATCCCTAAACGAAGGCGACAAGGTTACCTTTGACACCGAGCAAGACCCCAAGAACAGCCAAAAGTTACGTGCTGTCAATGTAAAAGTTGTATAACGAAAGAAATGGAGAGCAATATTATCACACAGTTTCAAAAATTCAATCTTACCCCTGAGCTTATGAAAGGGCTCGCAAAAATGAACTTTTGCAGCCCATCACCCGTGCAGGAGGCGGCTATTGGGCCAATGCTTGCCGGACAGGATGTATTGGTGCAAGCTCCGACCGGCACAGGGAAAACAGCCGCCTTTGGCATCCCGGTGGTGGAACACACAGATTTGGCAAGTAGCCATATTCAAAAGGTAATCCTTTGCCCCACAAGGGAGCTTGCGGTGCAAGTTGCGTCGGTGCTCAAGCAGTTGGCCGCCTTTAAGCCCGGGGTTCGAATCCTTGCGCTATATGGCGGTGAGCCAATTGGGCGTCAGATAGCGGCATTAAGGCGCCGTCCGCAGGTTATTGTGGCAACTCCTGGCCGCCTGATGGATCATATGAATAGGCGCACTACACGTCTTGACCATGTTGATTGCATCGTCTTGGACGAGGCAGACCGTATGTTGGATATGGGCTTTAGAGACGATATCAAGACCATTCTGCAAAGCGTTTCGAATGAGCGGCAGACAGTTCTGTTTTCCGCCACGCTTTCAGATGAAATTAAAAAGATTGCAGCAACACATCAAGTTGATGCACAACAGATCAGCATCCTGCAGGAGACTCTTACTGTTGATAAAGTCGAGCAGTATTATTCGGAGATTCGGGGCAATGCAAAAACCCCCGCCCTTCTTCAGCTGCTGGAGGAAAAGCGGTTTGGCCTTTCTTTGGTGTTTGTAGCCACCAAATCCATGGCGGACAGATTGGCTCACCAGCTGGTCGATGCCGGGCATCCGGCTGACGCTATTCATGGAGATTTGCGCCAAAGCCAAAGGGATAAGGTAATGCAACGGTACCGTAAAGGCAAGATTGGCATTCTGGTTGCAACTGATGTAGCCGCCCGGGGCATCGACGTAGGCGGGATTGATGCAGTGGTTAACTACGATATTCCCGGCGACGCAGAAAGCTATGTGCATCGGATTGGGCGAACTGGTCGAGCTAACCGGGATGGCGTTGCGTACACCTTTATTTATCCCAAGGAGAGAGAAAAGCTGCAAGGGATTATGGCAAGCACGAAAGCGACAATATTGCCTGCTCAGCTACAAGTGAGCGCATTTCCAGCTCATGAATCCTTCGTTGCCAAGCAGCGTCCCTCCGGAAAGACTTCCAGACGCAATAGTGGTAATAATTATTCGAATAAAAGCCACTCACGTAGGCGGGTTGGTGCTTAACTGTGTCCGTTTACAGTTAGGTAAGATAGATACATCTTACATTTTTTAGTTCAATTATGAAACAAGCCATGATTTGCGTCTGCAAATCATGGCTTGTTTTGTCTTTATCGTTTTACATAGCAATTGTACTAGCTCGGTACTATGCTAGCATTGAATGGCTAGCCATTCGAACCGTATCATCAAAACATATACCTTTTGCGAGGGCAATTTCTGAAAACAACCGCCTTTGCGCTTTAGGCAAGACTTCCTTTTCAAAATTACCAAGGGCTGCCTGTTTCTCCTGCACTAGCAACTCTTTAATCATTTTAGCTAGCGTTAAAAGATCAGAACTTTTCATCGCTGCTTCATAGGATTCTTTGCGATTTTTATGGTCGCTATCCCAACCTACTTCTGTGTTTGCAAGGAAGAATAGGATTTTGTCGGCTTCTTTGGATGAAATGATTTTCCGCAATCCGATTTGATTTGCATTTTCAACTGGAATCATAATCTTTGTATGTGGATCACATTTAGGAATCAGTATAAAATACTGCGTCTCTTTTCCGTTATAATCCCTGTAGCAAATTTCCTGAACTGTGCAACCACCATGGCCGGGATGTGCGATATGAGCTCCTATCTTATAAATGTGCGTATGCCCCCTCTCATGGTCAAATCTCGCTTAGTCTCATTATCGTATAGTATCAGTATACCACATTTCAAGATAATTAACAAATCCCAACTGCTTCCCATCCATATATAAGAGCCACGAAAGATATGTCAAACAACAAAACGCAGAGGCTCTTTTCTTATGCCCCCCCTATTTAGGGCATGGCTGCATGTGAATGCCACTTCTCCTTGAGTCATTTATTCAGTGCAGCATTTGCTGTCAATCGGTATAATTGGGTGTTTATTCTCGCGAAGGTAGACACCAAGTTTCCCTTATCAGAGGTAGAGTGAAGATTTTTCCACACAGGTGTTCGAAAGAATTGCCAGAGAGGGACGAAAGTTTGGCTTAGGTCTGGCGTGTCATATGCCTGCCGCAGCAATCACAAATTAGCAAACCAGAAAAAATATACACACACTGCTTATATGGCGACACCCTCGTCAAGGATAAATGTGCGCTGCACCGTATCATAATCAGTTTTGGATATAATGGGGTCGTGAGAATTCTCAGTTCTACTCCATTGCTGTTCGGGTATTCGAGTGACAGTTCTAAATCTAAAATTATATGTAATTTGCCGACCCTGCACAAGAGTACCTGTATAGTTTTCATCTTTCAAAATTCGGAGTATGGTGCTAACACACCACCTGGAATCAGGTTTATAGCTTTACTTTTGTATGCTGTTGTTCTCGCCGTTTTGCTCATCCTCGCGGAACAAGCGGCAATATAGTGCGGTGATTTGCTTGTTCGACTGTTTCAAGCGGGCCTCCTCTCTTCCAGTCAAACAGGCGATATTTACAGGGAAAGAATAGCATATAAAAGCGCGAATTAAAACAGGAATATCGGATTTACTTGTAGGCCTACCAGCCAAATATGAGACTTTGAATGCTCGCCTCGGTAATTTCAATGAACCCAAGAAATTCTTTTGCGTCAAAGCTACCAAACACATTTTCAAATTCTTCGACTATAACCGGGTTGCTACCTATAGACAAAATATACCACTCGTAATTGCCTATATCAAGTCCTGGTGTGCTAAAAAACAAACGAAAACCAATCAACAGCGTCATTGCTGTCAAAGCCAACAAAGACGGTGACGCCTACGTTGCTTGCCCGCAGACCCTCTAGGTCGGCCTTATCAATCTCGCTGTGAAAATCGTAACCCGGCACAGCCATTAAAGCAAATCGATACATAGGAAGCCCGCTATACTATAACCGGAGTGACCCCTATCTCTCTCAATTCTGTGTACTTAATAAACTCTTTCCCGATACCCTGTTGCCTATAATCAGACAGCACATACAAGGCTTCCATAAAAACAACAGGAAGAGGTATCCGTACAATTCACGTAGTCGCTACGTATGGATAAATTCATGAAGCCCACATATAGGTTATCTCTTTGATACAGAAGCCCAACTTCATTTTCTGACACAAGAATCTTCTTATGTAGCTCAAGTTCTTATTCAAATGATCTTTCTGGAAATAGCATGGCCGCCAGATTAGTCCATTCTTTCAAGTTATTCATATCCGCTTGGATGATGCCCATGTTATCTCCCCCCAGTAATAGTGGCTAGAAACTTTTCTTGTGCAGCCTATTTGCGCGAAGCAAGCAGAAAATGCTAACCATAACCAGCAATAGTTCTGCAAGTGGATACGCAAACCAAACGCCCATGACGCCAGATAATCTGGCTAATAAGAGGAGAGGTGATAGAGCCTGTGAACAAAAGAATCAAAACTACAAGTCTAAAGCAATGAGACCGCAGCCGCTTGTTCCGACCTTCCAAACAATCAAAGGAGATTCAATAAAGCGGTAAGCATATAGATGTCATTTTGTAATAAGGCAAGCTAGCGCCTGCTTTATTACATTTTACGAAATGTTTTGTGTTACTAATGGGGGGAACAACATAGCGGCCAAGTAGTGGTCGCGCAGCCGCCACGCAACACGGAGCGATCCTTATTGCGCAGTAAAGACCGCGAACCCGCCGCTCCGCAGCAAATCTGTATACGCAAAAACAAATTCGCCATCCTGCCCAACCGACATCAGCGTGATGGTCGCATCGGTTGCGAGCAGTAGCGGCTCTAAGGTTTTGCTCTCGAAATCCACCCGCATGATAGACGAGTGATGCTCGGTAACAATGCCGACATAGCCGCGCTGCTCAACACTCCACCAATGGTTGCTGACATACCAGACGCGGGGATTGTTCGGGTCGGGGATGAAAGAGTTCCAGCGCTCGTTCTCGCCGCGCCCCCACCAATCGGCGGGATGCAGGACGCCCTCCGCAAAGTCGAAGTAATGCGGGCCGTGGGTATGCCCAGGCTCAAAGATAACCATTGCAGTGCTTGTAAACACAAACCCACTATCGGATACGTGGAAGGGGAATTCTTCTAACACGTTTCCTTCAAGGTCAATCAGCCGGAACAATTCAATGCCTTCCCAAAAGCCGACAGAAACTAGCATCCGCTCATCATCCAAGAGTAGAACCGGCCCAGGCCACTCCATAAAATCTTCTGGCCAACCTTCCCACTTGCTCGTATCGATTGGGGCTTGTTCTTTGAATAAAACGGGCGGTGTGCCTGCGTTTAGGTCAAATAGATATATCCCGTGGATATCGTTAAATGTTGCCGCATACGCCAACCTGGTGAAACTGTCGTTAAACCTGCTAGGAAGCACCCAGCGATGCTCAATATGTTCAGCGGGGATGTACTCCGGCCAGGGCACTCGGTGAACAAGCTCAAAGCTGTGGTCAAACAGGTAGGCCGCCACATCCGTGTAGACGGTAAGCCCCCTTACCGCAAAGGATCGATATAACACCACTTCCGGGCTGAAGTCGTGGATAAGCTGGTCGTATATATGCTCACCTGTTGCCAAATCAAAGCTGTTCAGCCGCAGCTCCGCTCGGGGTTGGTCAGTTCTGGGAATCCAAGGAATGTGATACATTCTACCGTTAATAATCGGGAAACGCAGATTGGTCGGTATTATCTCCGCACCTCTAAAGAGAAGCCAGAAAGAATCAAGCATATCTTCCTCGGGCGATAAGCCCACCAGTTCATCTATGATTATACGCGTGAGAGTTCCGTCCACCAAGGGCTCAAATTCTGCTGGTCGCAGTATGGTTTCGGTTATGCCGTCCGCGTCTGCGTGTAGCCGGTAGACACGATTCTCCATCGTCAGTGCACCTGTCTGCTGTGAAAGCGTTAGGTTTACTCCGGGGCCCGGAATCGAGCTTAGAAAAAATATCTGTGCCATTCTGCTGGCATCTTCAAGCGTATGGTCGGACAGCACTCCGTCTTTTGTAAATCTAAGCTGTCGGACTAGGCGGGTGTCCCAATCGCCGTAGACAAGAATCATCTGGTTATCGGTCAGTGTCGTAACCGCACGGCCGCTGAACACATCCGATCGCAAATCGCCTACCAGATAACCATCCCGCTGGGTAAGATGCTGGCTGCTTATCGGTGAGAAAACATTTGGTGGCTCATCAGTCCACGACCAGTGGCCGGCTTGAATCGTGTCAAACGCAAGGTCTGTTTCAACTTCTTCAACAAGGACATAGCGGTCACCTTCATTGCGGACAACCGCCGCAATCGTGGGTCTGGTTGGGTGGAGAATATTCCATTCATATACGCCCAAATGTTGCGAGTAAACATACCCCGGCGTGATCGCAAACCAGACACTGAACTCATCAAAGTCAAACGCCGCTGTTATAAGCGAGCCGTGCTCACGCAATTCCTCGTAGAAGTCTGCTTGACCGGGCCGCACTTCCGGCAGTTGTAGGTCATCGAGATATGCAGGCGCCTCACCATTGTCCGCATATACTTCAAGCTGTTTCGGATGGTATTCACCCGAGCACCCCGCGAGTACCAGTAATAGTATGGCAGCTATAACAGTAAAGACAAACCTACGCATAATATGTCTCCCTCAAATCAGGTGCAATATATTGTAGTAAGCTAAAGCTACAAAATCGCAATCTCACCGGTGGCATCGTATACAATTATCAGATTAACCTGGCCAAGCCAGATTCCCCAGTCAGTCTCCCTCGGTTCGCGCAAGTAAATGCGGTGAAGCTTCTCGTCGCTATCTTCAATTTGACTTAACATGCCGTGCAGCAATATACGCTCACCGTCCGTGTAAAAGAACCGCGGAACCTCGTAGCCGGAGATAATATCAAAGCTTTCCATGGCCTCTGCTGAGAGCAAAAGTTCAACTCGTGTGAACTCTGGAAAATGCTCATTCCGCACCATGGTAAGCGCCTGCGATGCGTTTATGTTTACCTCACCCAAAACCCGCGAGCCAAAAGGGAACGAGGAGTACATATGCTCTAAAGGTCCCCAGACAAACAACTTCCGTGCGTGTTGCCATTCGATGTCATCCTGCCACCCCCTGCGAACGCTTTCGCGGTGAGCATCGCGGCTGAACTCGTAGATACGGTTTGGGGTGGTGGTGTGGCTGAACAGCACCAGTCGCTCCTCTTCAGATTCGCCTGACCTAATCTGCGTAAAAATCTCGACGCTGCCGGTTTTGGGGTAGTATATCTCGGTGTATTTATTGCCGGCTGTCGAATGGAAAGCTGAGATCTCTTCGCGTACCAGAATCAGTTCGCTGTCCCTAACCGCGTAGCTGACAATGCCGTGCGCCGAATGCGCACTCCCCCAGATATGCTCTATGCTGAGTACACCGTCCTCAATCTCCATGCTTGTAAAGCCATCGACGAAACGTCCCGCAGACCTTGCGTGCATCATAACATCGCCGGAATGCCAGCCAAATTCAAATCCGCCGTCCGGCAGCGCCAGCATAATATACAAATGTCTGCGACCGAGATGCTGTGAGCCATCAGTATCAGAAGTGTCATAATACTCGGTGATCACAATGACGAGGTCATCCAGACCATTGCCCGCTAGGTCGCCAACTGCGTTCATATGCGGTTGAAAAATATACCCTAGCGGGAGCGATATCTCATAGATAGCATCTGGGAGCAAGTTGCCATACGTGATCAAAAGCTTTGCAAAGTTGGGCAGGGTGATATTGGTATCTGCGATTTCCGGAGCATCGCTCTCGAGTCCTTGATGCTCGGGTTCTATTTGCGGCTCTGGTACAAAGGGTGATTGCTGTTGTTCCAACTCTAGCGCAGGAACTATTTCTACAGGTGCAGCACCACAGGCCGCAAACAGCAAGGCCAGGAGAGTAAGTAAAAGTAATAAGTATTTCAAGGCTGTTCACTCCTTTGCAAAAATAGCAAACTGTGGCTTACCTTTGCTCCATGTCCAGCAGTCGCAAAAACGCCCGCTGTTCATCACGCATTAGTTGAAAAGTAATTGTATGTCGACCACCATATGCTAGGCCGGGGTCGCCGTCAATGCTTGTAGGATAGAGCAAATCAAAGCTGACCGCAACTCTGGTAGGATTTTCAAGCAATTTGGCAGTCATTCCTCTCCATCCGTGGTTGAAAGTATTGATACAAAACCCCAGACTAGTTTGGAAGACCTTCTGTTCCTCGTCAAGCAAAACATCTGGGCCTATAAGCACCCATGATTCTTCCCCAAACACTTCATAGACTATGCGATTAACGCTTTCTACGGGGCAAAAGAATTCGTACTCTTCCCACTGTGACGATGGCTCACGGACAAAACCGAATGAATCAAATAGGGTGTACTCAGGGTTGCCGATAGAAATACTGTCAGCGAGGCGCCCTTGTCCCAACTCAAGGCTTGCCCCTGCAATCAGCACAAAAGTGTTTCTACAAAACTCTCCTCTAAAGTACGATAAAGTTATCAAGTGGTCAGCCAAAAATTCGGCTTGGCGTATAAAGTATCCAACTTCTTCTGCTGAAAAGACGGTCTCAGTGAGTGCCTGCTCGGTTGATGTCGGCAGCTCTTCCACCTCAACAAACTGTAAATCGTCTTCTAGCGGCTGGGTCAGACCACCGTCTTCAGGCTGAGTCTCTTCTACTGCTTGCGCTGGGTATATATTACTTTGTTCTTTCGACACCACTTCCGCGGGAGCGGCCTGGCAAGCACTCACCAGTAGCACAGCGCCTAACAACACAATCAAAATACAGCGTTCCACGCCTTCTCCTCCTCTACATATCACGACAAAGAACATTTTGAAGGCGACGAAGTTTTCAAACACGCTCAGGTACCAGTCTTTGTTGTGGACGTAAAGAAAGCGGGCAGTCGTAGTCGGAGTTTGTGGCAGCAAATCCACAGCCACGGCTGCCTGATTCAATAGCCAATGGTATTTTGACTTGGTAGTCAACTTCCGTTTAATGCAGTTTGTTCGTTATGTTTTGAACTATTTCGCTGTTCATTGTATACACTCCGTTATTGTGAAATATTGCCAACCCGCCTGTCTAGAGCATCTCCCAGAGTTTATCGACTTTGCTTTTAAGCCCGCCTGTAATCACAGCGTTCCCTCCGTCTCCGATTGGGCATTTTGTGTAAAGTTTATCACACAAGCTGTCGAAAGTCTACGCTACGCAGATAATCGTGCCGCCAACACCAATTTGTTAGCCCTTGCTACTGTCGCGCCTCTTCCTCCTAATCCTACCACTGTTCCAACCATTCCAATGGCAACGTACCCTCCATACACTCATCCCTAAGCTTCCGTGCTTGCTCCGACCAGGCTAGGAACTCCCCCTGTGTCATTTTCTTGGCACGGGTGCGACAATTAAACCGCTTATACACCTTTGTTCAGCATGCAATAATGCAGAAGCGATTCTGCATTATTGCACAATAAAAAAGAGGGGGCATACTTGTCTCCTCTCTTGCTTATATAAACTTCTATTTTGACAATTATCTTGAGATTTTTTGCCAAATTTCTTGGCCGCCTACAGGTTTTGACTTGCACTATTTATAGTATTTTCTGTTATTTCATAATGCGCGACGAAAAATGCGAAAGAGAAAACCCGCACAACCATGCGGTTTGATGCGGGTTTCCCTTGGTCGAGGCGACAGGACTCGAACCTGCGGCATCTTGGTCCCAAACCAAGCACTCTACCAAACTGAGCTACGCCTCGCCGGCAGCACAAAGCTCATTATAAAATAAATCTGGAGAAATTGCAAGTGTTTTTACGCAGCGTTGTCAAGATTGTGTTCATGGAGCCCGGGCCACATGCCCGCCCCTTGATTTATTTGTGTCTTCGTAGCATAATGGTAAGTATAACATATAAATAAAGGAGGCTCCACGATTGTGGGAATAGTAGCGATTCTGATTGCTGTTATAATCTTTTCGCTGGCTCTAAATGTGATAATCCTGCTCAAAGTTAAAAAACAAACCGACCTCAGCGAGATTACCGCTCTGCTTAGCCGTTCCGGAAACGAACAGCGAGAGAGCGTAGCCAGGCAAATTAATGATGGTGCTACCGAGCAATTCCGGCGGTTTGGGATTATTCAGGAGAGCATCAACAAAACCCTTGGAGAAAACCGCGCCGAGACAAACGAGCAGCTATCGAAGTTTTCGGTGCAGCTGGACGCCCGCTTGTCCGCTATACAGGACAAGCTCGATGGCCGGCTGCTGTCGGTGCAGCGGGCCGGAGCCGAGAGCGTCGAGAAAATCAACGCCACTCTTGAATTCAAGATGAAGTCGTTGCAGGAGAGCAATGAAAAACGCCTGGAACAAATGCAGGGCGTGGTGGACGAGAAGCTGCAAAAGACACTGGAAGCGCGTCTGGCGCAATCTTTTGAGCTCGTGAGCAAGCAGTTGGAGAGCGTACAGCAGGGCCTGGGCGAAATGTAAAACCTTGCCGCAGACGCGCGAAGCTTAAAAAACGCGCTCACCAATGTAAAGGAGCGTGGCACCTACGGCGAAGTGCGTCTGGAAAAACTGCTCAGCGACATCTTGGCGCCCAGTCAGTACGAAGTCAATGCCGAAATCTCACTGGGCAGGCGAGTAGAGTTTGCGATCAAGCTGCCCGGTAACGGCGACGCCCCACTGTTGCTGCCCATCGATTCCAAGTTCCCAATAGAGGACTATAACCGCCTGCTCGACGCCGAAGACAAATCCGGCATGGACGAGGCCCGTCGCGCCATTGCGCAGAAAATACGCGCCTTCGCAAGGGATATCTACGAGAAGTACATACTCCCGCCTAAGACGACCGACTTTGCACTCATGTTTCTGCCAACTGAAGGACTGTATGCCGAGGTTGTGCAAAACGCTGCCCTCTTTGAAGAGTTGCGCGACAAATACAAAGTAACCGCAGTGGGCGCGACTACGCTGTCAGCGTTCTTGAGCTCGCTGCAAATGGGGTTCAAAACCCTCGCTATCGAGCAGCGTTCCCAGGAAGTGTGGGACACACTGCGGGCGGTAAAGTCCGAGTTTGTGAAGTTCGGCGATATACTCGACCGGGCACACAAGCAGATTCAAACGGCGGACAAGACGCTTGAAGAGATTGTTGGTCGGCGGACGAGGGCGATTAACCGGACGCTGCGCTCGGTGGAGGAGTTGACGGGAGCAGAAGCCGCGCCGTTGCTAATTGAGCCGGACAGGCCGGAGTACGAGGAGGAGTAGGGGAGTGATGCTTACCCCTCCCGAATCAGCGCAAACGCCTCCGCCCTTGTAGCCTTGTTATTACGGAAGATACCCCGCAGCGCACTTGTCACCGTTTTCGACCCTGGCTTCTTTATCCCGCGGATTGTCATACACATGTGCTCTGCCTCAATCACCACCAGCACCCCAATTGGATCCATAACCTCTACGATGGTGTCCGCTATCTGGCCGGTCAGGCGCTCTTGCAGCTGTGGACGTCTTGCAAAGGCTTCCGCTACTCGGGCAAGCTTGGAGAGCCCGGCGACCTTCCCGCCCCTGGGTATATAAGCTATGTGGGCGTGCCCTACGAAGGGCAGTAAGTGATGCTCGCACATCGAGTAGATGGGGATGTCCTTTACCAGCACCATCTCTTCGTGATTTTCGGTAAACATCTTCGACAAAATTTCAGTCGGGTCTTGGGTTAGCCCGGCAAAGGCTTCCTCGTAAAAACGGGACACCCGCTCCGGCGTCCCGACAAGACCTTCCCTGGCTGAGTCCTCACCTATAGCTTCCAAAATATCGCGCACAGCGTTTTCTATCTTCTTTTTATCAATCACGGTTTAGCCTCCCGTTATTTTTGATTGTGCATCCGGGCCCGGCCAGTTTGAGATAACCTCCGCCAGCTGATTGGGGCTATGGACTACGCGAACGCCCTCGAAACTAGCCAGAGCCTCAGTGTTTTGCTGGTCAATTGGCCTTACGTGCACGCGGATTTCCTTGCCCTTGTGGGTGGTCGAGACAACCTCTCCGGACACATCACATGGCAAGATTACCGCCGGAATTTTACACTTGCCGGCAGTGGCGAATAAGCTGGTCACCAAGCCGTCGGCAATCGCTGCTACCATCTTGGCCACGGTGTTCGAAGTAGCCGGCGCTATTACCACAAGGTCATACCTGCCACCGTACAGCCGCGTGGCCCTAAAACCGGCCGCGTCTTCATCCAAGAATATTTCGTGCCCGCAGTCCTGTAATTCGCGGTACAGGCCATGCAACTTAAGCACTTGGAGCCCTGCGCGTGAGAGAAAAACATCACACTGCTCGTGGGCTAGAATCAGCTTAACACAGTCCTCTAGAAAATGCCCCGCGCCGGTGATACCCCAGGCGATTCGTGCGCGCCTGCTCATGCTTCGCCACCCGTGATATCATCTAGGATATCACGCATTGTCCTGCGTAAAATCGGGTGCACAGCATAGGGCGCGAGTTGACAGAGCGGCTGCATGACAAACAACCGCTGCGCCATGTGTGGGTGAGGAATGGTGACGTATGGGTCGGGCGAAACCAAGTCGTCGTAAAGTAGTATGTCCAAATCGATAGTGCGCGGGCCCCAGTGGATTGTACGCTCTCGCCCCAAGGACGCTTCGATTTCGAGTAAAAGCTCCATTAATTCGGTGGGGGAGCAGGTGGTCTCTATTTCCGCCACACCGTTCAGGAACTTGCCCTGGTCTTCATACCCTATAGGGTCGGTCTCACAAAAGTCCGAATGATCGATAATCTCGCAGCACGGGTGATTTTCCAGAGTGGTCAGGGCGTCGCGCAGGTTCTTTTCCCGATCTCCCAGATTGGAACCTAGAGCGATATACACGAGATGCCGGCCGCGCTCCACCTCCACCCCCACAGACGTAAGGTGCTGATGAATTGGCGCCCACGGCTTTTTTAGGTAAACTTTAAGTTTTTTCACCAGCGGATATTCAAGCAGCAGCTGCTCGCAGAGACCCTGAGCGGCGGCCTCGATTAAATCGTAGCTTTTGCTCTTAAGAAAGGCGCCGACAGACCTGCAAAACTCCCCGTAGTGGATAGTGCTCTCGATCTTATCTTCAGCCGCGGCCCGCCCCATCTCGAACCATATTTCCAAGGAAACGACGAACTTTTGCCCCAGCTTCTTTTCTTCAGTATGCACCCCGTGGTGGGCAAACACCTCAAGATCCTCTATAATCAGCTTGGAAAGCGCACTCATTGCCGATCCTCCTGTTTTAGCACGGTGTCCGCAAGTTTTGCGGCTTCTTTGTTCATGGCCACGTTGTGCACGCGGATTATCTGACATCCCTTCATTATTCCGATTACGGTCGTTGCCACAGTGGCGACGTCCCGCTCGGCGGCGTTTGTGTTGCCTGTAGCAAGGCCTATAAAGCTTTTGCGCGAAGCACCCAGCAGTATGGGGTAACCCAAAACGTGTAGTTTTTCCAGGTTATTCATAAGAATCAGGTTGTGCTCGTATTCCTTTGCGAAGCCCAGCCCTGGGTCGACGATAATTTTGTCTGTGCTTACCCCGGCACCGGTGGCTATCTCTACACTCTCGCGCAGGTCGTCTATCACGTCTTGTACGAGGTTGGGGTAGTTTTTGTTCTGCTTGTTGTGGCTCAGGCAGCAGGGGACGCCGTGCTTTGCCGCCACACGGGCGATTTCCGGGTCGGCTTTAAAGCCCCAGACATCGTTTATCATGTCCGCGCCGGCCAGAACTCCGGCCTCAGCCACCTGGGCCTTGTAGGTGTCAACAGAAATGGGTATGTCAAATCTTTGTCGGATTGCCTCGATTACCGGAGCAACACGCTCGAGCTCCTCCTGGCCACTTACCGGTTGGTGGCCAGGGCGGGTAGATTCACCGCCTACGTCTATTATGTCCGCGCCCTCTTCAACCAAAGTCTGCGTTTGCGCGAGGGCGGCGTCCAGGTTGGCGTATAGCCCGCCGTCTGAAAAGGAATCCGGTGTCACGTTTAAAATTCCCATGAACATTGTTCCTTGAGAAAAATCGATTAGCCTACTGCCTATTTTCATGGCGAATCACTCCATTCGTGGGTTTAAAGCGGCGCTGCGCGCTCATATAACTGTACCATATAACGTTGTGCCTTGCAATAAGAGACGGCCCCCTACAACACGGCAATCGCATGAACATACAAAATGCCCAAAACTTTGCAGGGGCGGCCATTGGCCGTCCGCGATTAACCGTATACGCTTGTCATGCCACACGGACGCGCAACGCGTGCCCCTACAAGACCCCCACAAACTGCCAATAGAAGTAGCAGAAGACGAGAAACACGACCGCTAGTCCCGCATACAGAATAGAGGCAGTTGCCAAATGCCGTGGGTTCCAGCCGGAGCTGCCACAGACCGATTCTACCTGGACTATCCATGGCTGGTGATACCGGAAGAAAAATAGGCACGACGCGCAGATAAACACCATAATAGAGATAAGCGGATGCAGACCAAAATCGGCCAGCAGCATGGGGGTTGCCATCGCTAGTATGGCCGAGCTTATCCAGCCCTGAGATACGTCGATAAACCGGATAACCAGGCAGATTATATAAAGCGCGAGTATAAACAAAAGTGGCGAGAAGGCAATCGGCCTTATAAGCAAGACAAGGTATGGGGTCAGCCAGGCGGTGATCCCGGAAACGTAAAATATGTGCACAAAGCTGAGTATAACGCCAAAGAACATAATAGTGTCCCAACTGACGCCAGACGATATATCCTTAGCTGTGAGCACACCCAAAAGCAGCAGCAATACAAACGCGGCGAGAATCGCCTGGTTTGTGGTAAAGGGGAAAAAGCGCTGCAAAACCAAGGAGACCACCAAGAACACAAAGACAACAAGGCAACCTTTTTCGGCTTTAGTGATGGGGCCCAATTCATTGTACATTTTGGAGACTTGCTCTCTGGTTATCGAGATCGGCTTCTCGGGCTTGAGCACGAAGTAGAGTGCGATTATAAAAACTACCCCAAATAGCAGCCAGGGCGCCATTACCCTAAACCACATTTCAGGTGTGGCCATCTCGCGCATAGCTCCTTCAGGTAAAAACGATGAGAACATCGGCCCAAAAAGGGAGCCGTTTATCCAGGCTATTGACGGAAAAATGCTGAGCATACACGCCGAGATAACGATAAGTGAGCGGCCCCGACAGCCATTTTCCAAATGACAAGCGTCGGCAACACTGACAGCGATTGGCGTCGCGATAAGAAAGCGTACGGTAGCCGAAGGGGTAATAAGAGCGAAGAGAATGCACACCACAAACCAGCCTAGTAGAATTTTGGGGTATGTAAGGTTAAATTGCCTAAAAAGCGCGTAAACCATCCGCTTGCCAAGGCCGGTTTTCATAAGCGCTGCCCCAAGGAACATAGCCGGAACAAGCAGCCAAAAGGCTGGGCTGGAAAACCCAACCGCAAGGTCGGACATTGGCATACCGGCGAGTGTGCCGCCCAGAAAAATAATTCCGGCACCAATGACAAATGTCCCACTCTCTGGGCGGAAGATCCAAGTGGCGAGGGCAGCTATCATAGTGCCGAGAACTTTGTTCCCCACCTCATCCAGCCCATAAAAGGGCTGTGCGAGGGCCACTGCCAAGCCGACAACCAGAAAGAGCAACAACATAATAAGCTTGACCGGCGGGCCATTAAGGCTACCCCATGGCTTCACAACGCGACCTCCTTGCCGATTTAAGCTGTACATCCTAAACTTGTTTGCGCAAGTGCTTGAAGATACACTCTAGCATTGTGCATACCAATCATAGTCTACCAAGAATTTGTTGTCAAGTGGGGCGAGCGCCTTGTCTGGCAGGCAAAAAAAGAAATTTGCCATATTGCATTCGCATCCCATTTCTGTTACAATATTCCTGCCGATACAAAATACGCGGGTATGGTTTAGTGGCAGAACATCAGCTTCCCAAGCTGAGAGTGTGGGTTCGATTCCCATTACCCGCTCCACCGGTAAGCTGCCGGAATTTTTTCACGCTCCCAGTTTTGGGGGCGTGTTTTACTGTACCCGGAAATTCCCGACACAGCCGGGGGTTTCGGGGCACAATAACAGGCGAGAAGGCTCCCGCGCCTCCCCGCCTGCTAAGAAGTTTGGTGACTACAGCTGTCTGCTAACCGGCAACCGCGTCTCTGATGCCCTCGATGAATAAGGCTCCGGCAAGCGCCCCCTGGTCGATTTTCCCTTGTGCGGAGGCGACGAATACAGCCGCTTTTCCGTATTTGGGCAGCATATCTTTTGTTGCTTCCAGGCCGTTTTGGGCTCCCGCAAGTGCAGCTGAGGCAATTCCGGCGATGCCTGCACCATCTAAAAGCGCTTGTGCAGCAGTGTCCGCCGCAGGATACAAAGTGTCCAGCACTGTTCGCTCTCCTCTTTGGGCTTTGCCGCGAGCGGCCACGCCGTCCGCAAACAACATGTATAGCTTCGCAAAATCGTCCGCACTCAGCGCGGTTTTACCGGCCAGTGCTTTTCCCGCGTAGACAAAACCAGAGGACATTAGCGTTCCCATAGTGGAGGGAGCTGCCGAGTTCATCTTCATACCGCATTTCATCATTAGCTTGCCAAGGTCGGTTTCGTCGCTCTCGATCGCTTCTTTTTCAGCGGCGGGAAAAGCTTTAGACATTGTAAGCCCGAGGTCACCGTCGCCCATTTCAGCATCCAGCTTACACAGCAAGTCGCGATTTTCCGTCATGACCTTTGCGACGCAACCGAGAATTTTTATCAGTCCATCTTTATCAACCTGAGTCATTCCGCCTGCTCCTTATAGTTGAGGGTTGCTGTAAAAAGGTGTATGCGCGGGTTTGGATAGCAGCGCCTTTATCTCTTCATCCATCCGCAGGACTGAGATAGACGCGCCTGCCATTTCCATTGAGGTGGCGAATTCACCGGCCCAAACCTTGAACACGTCGATGCCTTTTTGCTCTAGAATCTGCGCCACGTCGTTATAAAGAATATAAAGCTCATCCAGAGGCGTGGAGCCAAGACCGTTTATTAACACAGCTGCCTGCTCACCGGGTTGGAAGGGCATATCCTGCAAAATAGTATCCAGGGCCTCTTGGGCAATTTCCTTGGAGGTCATCATTGATTGCACCCGGATACCGGGCTCGCCATGAATCCCCATGCCTATGGAGATATCGCTCTCTCCTACCGTAAAGTTCGGGTGGCCAACCTCCGGTATAACGCAGGGCGAGAGCGCGAAGCCCATCGTCCGCACACGGGAGCCAACTTTTTCGGCCAAGATTTTTACTTCCTCAAGGCTCGCCATCTGCTCGGCCTTTGCGCCCGCGCATTTATACATGAAGAATATCCCGGCAACCCCGCGCCGGACAGATTCGTTGCCCTTTGCTGCGGAGGCCACGTCATCGTTGCCGACAACAATACATGTCTTAATACCATCCATGTCTGCGAGCTCACCGGCCATTTCAAAGTTGAGAATATCGCCCGAATAGTTACCGAAAAGGTAGAGCACACCCGCGCCGCCGTCAACAGCTTTGGTCACTTCGTACATTTCCTCGGCGCTGGGGGACTGGAATACACCGCCGACAGCGCATCCGTCCAACATTCCCTGGCCGACATAGCCCAAAAACAGCGGCAGATGTCCGGAACCGCCTCCCGTGACGATTCCCACCTTGCCCGGCGTTTTTTTGACCGCATGGTAGCAGCGCAACTTATCACTAACCGGCGCGACCATATCCTTGTGCGCTTTGTAGATGCCGCTAAGCATATCGTCGACATAGCCTTCCGGCGTGTTTAAAATTTTCTTCACTTTTATGTCCTCCTCAAAATATTTGTTTTGGCGTTATGCAGAAGCGTCGCTGCTCGCGGCACGCGTTGCTTTTATCTGTTTTTTTTCAGAAATTTTATTACCGTAGTAGTTTATTAGCAGCATTGCAACCAGAAGCGCACCCCAGATAAAGGTCCTGAAATATGCATCCACGCGGAGAATGTTGAATCCGCTGGCAAGGAACTGAATAGTCATAATCGACATGACCACGCCCATTACTTTGCCAAAACCACCAAATGGGTTGGTGCCGCCAAGCACGGCAACCAGAATGGCCATGATCGTATACGACGAGCCGTAATCTGCCTTAGCGGACACCGCGCGGGATGACATGATAATCCCACCCATGGCGGCGAGGACTCCGCTCATAATGTGAGCTTTGATTATAACGCGCTCGGTGAGAATTCCGGTAAACGTTGCAGCTTTCTGGTTGGTGCCCATCAGGTAAACTTCCAGCCCAAATTTTTTGCGCTGGAGAACTATGATGCAGAGAGCAACAATCCCGGCGAATACTAAAAGTGGCATTGGCACCGGCCCGATCCTGCCGGAACCTATATACGCGAACTGTGCGGGCAGCCCAAAAACAGCGGAACCGCCGGTTATGTACACCGCTATACCTGTGAAAATTTCCATTGTGCCGAGCGTGGCTAATATAGCAGGAATACCAACCCATGCAATCAGGGCGCCGTTAAGTGCGCCACAAACCACACCGATCGCAAGGGCGGTCGCGATTCCAAGAAAAGTAGCGCCCCAGCCGCCAATATGAGGTTCGGTAGCAATCATAACATAAGCCGCTATAATAGTGCTGAGATTAGCTATACCGAGCACCGAAAGGTTGATGCCGCCCATAAGCATGGCAATCATAACAGCTATGGACATAAGCCCTATCTCCGGAAACTGGAAGGCCATCGACTGGAAGTTTCTCACAGTCAAGTAGAGCTGAGGATTGAGAACTGCCATTAGAGTGAACGCCCCCACCATGATAAGGGCCAGCCTTACAAGATTGGAATCGGCCAGCAGGCCATTAAGCTTGCCATCCGTCATCATAGCGAGCTTGCCGTCTCTACCCAAAAGTTTATCCTTTTGCAACAGTGCCACCTCCTGCGTCAGCGGTTTTTTCCAAGATGCGTGGCAGCTTGTTGGCCTTCTTCATCGCCTGGTAGGCCGATATTCCTGTGCCGATAACTATGATGACCCCAACCACCAGAGTTTGCGCAGTGGATGGAACTCCCATCATAACCAGGTTGTTGCGCGCGATTGTAATCAGTGCGAGACCGAGAATACTTCCCAGTACCGTGCCTCTGCCGCCGCCAATGTGTGTTCCCCCAAGCACCGCTGCCGCGATAATAAGCAGCTCCGAGCCGATGAGGTCGGTGGGGATACTCAGGCGGCTGTGTATGGTGTGCAGTATACCCGCCAGCCCAGACGCAAAGCCGATAAATGCGTACACGAATATGGTGATGCCCTTGACCGAAAACCCCGCGCGCTCAGCCGAAACCCTATCGCCGCCAATGGCGTAAATACCCCGCCCAAGCATAGTATAGTTAAGAATGAAGTAAACAACAGCGATGATCCCTAAAAGGAAGAGGACGGTAACCGGCACACTTGATACGTGAACCTCGCCGGTTATGCGGATAAGTTCGGCGCGGCTCATGTCCTCCATTGGGGGAGGCAGACGGTGGACAGGCCTCGCGCCGATAAGCCAGACAAACACCCCATGAAAAAGATGCGCCGTCCCCAAGGTGACGATAAAGGCCGGCAATTTAAAAAACGCAATGATAACACCATTGAACAGGCCAAGTGCCGTACCTATGGCAATCGACATCAAAATCGGCAAGATTACCGGGCCAGTGAATTCAATAGATTCAAAGAATCGGCTTGTTAAAAACATCGACGATACGGCGATAGCGGGGAAGGAGACATCTATTCCGCCGGCGATAATTCCGAGCATTACAGCAAACACCATTATACCGGGAACAACTGCCGCTCTGGTCAGGTTAAACGCCGTGTGAATGGTAAAGAACGCGGGGTTTCGCATCCCAATTATTAGGCACAAAATAACAACCGCCAGGGCTACGTAAAACTCGTTGGATCTCACGGCTTTAGTTAGCGCTGTTTTCATCGGGCCACCTCCTCAACCACGTCGGTAAGCTTGCGAGATAGCGCTTCTTCTGTCAATCCCTCGCATGACATCTTTTCGATTATTTGGCCCTTTTTCATCAGTAGAACTCGGTTACAGTTCTCCAAAACCTCGGGTATATCATCGGAGATAATTATTACACCCATGCCTTTTTTTGCGAGCTCCCTGGTGTAGCTGTGTATGTCGGTCTTTGAGCCTATGTCCACGCCGACGGTGGGCCCGTTGAGTATCAGAATCTTAGGGTGAGAGGAGAGCCACTTGGCCAGCACCACCCGCTGTTGGTTCCCTCCGGACAGTGTCTGTGCGGGCATATTGCCTGACGGCGTCACTATCTTAAGCTCTTCAATCCACGAACTGGAGAGCGTTTTTGTCTTTTTGGCGCTTAGCATTCGCTGTTTGTTGAGAACACCATCGATAGTGGCTGAAATCACATTGTTATCGATACTGTGTGGTAAAAACAAGCCTTCTGTCAACCTGTCCTCGGGTACGTAGGCAATGCCGCTTTCTATAGCGTCTTTGACGTTGCCCAAGGTAATTTGTTTGCCCTCAATAAATATACGTCCGCTGGTCAGCTTATCCAGTCCGAACAGCGCCCTCGCAAGCTCGCTGCGCCCCGAGCCGAGCAGCCCTGTTATAGCCATCACTTCACCGGCATAAAGCTCAAACGATATGTCATCGAACAGGTCAGTTATGCCAATGTTTTCAACCTTCATCAGTGGCTCACCAGAAGTGACGGGGCTCTCAAACTGTGTGGGCTCTATCGTGCGTCCGGTCATGTGGTAGATAAACTTGGCCCGGTCGAACTCTTTCATCGGTCCTTCTATGACCTTTGCGCCGTTGCGCAAGATAGTCAACTCTTCGGCAATCTCAAACACTTCCTCCAGCTTGTGGCTGACGAATAGGATCGAAATCCCCTTTGCCTGCAAATCTCTAGTAACAGCAAATAGAGCGTCGACCTCTTTGCGGGTAAGGGCTGTGGTGGGTTCGTCCATCACCAGCAGCTTGGCGTCCTGCAGCAGGGCGCGGCAGATAGCGACGAGCTGTTTATCGGCTACCGATAGACTGCCCACCAGCGCGTCGAGATCCATTTGCACGCCAATCATATCTAGAGCACGCTGTGCGTTTTCGCGAATACTTTTCCAATTGACCAGCCACTTGCCGAGCAACCTTTCGTGGTTGAGCGCAATATTTTCCGCAACAGTAAGATTGGGGAACACCGAAAAGTCCTGGTAGATTATCTGTATGCCTTCCTTGATGGCCTGCTGTGGCGTTAGCTTTTTGTACAGCTTGCCGTTTATTTCAATTTGACCTTCGTCGGGGGTATAAAAGCCCGAGATAACTTTGATAAGCGTGGACTTGCCTCCACCGTTTTCGCCGGCGAGGCAGCGGATCTCTCCTTTGTTGATGACCATATCAACATTTTGCAACGCCCTGACTCCGGCAAAAGATTTTGAGATGCCGGTTAGTGTAATAAATGCCATAAGTCACCTTCCCTTGAAAGCGAAAACTCCACTTTGTGCTAACGGGAAACGCACCGGTGAGCGATGCGTTTCCCGTTGTACGTACAGCGTTCAAATATTAGAAGTCGAATTCATGCATGTTCTCTCTTGTTACAAACACCCAGCCCGAACCGAATAGGAACTGGTCATCAACAAGGGTGAGGTTTTGGTACCCTTGGGCACGCAGGCTCATGCCATCATAGATAGGCTCGCCCATCAGAACACGAAGTGCTAGCTCGTTCATCGCGTAGCCGGCCTCGGCGGGATCCCAAAAGCCGATCATATTAATGGCGCCGGACTCGAGGAACTGACCCGCAACCGACACGACGGAGGTGCCGACTACAAAAGTTGTATCCTCGCGGCCAAGCTCTTCGACAGCTCTGCCAATGCCGGCAACGTCGGTCGAAGCCGAACCCTGGAAGCCAACAAGGTCGGGGTACGCCATGAACAGCTCGAGTGCTCTGTTGTAAGCGTTTGTGGCATCTTCAGCCGACTCGTTTCTGTCGGCTACAAGAACCATTCCGGGGTGGTTGGCGGCGAGATAG
>Ga0123352_10001990_pt1 | contig 28009 bp, 25 predicted proteins | sample TergutLab28metaG_FD_89700 | JGI IMG/M metagenome (GOLD analysis project Ga0123352, IMG submission 89700) | Labiotermes labralis P1 segment gut microbial communities from Petit-Saut dam, French Guiana - Lab288 P1 | ecosystem: Host-associated > Arthropoda: Insects > Digestive system > Gut ... | reverse complement strand
GCAAAAATAGCCTTTGTGGTCGCTTGTGGTTTCTACTGCCTTGAAATACTCTGACATTTTGTATAGTTTTTTCATGATGATAGTTTAGCATTTTTTCGCGTTGTTTGAAAATTGATTTCCGTGATGTCATTGGCAGCAAAAGTTTAGGTAGCCGAAACAAAAAACACAAAAAAGTAATCAGCCCCACACGCAAAAGGTAAGCTGACTACTTTTTCAACAACAATTTCAGCAAGCCTGCCGCCTTTACAGCGGTTAGTGCCTAGGGGAGCGTTTCGAGCGTTCCCCGTTTTTTATTATGGCTATATTATATGCCGTGCATACGTGAAATGTAAACTCCTGATATCAAAAATAATCCATCAACAACGCATTAGCCTCATTACCAACCAACAATAAAGTAGCAATAATATTTAACCACAAAATCAAAATAAACACACCTGCAATACTTCCATAAATCGCAGGATACTGGGTAAAATTTTGCATCACAAACCCAAAAAGGCTACTAACGATCACCCACGCCAACACAGTAAACACTGCCCCGGGCAGCACATGCTTGATTGGTAGCCTTTTTGCACAGGCTAAACTATAAATCAACATGGTGGTTAAAATCAACACCGCCAACGCACCGCCACCACTGACCAGCGTCACCAGCCAATCATTCTGCCACGGGAAAAAACCAGGAAAGAAAAAATCCCAAATTTGCTGTCCAAAAACCAGCAAACCCAGCATCACCACCAACGCCACGGTAAAAAGTAGCATTAAAACAAAACTAAGCAACACTTGCTTAGGAAAACCGCGCCTGTCTTGCACACCGTATGCCATATTCACACATCTAACAATGGCTCTAAATCCATTGGTGGTATTGTACACACTAAAAAACAACGCCGTTGACAGCACCCCACCGCTTCTGGTTGTGCTTAACTCGTATGCGAAACCCGCAACCAATTGGGCGATATCGTTAGGCAAAACAATATACAAACCAGCCATAATTGCAGATTCGTCTAAATCTAAAAAACCCAGCAACGCCATTAGAAAAATGATAAAAGGAAAGAATGCCAACAAAACGCGAAAAGTGAGCCCACTGGCACGTTCAAAAATTTGCTCGCGGTGACAGCTTAAAGCCAGATTAAATAAGTACATAAAGATTTTGTTCATATATAGCTCTCTCCGTTTCGTTTTCCAATGCATTCAACTTCTTGCATTTTGCAAGAAGTTGAATGTGTTCACATGTCTTGCATTTTTCTGTAAAAAAGTATAATCTTTCTATATCAATTGCACAACCAAAGGAGCTTTTATTTTGCGTGACCTCACCCTACTCACCGATTTTTACGAACTGACAATGATGCAAGCCTACCACCATGCCGAAACCACCACAGGGCGAAAACAAACGGCGGTCTTCGATATGTTCTACCGCGAAAACCCTTGCGGCAGCGGATACGCCGTGGCGGCAGGGCTACAACAGGTGATTGAATACATTAAAGGGCTTACCTTTACAAAAGAACATCTTGACTACTTGCGCTCTATGAACATGTTTGGCGAGGATTTTTTATCCTACTTGAAAGATTTCCGTTTCACGGGCGATATCATTGCCGTCCCTGAAGGCACAGTCATTTTCCCGGGTGAACCGCTTGTCCGCGTCACCGCACCACTGATGGAAGCGCAGCTTATCGAAACCGCGATATTAAATATAATCAACCACCAAAGCCTCATTGCCACCAAAGCCGCCAGAGTCTGCTGGGCAGCCCGTGGCGACAGGGTTTTAGAATTTGGCCTGCGCCGCGCCCAAGGTCCAGATGCAGGGGTTTATGGTGCGCGCGCCGCTATGATTGGTGGGTGTTTTGCCACCAGCAATGTGCTTGCGGGGCAGCTTTTTGGAGTGCCTGTACGCGGCACCCATGCCCATAGCTGGATAATGAGTTTTGAAACAGAAATTGAAGCATTTAGATATTATGCCAAATTGTACCCCAATGCATGTACGCTTTTGGTAGACACTTACGACACTTTAAAATCAGGCGTTCCCAATGCAATCAAAATTTTCCGGGAAATGCGTGATGAAGGCACAACACTCACACAGTACGGCATTCGGCTGGACAGCGGCGACTTGGCCTATTTATCCAAACAAGCCAGAACGATGCTGGACGAAGCGGGTTTCCACGATGCGTTTATCAGCGCGTCAAATGATCTGGACGAATATATTATTTCCGACCTGAAAACCCAAGATGCGAAGGTTTCTGTATGGGGCGTCGGCACTCATTTAATCACATCAAAAGAATACCCCGCGTTTGGCGGCGTTTACAAAATGGCGGCATTATCAGAAGACGGCGGCGCATGGCAGCACAAAATAAAACTATCCGAAGACCCCGTCAAAGTAACAAACCCGGGAAAGAAAAAAATATTTCGCCTGTACGATTCCAAATCTGGTAAAATGAAAGCCGACCTGATTACACTCGACCACGAGCAGTTAAATAACGACAAAGACCTCACCATTTTTGACCCGATAGCCACATGGAAAAGAATGACGCTGAAAGCCCACGCCTTCACCACACGCGAACTGCTGACACCCGTATTCACCAATGGCCATTGCGTATACCCCGAATACACAGTCACAGACATTTGCGCATATGCCGAAAAAGAACGGGCAACCCTGTGGGACGAGCATAAACGGCTGGTTCGCCCGCACATCATGCCTGTGGATTTATCCCAGGAATTGTATGACCTTAAACAATCCATGATTTCAAAACTGCGGGACTAAATCCCCGGTTCAAATAAAAGGAGGATTTTTACACATGCAAAACGTACAAGCACTACCCGAAAAGCTAAAAGCAAAAAAGGGCTTTCACCTCAACATGATGATTGGTTTAGACGGCTTTGTTGATGAAATTGTCCATGTTGTAGACAAACGTCAAGATTTCAACACCTTTACACGCATCAAAACCATTGCAGAATATGGCCAAAGAATCGTAAACGCGGCAGGGCTCAGCACCAATTTTGAACTGGTAAGCACCCAAACAAAACTGGGCGGAAACGGTCCAATCCTTTCCAATGCACTGCTGGAATATGGCGTAGACCTTACTTATGTCGGTGCGCTGGGCAAATATGAAATCCATCCTGTATTCCACACGATGGCAGAAAAAGCAAAGGCCGTATACTCCATCATCGACCCCGGCTTTACCGACGCATTGGAATTTGAAGACGGCAAACTCATGATGGGCAAACATTCCAGCCTAAAAGACCTTACATGGGATAGCTTCAAAGAAAAATTAGGCGGCACAAGCCAAATGGCAAAAATAATCAGTGAATGTCATCTGTTTGGCATGGAAAACTGGACGATGATACCATTCATGAGTGAAATTTGGGATGGTTTAATTGCAGAAGTGTTCCCACTACTGCCAGATAAGGCTGAAAAGCCATTGGCTTTCTTTGACCTAGCCGACCCAGAAAAACGTACAAGAGAAGATATCCTTCGCGCAATGAAACTCATCGGCAAGTTTGAAGAAAAATTCCGTGTGATTTTGGGCTTAAACGAAAAAGAAGTATACGAAATTGCCAATGTTTTTGATATTAAAACAGACGATGCAGACTCAGACAATTTGAAAAATGCAACGACGGCGGTTTACAAAGCCATGGGCATTTACTGTCTGGTGGTTCACCCAGTAAAAAGCGCGTGTTGTGTCGTTGGCGGCGAATATTTTTACACCGACGGGCCATATTGCCAAAAGCCAAAGCTGACCACAGGCGCGGGGGACAATTTCAACGCGGGCTTCTGCTTAGCGCAATCACTGGGGCTTGACCCACTCTCTTCATTGACATTGGGCGTTTGCACATCGGGCTTTTATGTACGCAATGCAAAAAGCCCTACTTTTGATGATGCGATTTCTTTTGCCGAGCAATGGGGTAAAGGTGAGTTGGAATAATGGAGTGTCTTTTTTGCAAGATTATTGCAGGGCAAATTCCATCATATACTATATATGAAGACGAATTATTCGTTGTTATTTTAGACCGCTTTCCATCAAGCCCAGGGCATTCGCTTGTCATTCCAAAGCAGCATACGCCCGATGTTTTTGGGCTAACGGCTGAAGAATCTGCCGCCATCATTCCCGTTGCGCAAAAGGTGTCAAAGCACCTATGTGACATCCTCGATGCGGATGGACTCAACATCCTGCAAAACAATGGAAAAGCCGCCGGCCAGGCAGTTTTTCATTATCACATGCATCTTATTCCGCGTTTTGACAATGATAAAGTAAGGATGGGTTTTGCACCAACCGACCCGTCATTGGAAGATTTAGCAGCAATGAAAACACGCATAGGGAGTTTTTAATGAATACATTGATGGACAGATACGCCAACGCGGTAAAACAAATGGAACTGGGCAACTGGACAGATGCTGAACAGATTTTAAAAGCACTGAAAGCGGAAAACAAAGGCATGAACCCCTTTTGCAATTATCAACTGGCAAGCGTCAACAATGCCCTTGGCAACCCAGAAGCTGCATACGACTTATACTATGAAGCGTTTAAGCAAATGCCCAACATCACATCGGCACTTTACACAGAAAATCACCCCAACCGCCACTATGTATTTAATGGGATAAAGCCTGAAAAGTCGCGTACCGACTGCCCGCTTTGCGGCGAACAGGGCATACCGCACTGGACATATTCCATGACAGATGCCGCGGGCTATAATCCTGACATCAACCCTGTGCGCATGTGGATGCACTGCAAACCTTGCAATCACCTGTTTGCGCGTAACTTTCCTGAAAAGATTTTTTTACACAACGCAAACCCACGCCGTGCCAACGCTGGATTTTTCCCTTATTATTCAAATATTTTGACAAATATCCGAAGATACGCACCTGGCATGTCGTTGTTTGAAGTGGGCGTGGGGGCAAGTGAATGCTTGCTGGCGGCACGTGAAATCGGCTATGAAACATTTGGCATTGACGTTATCGCACGCCATGTTGAAGACGCAAAAAGCCTCTATGGCCTGGATACAGAAACCGCTGACTTTAACGTATACGAAAGCGACAAACAGTGGGATGTCATCATCATGGGCGATGTGCTGGAGCATGTCAGCGACCCCGTGCGTGCCATAGAAAAAGCGAAAGAGTTACTCAGCCCCAAAGGTGCATTGTGGATTTCCACCCCCAATTTTGAAAGCGCAGTGTCGGCAGTGACGGGACATGATGATGTGATGCGTAAACAGCAGTATCATTTGAATTATTTTTCGCGTGAATCTTTGTATGCCACACTGGAGCGGTTTGGATTGAGGGCTGTGGATTATCAAATATCGGGGCATTATAAAGGCTCGATGGAAGTGATTGCAGTCAAGATATAACTGGATTGTCAAATAAAAAACTGCCGCTTGTCATATGATGATATGATGAGCGGCAGTTTTTTTGCATAAAAACGACATGATTCTAAATACCAAGAAATTCAAACTGCTTTTCCTTGTCTTCTTTAAATTCTGCCGAAGAGGCTTCATGTACTATATTTCCGTTGACCAAAATATAAACGCGCTGGGCAATGCGTACAGCCAGGCTTAAATTTTGTTCAACCAGCAAAATGGTTTTTTGCTCGGCAGATAACTCATCGCATATGGTCACAATTCTATCCAGCACTTTTCTGGAAATACCTTCGGAGGGTTCGTCCATCAAAAACAGGTTTGAATTAGTCACCAGTGCCCTGCAAATAGCCAATATCTGCTGTTCGCCGCCGCTAAGGCTTGTGCCGCTGACCTTGCGCCTGTTTGCCAGCTCGGGAAATGTATCATACACCCGTTCGGGATTCCACTCCTTACCTGTTTTCGTGGGTCTGTATGCAATGGATAAATGCTCGTCAACCGAAAGCGAACGAAATAAAAGCCAGCCTTGCGGTACATAACCGATGCCCAGGCGTGCAATATCATGCGTACGTCTGTGAATCAGTTCGTGATTTTCATACAGAATAGAACCTGTGCGTTTGATATTGTCTACACCAACAACGGATTTGATAAGCGTCGTCTTTCCCATGCCATTGCGCCCAAGAATGACAACCCTTTCGCCTTTTTTTACTTGAAGCGAAGCGTTGTGCAGCACTTGCGCTTTTCCATAAAAAGCATTGATTTCCTTTATATCTAAAGCAATTGTACTCATCTCGACCTCCATTTTAATCAGGGACATGCCTTAATCTAGCTTATAGATTTGCTGGACTTCTTTGCTGTTGCGAATCTCATCGGGTGTACCAATGGTCAGTATAGAGCCGAAATTCATCACCGCCACACGGTTGGTGATGCTAAGGGCAAAATCAATATCATGCTCTATGACAAGAATGATTTTTTTAGACGCGATTTGCTTAATAATATCGCCGATAAACACCCGCTCTGTGGCACTCAGCCCGGCCATCGGCTCGTCCAGCAATATGATTTTAGGGTCGGTTATCAATGCAATACCAAGCTCTACCTGGCGTTGTTCACCGTGGGATATGTTTTCTATTTTCTCGTGGCGCAGGTTTTCTATTTGCACTTCTTTGAGTATCTCGGTAATTCTGTGCAGTCTAATTTCATTGGTTTGCCAAGGGAAAAAGTAGTCCTTCAATCCACGCGGCGCATTCCACGCACTGTTTTTTAAAGCCAAGTACAGGTTTTCTTCCACAGTCAGTCCGTTAAACAAATTGCACACCTGGTATGTGCGCATCAACCCAAGCTCACTGCGCCTTTGGGTAGGCTTCTTGCTGATGTCCTCGCCAAAAAGTGTAATTTTCCCGCTGTCCAGCGGAAACACGCCCATGATTGTGTTAAAAAGGGACGATTTGCCCGCACCATTCGGCCCAATCAGTACCATGCTTTCGTCCGCGTCTAAGTGGAAAGACACATCGTTGACCGCCTGCACGCCACCAAAGGATTTTTTTAAGTTTTCAACTACCAACGCCGGTTGCTTTGTCACTGTTTATCCCTCTTTCCTTTTTTGACGAAACCAATCACCTTTTTGCCAATCGCAGACTCGTTGATTGCAATAAGCCCGTTGGGGGTAAACAAAATGACGAAAAGCAGTATTGAGCCCACAAGAATGGCATACCTGCGTATAATGCCGCTGAGCACAAGTTCCATGGTGAGGATAATCACCGTACCCAGTATCGAACCTGCAAACACACTGTTTATCCCACCTAAAATAGATGCGATTAAAGACTGGTTGCTTGCCCCAAGCGTTAAAATTTCCGGTGTCACCATCTGCCTAAAGTAGATATACAAGAGACCGCCTACGCTGGAAACATAGGCCGCAATCATAAAAGCCGTCCATTTAAGCAGGGCCGTGTTGTACCCCAGTGCCTTCATACGCGATTCGCTTTCACGGATGCCGCGCAAGAGCAACCCATAATGAGATTTTGTTAACAACCACACAAGACCGGCAGTTGTAGCAAATGCGATAAACACCCAGTAATATCTGTTGACATTGGCATCTTCGCTAAAAATATTAAGCCATGCGGGGAAATTTATGCCTATCAGTCCATCCACACCGTTGGTCAAATTGGTCCACGTTGTGGCAACAGACCACACCAGCTGCGACAGCACCAAGGTCAGCATCAGAAATGTAATGGCTCGGGTTCTGTTCACCAGCACACCGCAAAGGGCGGCAAACGCCATGGAAATCACAAATGCTAAAACAACCGACAATTCCATTGGCATCATGCCGCGGATATTGGTAATGGCTACAACATATGCCACAAGTGAATAAAACACAGGCACCATCAACGAAAAAAGCCCAAGCTGTGATGCCAAAAATGAAAAAGAAATGGTCATTAGCCCAAAGTACATGAATCGGATAAGCATAATAATTAAGAATGAGTCAGCAAACATAGGCAGCACCAACAACACCAAGGTCGCCATAATCATTGCACATACCCTGATTTTAGTCATGTTGTTTTTCAATAGGCTCATATGTTTGCCACCTTTCCAAGCAGGCCTTGCGGACGAAACACTAATATTAATGCAACGGGCGCAAATATGAAGAAAGTCCCAAAGTGCGGTGCAATCAACGAGCCAAATGAAAACGCAAGACCAATAATCAGCGCACCTAAAATAGAACCTTCAAAACTGCCCATGCCGCCAAGAATCATCACCAGCAAAGTATATACAATAATACGCATGTCTTCGCCAGGGCTAATCATTTGGAATGTGGCACCAACCATCCCTGCAATACCTGCCATAAAACCTGCCACAGCAAACATGCATGTAAACAACACGCGCACATTAATGCCCAGGCTTGCTACAATTTCAAAATTATCCACACCTGCACGTATAATCATGCCTATTTTGGTCTTGCGCAAAACAACCCAAAATACGATACCTATGATTACCGCCAGCAAAATAGTGAATAAGCTGGAACGGGGGAATGGCATACCACTAATCATGAACGGCGCACCCCTCACAAAATCGGGCATGGGTATGCGTCTGGGGACACCTTCCCAAATCCAGATGGCCATATCTGCCAATATGACAGCCACTGAAAGCGTGATGAGTGTTTCCATTGTGGATTTGCCTCTGGCACGGCGCAAAAGCACAAATTCTTGCAGGAAGGCAATCAGCGCGATAAATACCCCGGCAATGACAAAACTAAGCCACCAGCTGCCTGTGATTTGAAATGCGTTCCAGCCGATATAACCGCCCACTAAATAAAATGCGCCATGGGACAGGTTGACAATGCGCAACAGGCCAAAGGAAAGATTAAGCCCTAATGCTAAAATAAACAAATAGCTGGCCAACGTAACTCCGTTTAAAAAAGTGCTAACATATATCATAAAAAGCCTCCTATTATACAAGGGACTCAAGAAGCGGCATTCGCCGCTTCGTAAGTCCCTTTGCGTACAACAATATTACCAACCGCCGCGTGCAATCAGGGCATCTACCCACTCTTGTCCAAAATGCTGTGCAAGGTCGGCAAGATATTCTGCTCTGTTGCCAGGCGGATAATCCCTGGCATCCACAGGCATTGACATATACTCTGTTTCAAACCCTACATAAGGGCCAAACTGGCTTACATTCTCGAAAACCGTCACCAGGCGGGTAGTCATCACACCATTGGCACCCAGGTAAGTTTCTGTAATAAACACGTCTTGTACAGCCATATGCCAGTCATCAAAACTGAAACTGCCCCGTGGAGAATCGTCAATGGTCAATGCAGTGACCGCACGAATAAGGGCTTCGGTATTTTGATAGTCCCAATCCAGAGATTCAAGCGCACGGATAATGGCGCGCATCGTATCAAACGTTTGCACTGCCACCGGGTCGGGCAATATGCCAAAACGCTCGATATATCTTCTCGTAAATTCTTGGTTTATCGGGGACGGATTGGCGTACCAGTAGTGTGTGGCAGTCAAAAGTCCTTCAAATGACGGGGGAAGCTGTTCAAGCACAAATGGGAAGGTGATATTTGTACCGCCAAACAAGTCATCATAAAACGTGTCCAGCCCAAATGCTTCCCATGCCGATAAGAATGCCAACACACTGGCACCGCCGTCAACAATCAGCACAGCATCATTGTCGCGGCTTAACTCAATTAGGTTTATCATAATCGAAGAAAAGTCCAAGTTACCCATCGGATACCATACACGTTCGATATTTTCTCCGCCATTTTCTAAGAAGCCACGCGTAAACCCAGCGGCTTGACTCCATGGAAACGCATAGTCAGCACCCACAATGACTAAATTGGTGTGGCCAAGCTCTTGCGCAACATACGCACCAAAGTTGAACATGGTTTGATTGCCTGTAAAGCCGGCGCGCACCATACTGTTTGACCAGTTGCGCATCGTCAGGTCTTGAGGAGCCGAATAACTGGGCATAAATAGAACATCTTGATTATCCATCAGCCAGTTGGCAGAAGCCAGACCTTCACCACCCAAAGTGGCACCAATGATGATTCTTGCATCGTCTCTGTGACGCAATAAATCAAGCAGAGTGACAATGACTTCGGCATTGCCTTGGCTGTCTTCAACAATCAAATTAAAATCGTCTTCACGGTCTTCCCATTCCAGTGCCAGCCTTACACCATTCTCTGCGGCCTGCCCCAACAGGGCAAAAGCACCTGTTAAACTAGGGGTATGCCCAATGGTGATTGGCGCGGCAGGGCGTGAACGGTTAGCATCTGCGGGGCTTGGTGCTTCGGCTGGGGTGCCGGGGGGTGTTGTGGGTGCAGGTTGATTCGCTTGTGGGCTAGTTGCTGCTGGTTGGCTGGGTGCGTCGTTGCCTCCACAGGCCACAAGCACACCAGCTAGCACAACAAGTACAATAAACAGCCCTATAATACGGTTTGTTTTCACGGTAATCCCTCCTTTAATCACTAGATATTGACTGGTGGATCTATCCTGTCTGCTAATGTTGCAAGCTCGGCTTCAGAGCCGGGGTATTGATACACGGCAAAGAGAACCATGGGTTCAGAACCTCTATTGACTGTGCCGTGGTCCCAATCCGCAGGAATAAACACAAGGTCGCCTTTGTTCATGACTTGAGAAAACCGCTCGCCCTTGTCATTGATGATATACTGTTCGCAATCCGAACCAGAAATAACATATAGTATTTCATCAGCACCTTTATGATGATGCTGGTTGTGTCCAAGCCCCGGCAAGAGTGTGACAATACCCGCGGTCATATTATCTGCACCTGTAGTCCTTGGCTCGTTAAGCCATTGCAGTGTTCCCCAAGGGAAAACTTGCGACTCAACATCATTGATGTTTACAAAAAATTCCTTGCCTGTATATTTTGGATAGTTTCCCATTTTTAGTACCTCCCTATTCACTAAATCGCGTCAAAATCAGGAATCATAATTTTCGCGCCGCCCTGCATTGCCGACTCATGCGCACATATGCCCGCACCTGTCCAATATGCTGACGTGACAGCGTCGGACATGGGTTGGCGGTTTTCAACAATGGCTTCAATAAATTCCTTAACCATGTGTGGATGCGAACCGCCATGTCCGGCACCTTGGATGAAAGAAACATGATTCACGTCCTGAATTTGTTCTCTGCGTGTAAAATGTTTCAGTTCTTCAGGAAGCAGTGCGTCTGCATCGGGCACTTTAAACCGTTTTGCAGATTCTCCGCCTTCGAACAACACTTGCCCTTCATCTTCAATTTGGTCCCATTCAAATGACAGCTTGTCACCATAAATGTCAAAACTTTCACGGTATTGCCGTACTGTTTCATACAATGCTCTGGTGGCTTCCACTGCAAGGTTAGAGTCTTTTAGCTTAAATGTAGCCGTTTCAACCGCAAACGGCGAACCGTATTTTGCTGCACGTTCTGCATTGACAGAACCAGAACCATGACAAACAACATATTCCGGCCTTTTTTGGGTGATATCAAGCAACGGCGCAATGGCATGGGTACCGTACCACATGGGAGGGAACCCCAGCCAATAATCCGGCCATCCTTTAAGCCCCATATCTTGAATATGTGAGCCGCGTACAAACTGTATTCTGCCCAATTTACCGCTTTCAACCAAACTTTTCGCATACAGATACTCACGTGTATATACGGCGGTTTCCATCATCATGTAATATTTGCCCGATTGCTTCTGTGCTTTAACAAGCGTGTTTAACTCTTCAATGGTGGTTGCCATCGGCACTGTACATGCACAATGTTTGCCTGCGTTCAGTGAAGCAAGGGTCATTTCAAAGTGGTCGAGTATTGGACTCACAACATGTACAGCGTCTACTTCATCGTTTTTTAGCATGTCCCGCCAGTCGGTATACCGATACTTAATGTTAAACTGGTCACCAATTTGATTCAAAGATGATTCGTCCCGTTGACTGATTGCCACAACCTCTGACTTGCTAAACGCTTGATAAATGGGTATAAACTCCTTACCAAAGCCCATTCCAATGATGCCAACTTTTACTTTACTCATCCTCATTCTCCTCCTTGTTCTATTCAAACTGAAATGTGATTGCACAAAAAAAATACCATTCTTGTAAGTTTTGCACCATTGCTAATATTGATACATTATTGTAATATGTTGATATCTTGCATAAAAACGTGTTTTTGCCACGATAATTTGTGCATAATTTTCCTCTAGTTGCCTTCAATATTATTTTTTGAGGGGTGTTTGTATGGATAAAGCAAAAAATTCCATATTGTACAATTCTTATATAGAAAAAAGCATACAATATATGAACGCATTTGTTTTTTCAAAACTAACGCTTAAACAACTCGCCGACAACGTAAACCTTAGCAAGTGTCACTATGTACGTGTATTTAAAGAAGTCACAGGCCATTCGCCCATTCAGTATTTAACCAAATTGAAAATCAATAAAGCATCCGAATTGCTTGCCACCACCGACATGAGCATCAATGATATCAGTGAGCAGCTAGGCTTTGGAAGCAGCTCTCATTTTTACAATACATTCAAAAAGCAAAAAATAATCGCTCCCCTCCATTACAGAAAGAAGTATTCGCAGCACAGCAACTTTTATTTGGTAGATATGGACGAAAACCTTCATCGGTCACTGTTCTTATTGAATACCATATTAGATGCAACCACCGACTTGATTTTTTACAAAGATACAAATGGTTTCCTACTGGGCTGCAACGCGGCTTTCAGCAGGGTCATGGGCATCGACAAAGAAGAAATTATAGGCAAGAGCGATTGTGAACTATTTTCACAAATAGAAGCGGATTTTTTCAGGGAAAAAGATTTAGCTGTATACAACACAGGATTATCCATTAGAAACACAGAGTGGATGACGTTGCCTGATGGTACAATCAATAGATATGAAGTCGTAAAATCCCCCTTTTATGATTCTTCGGGCGTGCTGTTGGGTCTTATCGGAATTAGCCGGAATACGACGGAAATACTCCATGGTGGGAATATCTCCTAAGTTTCGGTTAAAACTTGCCAGACAAGCACAATATATGATACATTTATGAGAGAATCACAGGATTATGTCCTGTGATTTTTTAATCAAATCAAAATGCTTCGCATAAGCATATAATAGATTTGTCCTTTTATTTGGGGGTCATTTGTTTGAACAACAAAAACTTAATCGTACAGAAATACGGCGGGACATCCGTCGCCAATACAGAGCGCATTATCAATGTAGCAAAACGCATCATTGCAACCAAACAGGCAGGTCATAACGTGGTTGTGGTGCTTTCTGCCCAGGGGCATACCACCGACCGTTTATTAGAAAAGGCACATGAAATAGCCCCCGACCTAAACCGCCGCGAACTGGATATGCTGTTAACCACCGGCGAACAGCAGTCTGTGGCACTCATGGCCATGGCGATTCAAAGCATGGGGCATTCTGCCATTTCTTTAAACGCGGCGCAAATACGCATCAATGCCACCGATTTATATGGCGACGCATTGATAGAATCCATTGAAACCGACCGTATTTTACAAGAGCTTGCACAGGGGCACATTGTATTAGTGGCGGGCTTTCAGGGCGTTAATTGCCACAACGATTTAACCACCCTTGGTAGGGGTGCATCAGACACGACAGCAGTAGCCCTGGCGGCAGTTTTGGAAGCCCGTGTATGCGAAATTTATTCCGACCAAGAAGGCATTTTTACCGCCGACCCAAGGGTTGTTTCAAAGGCTGCCAAACTGCCGTCGCTTTGTTATGACGATATGCTGGAACTTGCATTTTCTGGCGTACAAATGCTGCATGGACGTGCGGTGGAAATGGCAAAACGGTACAACGTAGCAGTGGTGGTGCGTTCCAGCATGAACAACGCACCAGGGACATGGATTAAGGAGGATTCAGAAGTGGAGCGACTAACAGTAAGCGGACTGGCCATAGACAGAGGCGTAGCGCGCATCACCGTAACGGGCATTCCTGACGAGCCAGGCATGGCACACAAAGTATTTTCACAACTGGCAAAGGAAAAAATCCCTGTAGACATTATTTTGCAATCTGTTGGGCCAGGTTTTAACCGTGACATTTGTTTCACTGTGCATAAACAGGATTTGTCGGCGGCACAAAATCTTTTGGCAGTACAACAGGAAGCGATTGGCTTTGAGACGCTAACCATCGACGAAAACTTAGCCAAACTGTCTGTAGTGGGTTCTGGAATGGCTACAAACTTTGGTATCGCCTCGGCTGTTTTTGAAGCCCTCTATGAAAGTGACATTAATATAGAAATGATTAATACATCGGAAATCAAACTGACCGTATTGGTTGCGGAAAGCAAAGTGGCCAAAGCCGCCAACGCCATTCACGATAAATTTGACCATTTGCATGTGTTTGAAGGGGAGGGTGAAGAATGAAAGATTTTACTTGCGCAATAATCGGTGCGTCGGGCATGGTGGGGCAAAATTTTGTTAAAATTTTGGAAGAACGCAAACTGCCTGTATCAAAGCTGTACTTGTTTGCATCGGCGCGCTCGGCAGGGCAAACCCTTATGTTTAACGGCGAGGCACTCACTATTGAAGAGCTCACTGAGACAGTATTTGACAGAGACATTGACTTCGCATTATTTGGTGTGGAGGGCGATATTAGTCAAAAGTACGCACCCATTGCCGCCAAAGCGGGCTGCATTGTTGTTGACAATTCTTCGGCGTGGCGTTTGGTTGATGATGTGCCGCTGGTGGTGCCAGAAGTCAATGGTGCGGATATGACAGAACACAAAGGCATTATTGCAAACCCGAATTGCTGCGCCGCCCCAGCGGTTGTCGCACTCAAGCCACTGCTTGACCAATACGGGCTTGAACGTGTTGTTATTTCAACCTATCAGTCGGTGTCGGGCGCGGGCGTTGGCGGAATGCGCGATTTGGAAAATACACTGGAGGGTAAGCCGCCAGAGCAATTCCCCTACCCTATTGCGGGAAATATATTGCCTCATATTGATATATTCCACGAAGATGGCTACACAGGCGAAGAAAAAAAATTAATGGCCGAAGTACGCAAAATGTTGCATTTGCCTGAACTAAAAATAACAGCCACCACGGTGCGTGTGCCTGTCAAGTTTGGCCATAGCCTTTCAATTAATGTAAGCTTAAAAAATATGTTTGAATTAACCGACATTCGTCGGTTATTGGCGAATGCACCAGGGGTAATACTACAGGATAACCCCGCAGAAAAACTGTATCCGATGCCAATCACTGCCGCTGGAACAGACAATGTATATGTAGGCCGTTTGCGCCGCGATGAAAGCTGCGACAATGGGCTGAATATGTGGGTGGTAGCGGATAATACCCGTAAGGGTGCGGCGACGAATGCGGTGCAGATTGTGGAAGCGTTGATTCGGTCATTGTCTATCTAGCCTAGGGGGCTGCCTATTTATATTGATATTTTACACACTTTGCGTAGGGTTTTAAGACCTTGTGCAAGGTATTTTTTATTTTTTGAAATTATAATAACCCAGATATTCGAGGAGAGAAATCCATGAAAAAGCTTTTGATTACAGCAATGATGCTGTTTGCGACTATTGCATTGGCGGCGTGCGACGGCAATGGCAACACGGCAGAACTTGCGACAGTACAAGAAATAAACAATCCGCAGGAAGAAGAAATTGTTGATTTGGTTAGAATGGACGATGTTGCTTCTTCCGAAAACGATACACTTGTTTGGAAGGTAGAACCTACTCTGGAGTATGATTTTATTTATCACTGCTGCTTTTTTTCAACCGGCGACCATGATGGAGAGTTCATTGATAGCACAACAGGACTAATCATAGATTGGTCTCAGGATTTAGCGTTTGGACATGGCCCTAATCTGGGCTGGGTGTATGACCCCGCGGTGTCGCTGTTGGGATTTGGAGGCGTTGGTGATTACTCGGGTATGTGGTTGCTTCCAATTAATGAATGGAGAGAAGAATTTCCCAATATTGACGAAGAACAGGGGTTAATGATAGTGCAAGCAGTAAATTCATCCATGCGAAATATTACTGAAATTGGCAATGAATATTTGTCGGATGATGCACATAGTGGTCAGTTTGCCGTTATGCTAAACGGCACATTCATCACCGATTTTATTTTTGATGGAGGCAGCATACGGGATGTTAACGTCGGTGTTTTAAACCACACTATTCCTATGCGTATGGGGAGTACATGGGGTTTCATTGACAAAGATGGAAATGTTGCGATTCCATTTTTGTTTGAACATATCGTGCGTATTGATGATGATTCGGCGTTCGCACGATATAATGGCAGATATGGCATACTCAACATTCCGCTTACGATTGCAAATTTCTATCCCGCACGCCCAACGCAAACGACTACCCTACCCATAACCATTGCACCGCCTACGTTACCTACGCAAACCGAGGAACGCTTTGAGCCGTTACGCCCAACGCTTGCTCACCCTAATGAGTTGCCCACCACAGTCACCATAGGAGGTTTAGAGGTAGCTACATCAGAGACTCATCTTATCCTAAAGGACATGGATTTAACTGAAGAGGACTTGTTGCCCCTTCGCTATTTTCCACAACTCATTTATCTTGATTTAAGCGGTAATTCTATATTAGATTTATCTCAAACGGCTATACCGCAAATGACCCATTTGATTAATCTTGACTTGTCGAATAATGCAATCCGTGATGAATGGCACAGAAGCGTTGAATGGCTGAGCGACATTTCCGAACTTGCAGGGCTTACAAATTTACTTTTTCTTTCGGTTGCTAGCAACACAATCGAGGATATCTCAGTTGTGGCGGGGTTTACAGAACTTTCATCTCTCAATATAGATAGAAACCATATTGTTGACATTACACCTCTGCAAGAGCTGACAAACCTAGCAAATCTGTATATAGGTTTAAACTTTATTGAAGATTTAAGCCCAATACGCTACCTTTACGATAACTTGCGCGCGCTTTGCCTCAACTGGAGCAGACAAACCGATATTTCAGATGTAGCATACCTAACAAGGTTAATCTGGCTTGACATCGCCAACAACCAGCAGTTAAGTGATATAACCCCACTGGCAACCCTAACAGACCTACAAAGCCTGAATATGTCAGGCATAATGGTGCATGACCTAACACCCTTATCGGGTCTGACAGCACTGGAGTGGCTAAACATAAGCAGCAACACAGGCTCAACCCCCGTGACAGACCTGTCACCACTACAAAACCTTCACAACCTCAACACGCTGGTGTTCTTCGGACATGGCTTGTATGTCACAGACTGGTCGCCTGTTGCGCATGTATATAACATTGTTCCGCCTTTGGAGTGATCTTAAACAAAAATGTATGGAGGTGTAGAATGAGCGAAATTGATAAAGCAATAAATTATTGAATACATAAAAAATACTGACAGGGCAATGCGCCTCGTCAGTATTTTTTTGTGCCATGGTAAACACTTTGCTTACTTTATTTTTGCATATTACCCCCCAAAATAACGCATAGGGTTCACCGCTCTACCACCTTGGCGGATTTCAAAATGCAAGTGCGGCCCTGTACTCACGCCTGTCGAGCCAACATTGGCAATATGCTGGCCACGGGATACATGCTGGCCAACCGACACTAAATTTTGCGAATTGTGTGCGTACAATGTGCTGTAGCCATCGGCATGGTCGATGATTACAGTAATACCATAGCCGCCATGGCGACCGGATAGACGTACAACGCCTTCTTGCGCGGCAATGATACGTGTGCCTACCGGTGCAGGCACGTCTATGCCGCTGTGATGCTCTTGGCGTCCGCTAATGGGGTGTGTTCGCGTTCCAAATGGGCTTGAGATGCGGCTGTGGGTAGGTATTGGCCATGTAAAGTCGCCATTAAAACTATTTAAATGTGCAAGTGTTGCTTGGCGTTGTGCTTCGTTTTGACGTTGCTGTTCTGCACGGCGTTGGCGTTCTATTTCTGCTTCTTCTGCACGTAGCTGTGTTTGAATTTGGCCAAACTCTTCTTCCAGTGCGCGTTGCTCGGCTTCTTGCAAATCAAGCAATAGCGCCAAACGCGATTCGTCTTCTGCCATGGATGCAAACCATACTTCGCGCTCTTCTAGCGCATCATAAAGTGCCTGTATTGCGCGTTCTTGCTGAAAATGCAAATCGGAAATAAGTACACGTTCGCGGCCTAATGTTTCAATATTACCTGCAACACGTGCCTCGGTTTCTTCTAACCTGTTTAACAGTTCTTGGTCAAACTCTGCAACGGCTCTGACGTACTCCATACGCATCAAAAAGTCGGAAAAGCTAGCCGCTTGAAACAACACCTCAAGGTATCCAACCGACCCAGACTCATGCATGGCACGCAGACGCGCACGTAAAAGTTCTTCTTGCATATCCCGTTCGACTTGCGCTATTGCCAGGTCTTCCTCCGCTTCTTCAATACGAAGCTCTGTACCAAGCAGTGCCAATTCGATATCCATCAACGCTTCTGATGCATATTCCAGCCGTTCGTCATAGGCTTGCATTTCCGCAAGCAGGTCATTCATTTCTGAACGCATACCTGTCAACAAATTCTGCGTACCATGCACCTGGCTACGCGCCGCATTACGTGCCGCTTCCGCCTCGGCAAGACGCTGCCGCGTGGTTTGCGAAGCACCCGTTTCAACAGTGGGCATGAGTGATGCAAAAACCACAAACGCCAAAAAGAATACCCCTAGTTTTTTGAATACTTTCATACTAAATACATCCCCTTTTTGCTTTCAAGACCGACGGGGCTTTGCCCCGCCATCCCCACTTCTTTTTTGAAAAAAAGAAGCAAAAAACTTTAACATTTGATTTTATACTTTTAAGTGACGTTTTACTGCTGTGGTTGATCCGACCAAACCGATTACTGTGCCCAGCGTCAGTGCGAATGGAAATAATGCGCCAAAAATCATATCGGATTCCAGCAGCTCTATAAACGCAAGTTCCGGGATTGCAGAAACAGCGTTCATCACATGGCTATACCCCAGCCACACGATGCCTGACGGGATTGCCCCGCCTATCAAGCCTGTTAGCGCACCTTCAATAACAAAAGGCCAGCGTATAAACCAGTCTGTTGCACCAACATATTTCATTATGTTAATTTCATGCCGCCGTGCGTTTACAGTGATTCTTATCGTGTTTGTGATGATAACGATGGAGATAATACCCAAAAGTACGATAAGAAACACAGATATGATTTGCACTACGTTTGAAATAGTTACCAATATTGAGCCTAGCGCGCCTGCACGGCGAATATTATCTATGCCATGAGGCTGTAGGTTTGACAGTGCTCTGTATACATCTTCTTCAAAAGCCAAATCAGTTAATTCTATTACAAAAGAATTGCGGAAGGGGTTGTCAATTTCTAAACCCTCTAGTAAGGCGGTATCTTCGCCAATCCAATATCTAAAGCCATCCAGTGCGTCTTCTCGAGACTCAAATTCTATACTTGCTATCTGAGGAATGTTTCTAATCATATTCTCCAGTTGTAAAATACTGCCATGCCCTAATTCATCGTCTATAAACGCAACCATACCAACGGTTTCTTCCATCTGCTGAACAAAATATTCAAAATGCGCCGCCAAAATCCAAAACACCGACACAATAAAAATACAAGAGGCCACCGTAAAAATGGACGCAACAGACATCAGGCGGTTGCGCACAACACTGCGAAACGCCTCACCAAAATAATATCGTATCGTCCTAGGCTTCATCTATATAGCCGCCTCCTTCGATATCACCGACAAGCTGGCCATTTTTAAGGGCAATGACTCTTTTGCGCATATCATCCACAATGTCATGGGCGTGTGTGGCTACCACCACTGTAGTGCCACGGTCGTTTATATCTTCAAGCAGCGTCATAATTTCCCATGCGGTGTTTGGGTCAAGGTTTCCTGTGGGTTCGTCGGCGATAAGTAGCGGCGGTTTATTCACAATGGCACGTGCCAAAGCCGTGCGCTGTTGTTCGCCGCCTGATAATTGGTTCGGATACGCTTTGGCTTTTTTTTGCAAGCCAACCAACGCAAGCACCTGAGGCACTGCACGTCTGATTTCGCGGTTGGATGCCTCTACAATCTGCATGGCAAAAGCCACATTTTCAAAAACAGTTTTGTTACGCAACAGACGAAAATCTTGGAAAACAACGCCCATTTTACGGCGGTAGTATGGCAGGTCACGGCGTTTTAGCTTGCCTATGTCTTGGCCATCCACGATAATTTGCCCGCTGCTGGGTTCTATTTCCTTCATTAGAAGACGAACCAAACTAGACTTGCCCGAGCCGCTGGTACCAACGACGAACGCAAATTCCCCTTTGTCGATATACAAATCCAAGCCAAGCAAGCCTTTCGCGCCATTTTCATATACTTTGTTTACATTGACTACTTCAATCATATTGAGTGGGGACAAAAGCCCCATTCCTCCTTTTAGATGAGGGCTTCGCCCTCAAGCTCCCTCGTTACGCGCGGCAAAGCCACGCTTCACTCACTCCGCAAGGCCAAATTAATATTGCTGCTTTTCTCTATATTGCATATACCTATTCACCATCAGTGTAATTTTAAAGGTAATCGCGTCGGTAAATTTACGCAAGTCCAACCGCGTTAACTTTTGCAGCTTGTCCAGTCTGTACACCAGCGTGTTTCTGTGTATGAATAGTTCGCGAGAAGTCTCTGAAACATTTAAGTCATTTTCAAAGAATTTGGTCACTGTGGCAAACATTTCTTCATCTATGTCATCAATGCTAAAGCCTTGCAGCATTTCATTGATGAAAATACGGCAAAGCGGCAATGGCAATTGGTAAATAAGCCGCCCAATGCCAAGACGTTCATAGTTTACAATTTGCTTTTCGACTTCAAAAATTTTGCCAACTTCCTGTGCCAGCCGCGCTTCTTTGAATGATGACGATACATTTTGCAAGTCACTGACCACCGCACCGATGGCTACATACACGCGACTCATCGACTCAGTGGTGAGCGTATCCACAATCATATTGGCAATGGCTTCAATTTCTTCCGGGCCATCGCGGTCGTTTAGTTCTTTGACTAAAATAATGCTGCTTTCGTCAACGGCTGTTACAAAATCTTTTTGTCTGTCAGGGAAGATTCCACGTAAAATCTCTACAGAGCTCATGTCTGTATCCACCGTAGTTTCCATTAAAAATACAACACGGCGCGCACCGTTTTCAATGCGCAATTTTTTGGCGCGGCTGTAGATATCCACTAACAGCAGATTATCCAGCAGCAAATTTTTAATGAAGTTGTCGCGGTCGAAGCGTTCTCTGTAAGCCATCATCAACGATTGAATATGAAATGCCGCAAGCTTACCAAAACGAAACGCGTCTTCATCATCGCCCCGTACAATCAAAATATACTCGGTGATGCCATTGTCCATCACTTTAAAATATTGATTACCCTGTATCAGTTGATTTTCGGCGGGGGACTCAACCACACTATCTATAAAAGAAACAGGTGGGTGATATGCCTCTGCGCTGGTACCTGCTACCAGTTTACCTTCTCGGTCAATGAGTGTAATTTCTTTGCGTATAATACTTTTTAGCCCTTCAATAGTACTTTGTAGAACTTGATTAGATATCAATTAGGGCACCCCTCTCAATAGGTATAGTGGACAAAATTATAGGACTACCTCGTATAAGGTAATCCTATAATATCATGTTTTTGAATTTTTTCAAAGGTTTTGTCAAGATTTATTAAGAGTTTGTTAAATATTTGTTAAACCAGCTTTCTATCTATACCCATTCACCAATAATCCTTCATTCGTATCCACGGTAACTGCCATGCCGGTACGCACAAAATCGACGGCCCTTACATTCACCTTCAACAAAGGAATATCCAACGCTTTTGAAACCGTTTCGGCATGGCTGTAGTCCAGTTTCTCCCATGAGCCAATAACCAATCCACCTGCTTTTTTAAGCTGCTCGAGCATCGTATCATCCGTGCTTGTGCAAATAATAATGTCTCCCTGCTCGAAGAACACGCGCTCTTCCGCATTGTCAATCACACGCGCAGCGCCTTGAACGATGCCACGGCGATTGCCTACACCTTTAGCCAGCACATTGCCCACCGTAAGCACACGGATTGTATTGGTAGCACCCGCAGAAGCCACCGGCACACCAGCCACCGCCACGATGGCATCGCCGTTTGATGCTACTTTTGATTTTAATGCCATTTCTTCTGCCATTTTGAATACTTCTTCGTCGCTTTCAAACGGCTTTTCAGAAAGCATGGGGATGCAACCCCATGACAGATTCAATTGACGATAAGTGACAGGGTCTTGTGTCACCGCAAGTATGGGGCAGTTTGGGCGTGAACGAGAAACCATACGTGCCGCAAAGCCAGAATCGGTGATGGGTACGATACATGCCGCATCCATATCCAGCGCAGTGGTTACAGCGGCATAGCTAATGGCATTGGTGATATTTTTATTGAGATTGCGGTAATATGCCGCACGTTGCGTACTGTGTTCAATATTGCTTTCTGCCTTTTGCGCAATTCTTGCCATCATCGCAATAGATTCAATGGGATATTTACCGCCGGCGGTTTCACCTGAAAGCATGACCACGTCGGTGCCATCAAAAATAGCGTTTGACACATCGTTCGCTTCCGCACGTGTTGGCCGTGGATTGTTGCACATAGATTCAAGCATGTGGGTGGCAGTAATAACAGGTTTACCCACCATGTTGCAGCGGCGAATCATATCTTTTTGAACAATAGGCACTTCTTCTGGTGGGATTTCCACACCCAAGTCACCACGGGCAACCATAACACCATCGGCCACCTCAAGGATGGCATCCAAATTGTTTACACCATCGCGGGATTCTATTTTGGCAATAATACGCAAATGCTCGCCGTTGTTTTGCTCCAGCACATTGCGGATATTAACAATATCATCCGCTGTACGCACAAAAGACGCGGCAACAAAGTCAAAACCATTTTCAATGCCAAATTTGATGTCCTCAATGTCTTTTTCGGTTAAAGATGGCAAATCTACATAGACGTCGGGCACATTAATGCCTTTGCGATTGCCTAAGAAACCTGAGTTTACAAGCACACATTTGATATTGTTGCCCTTGATTGATGTCACCGTCATTTCAATAAGTCCATCATCAATCAGCACACGGCTGCCCACTTTAAGGTCACGCGGCAGGTTTTCATAGGTCACAGAAACACGGGTTTGGTCGCCAACAATATCGTCGGTGGTTAAAGTAAATTCCGCGCCCTGTTCTAAATACACTTTGTCGCCTTCCAGCGTTTTTGTACGAATTTCTGGGCCTTTGGTGTCCAAAATAAGTGGAATGGGCTTGCCCATGATTTCACGGGCTTCTTTTACATTGTTAATCCACTGGGTACCCACATCAAAATTAAAGTGAGAAAAGTTGAATCTTGCCCCGTCCAGCCCCTGTTCAATCATCTTTTTGATTGTTTCCAGTTCACAGCTTGCAGGGCCAATGGTTGCTAAAATTTTTGTGCGTCGCATGAAAGCGCCTCCTTATTAAATCGCTAGTATTTTTGTTATATCATACATTTCAGCGTTATATTCCCTTTTCGCAGACAACGCTTCTGACAAGTCTATCAAATCATGTTTGCCATTTTTGTAAACAACGGCTTTGTTTACGTTGCCATCTATGATGGCTTTCACTGCCATATATCCCATGACCGATGCGTGCATACGGTCAACTGCCGTTGGCGAACCGCCCCGTTGCATGTGCCCAAGCACTGTGGCGCGGGATTCAATACCCAATACACGCTCGATTTCCTTAGCAAGCTTACCGGCACCGCCAATGCCTTCCGCCACAACAATCAAGTTATGCCGCTTGCCCTGGGCGCGGTTTTGCAAAATCGTTTCAATGACAGAGTTTGTATCCACGGGGTTTTCAGGAACAAGCACCTCTTCCGCGCCACCTGTCATTCCGCACCACAATGCCAAATACCCTGCATTGCGCCCCATCACTTCAACAACGCTGCAACGCTCATGGCTGCTGGACGTATCGCGGATATGCGTGATTGCATCCGCAGCGGTGTTTACCGCCGTGTCAAACCCGATTGTATAGTCGGTGCAATCCATGTCCAGGTCAATGGTTGCAGGAATGCCCACAACGCCTACCCCATGTTTAGACAGTGCCATCGCCCCTTTGAAAGAACCATCACCGCCAGCCACAATCAAACCGTCCAGCCGCAGCACCTTTAATACTTCGGCGGCGCGGCGTTGACCGTCTTCTGTCATCATTTCTTGGCATCGTGCGGTTTTTAAAATAGTGCCGCCACGGTAAATAATATCCGAAACATCTTCGGGGGTCATTTGGTCAATGTCGCCACGAAAAAGTCCGTCATATCCCGTTTTAATACCATAGACTTTAATTCCAAAATGCGTTGCCGCACGTACAACGGAACGAATCAACGCATTCATACCCGGTGCATCGCCACCGCTGGTTAGCACACCAATGCGCAATTGTTTGTCTGCCATAAACAAGAACTCCCTTGCCAGGACATCGCCCTGTAATTTTGTCTCAATGACTATACCACATTTCTTTAACGCTTGTACAAATTTTTATGTAAAAAAAATAAGACCGACGAGGCTTTGTCTTGTCGGTCTTGATATTTAAGGTAATGGCGGCAACGTTAATGTTTGCCCTATTCGAATATCGTTTGGATTAGCTAATCCATTATAGTTTGCAATCATTGCAATAATATCCTGGGTGTTAGAGCCATAATAGCGGTTTGCAATACGTGACAGACTATCCCCTGGGTTTATTGTAATTTCTCGTGGGAAATCGGACGTTGGCTCGGGGGCTTGTGGAGGCAATTCGCTTCCCCCCTCGCTAGGCTGGCCACCAAAGTTGGGCGGCAAAACAGGCGCGTCGGGGTCGAGTCCCGCTTGAATCATTCTATTTCTTAAATCCGCAATCATGTCCCGCTGTATGTCAATAGTTTCTTCCATCGCATACAATTCCAGCTGAGAAGGCCCAGCAGGGGATGTTTCATTGTCTATACTCTCTGCAATATCGCGATAATAATTACGCTGCCCTGCCAAAGAATTGACTTGGAAAATCAAAACAACCATAAGTATGATAAACACCGCGGCAGAGCCAATAGCTACCCAACGTATGATATTTGGCCCATCACCGCCATAACCACCAAAGTTGCCTCTGCCGTCTGCGGGTTGACCGCGCCGCTTTGGTTTTCCTGGGTTGCGCGGCGAAGAAATCAACTCATCAGGATTGTAGCGTTGGCGGAAATTGTCGTAACCATCTTCAATAGGGGCTGGTACGTTTCTGGGGTCACGTCTTGGACGGCCTTCGGGGGGCGGTGCAGGACGTTCCGTTTTTACATTGGTGCGTACGGCAGGCACTGGGCCTGTTGCGCCAGCAGGGCGGCGGCCACGCTCTCGGCCTGGCTCACGCTCTCTGCCTTGTTCGCGGTCTGATTCTGGTGTGCGTTCTCTTTCAAGTATATGTTCTTTTTCGCGTTCGCGGCTTCTTTCGGGAGGGCGTTCGCGGTCACGCTCTCTTTCTGGGGGGCGGCCACGCTCTCTGTCTCTTGGTGGGCGGGCTTCACGGGGTTCTCTTGGTAGCGTTGCCCCGCCGCCTTCCATGATGCGCGTTGTAGCACGGCGTGAACGCGAACGCTCTTCTGGCTGTTCGGGGGGGGCTGGACGCGGCGCGGTTTCTTTTGGCTTAGGCGGTGGCGGTGCTTCTTCCCGCGCCTCAGCCAGTGCTTCTCGTCTTGGGCGTCGCGAAGTGGGGTTGCGTTCAAAGCCGGATACATATGAAACAGGTTCTGGGGTATCTTTGCTGTTATCGTCATCGTCGTCATCATCAAAAAGAAGCCCTACGGCGGCACGTGACATTTCTTCATTATAGGAACCACCCAGTGCTTTTGGCTCGTCGTGGTTGTCTTCCATCTCTAGTGTCAAGTCTTTCTTTTCCAGCGGAAATTTTGCACTCACATAAATTCTCCTTCCGCAGCGCAATTCGCCATAATTGTAGTTGTTTTCCAGCAAAGTGTCAACAAGCTACAAATTTCACATGCCTATATCATAACCCATCTTGAGGCCAAATGGAAATGGTATTAGATGTCATTTGTTGATTTGTTGGGTTTAGATGAGAGGGCTGTCGCATGGGCGGGGTAGAGTGGGTTTTTCCGATACTCCGGCTGATGTCCAGACAGCTTCACACGGGGGAGAATGCCATTTTTCCTCGTGTTACCACACGGAAAAATGGCGTTCTCCCGCCGTGTGAATCTATCTGGACGCCTGTGTACTCGGAAAAACCCACTCTACCCCGCCCATGCTTCGGTACTAAGTGCAAGGCAACAGTTAAAACCTGGCTGCTGGAGAGAGTGTCGTTCGCATTCAACTACTTTCATTTTGCAACCCCTTGCATTTTGCAAGAAGTTGAATATGGTCATTGGCTGATGCACTTGCGATTTATGTCAAAACGTGCTAGCGTTCAAATACTAGAACGCACTCTGCTAAGCGTGTAAATAACGCCGATTCGGGACGAGGAATGTTGACAAAAACATGCATTCAGAATATTCTACTATCAGAAATTCTGAATAAATTTTAATGAGGTGAGTGTTGTGTTAGTTGAAATGAGGGCTCGTTCGCAAATTACACTTCCGAGTGAAATAACAAAAAAAATTGGGATTCAAGAAGGGGATAGATTTGAAGTTATGGAACGCGATGGTGGTGTGTTTCTTTGTCCTGTTGTTGTTTACTCCAAGAGCAAGTTAGAAAAGGTCGCTAAAATAATTAAAGACCATAAAAAGGAACCGTCCGTTGTATACAGTAGCGTCGAGGATATGTTCAATGACTTGGGGATAAACAGAAGCAGAAACTTCCTGCGGCAAAGTCGCAGTACCTGATATCAGTCCGGAGGTATGTATAGGCAGAAACAGAAACTTCTACCAAAATTCATCTGAAATTTCTGCTTCGGTGCAACAAGTGAATTTTTTTGCATTTTGATATAGACAACTGTATACTGATTGATGTAAGATACTATTGGTGATTCAAATTCCGACAAAAGCTGAGGTGAATAGTCATGTTTGATTGGTATTTTGATTTCTTTTATTCTTTTTTTCAGCCTTTTTATGTAAAAGACGGAGGTTGAATCAAATAGGTTTTTAAAAATAAAATTATATCTACAAGTCCGCGGATTGCGGACTTTTTATTAGGGGTGGCGAAGATGAACAAAATGGACATGCTTAACGGATACATCGAAGAATTTTTCTTACTTGGCGGTAACGTCAAACCAGATAAGTGGAAATCATTTTACAAAAAGCTTAAATCGTTCAGTTATACTTACGGGTATGATCCTCAAATCGATGAGATGTTTATTTTGCTACAAATGTATGAAAATGAATATCAAAATAGACACTTATCTCAAGAAATAGTTGCGCCTATACTGGAAAGACTTATAAACTCTAAACAATGGGTTTTTTATGATATTAGAGTGCTTGCGCAAATAATTGATTATTCCGAAACATATGAACAAGCTCAAAAACTTGCAGAAATGGCATTGCAAGCTCTGGAGCAGTACAAAGATGAAAAAAGATACATTTTTGTTAAACGTGCCATTCATTTTAATTCCACCCTGCGTTTGTTAGAAGTCAAGTATCTCGACATTGAACGTATAGACATTACCGATCACTATGTCTTAAACAAGCTATTTAATCAACATGCCAATGCAGTATTGGAGATATGCAAACAAGAAAATTTTTTAATGCATGAAAAGATAATGCTGCTTAGAATCGGGCTGTTTAAAGGCGATTATGACGTTGTAGATGAACAAATGGAAATCATAAAAAACACTGAAGACAAAGGGTTATGGAAGATGGTACAAGACGAAGTAAACGACTTTAACTTCCATGTCGGCAATGCAATCAGCTCTGACCAATTTAATATCATGGTTGGACATAATCTTAAAAAAATACGTAAACATTTTGGCATGAGTATCCGTGCATTTGCAAATAAAATAAATATCTGGAGTGAAACCAATTTAAGCCTTATCGAAAACGGACAAAGGGGCGTATCACTCTATAAAATGTATAAAATAGCCAATGTATTGGGTGTAAAATGGACAGTTTTTTCCCAAGATATAGATGATTTTGAAACCATCTTCGTCACAGAACCCAAAACACAAAACGAAATCAGTGAGCCCGAATTTAACGCCATGATTAG
>Ga0123352_10001989_pt1 | contig 28015 bp, 10 predicted proteins | sample TergutLab28metaG_FD_89700 | JGI IMG/M metagenome (GOLD analysis project Ga0123352, IMG submission 89700) | Labiotermes labralis P1 segment gut microbial communities from Petit-Saut dam, French Guiana - Lab288 P1 | ecosystem: Host-associated > Arthropoda: Insects > Digestive system > Gut ... | reverse complement strand
GTTGTGTTGCTGGTATTTGTAGTAGTACAGTCACTACTACTGCATATATATTAACCTTCAACCTTCCAAAAATGCGGAAAGCTAAGGTAAAGAACCTAGTCCTGTGTACTGTGATCCTCTGTCATTGTGTGTGCAGTGCCTGACGTTTCAAAGCACCGAAATGCCTTTATTTTCAAGTCCCGAAAGAATGTTTGACCTTCATATTGCGGTAGTAAGATCCGTCAAAACGAAGGAATGAACTCGCTCAGCGACATGGCATCACATCCCGGAAGCCTTGCATTGTCAACAACACCGCTGTGAGAAACTGAAATGTCGAAAACAAACATGTTTCATACACTACCGATCGATCGTCTGTGAACTGAGCTCCACGCATAGAAACAAATGGCGATTAGAATGGCAAGGCATGTAACACTCATGGTCTTGATAAAACACGCATATTTATCGACTGTAAAAACTGAAAGGAAAAGAACACTTGCGAGAACTTGAAGGTGATGTAACAGTAGCACTACATGGTCTGTAAAGAAACACGACGTGACCGTGTAGACTGGATTCAGATGGCTCAAAACAGGAACCAATGGTGGACTCTTGTGACTACTGCACCAACTGGAAGACAGGAGTCGAGCACCTGCAGTGACTTAATGTTCTTAAACTGGTACACCTGCAAAGGAGCTGTAGTGAGGCTATGAACGAGACGTCTCGACATCTCACCCTCGAGTGCGGACCGTTTGTACCCTACTTTAGATGCTAAGACGCCACTAAGAAGCACGTGTTCTGTCTGTACATTGTCAGTAACATTTAATCATCTCGCTTCATCAAATAAAATAATGTTTAACACATAACGAATAATACTCAGAATTAAGTAAACAGAAAACGACAGTTTTAGTAACCGAGCCACTGCAGCCGCACAACTGTTACTGCCTCCCACTGACTGTCAACTGGATATTACACGACACAATTTAATGCGAACTTTCTAATTAAACGAACGTAATAATGACTGTACTAAAACAATGACCTGTGGATGAGCGCTTGGTCGCAAGGTAAAGGTGTTCCTGGTGCAGTCCAATAAGAGGTACAGCTGCACTAAATAAACTTTGACACTAGACGGTCAGCTTCACGCCCCTGACACCCTATCCCCGGGGGAAGCGCACCCGATATCTGCTGAACAGGATACTGGGTGGGCCCTCGAGCGAGTCTGGACGTTTCAGAGAAGGCAGCCGAAATTTAATTCGTGAACGGAATTAACACGTGTGGATCACGTACGAAATGACGACACAAAACATGAGTTAAATGTAAGTAAAATTTTAAGATAATGAAGACACGTGGACGGGACACATCACACACATGACAGAAAACAGGGACCGTAACTTCGCCCACCATTATCACCATACAGGAAGAAGAGATGCAGGCAGAACACAGATAAGATGGAAGTGAGCCCTAGCAAGGCCTGAGCAGCGACAGAACGACGAGAAGGAGGAAGAAGAAGAAAAGAGCTTCTGACTTATAAACATTTTAAAATTCTAATATATTATATACCGTCAGTACACAACAACATCAATATAGTGCTATAATGTATGCAATAGGTTACACTATGGCTGTATGGAAACTTAATTTCATCTTTGAGGCGAATCGTGTGAATTTTGTTTTGTGTTATACGCGAAGCTGGGATGTGACAGGTACCTTTATGTTGGCGTAATTCGGAATGATAGTGTAACCTATTGCATACATTATATTACTACATTGATGTTGTTGTGTACTGACCGTATTTCATATATTATACAATTGATATAGCACAATGGGATGGTTTCTGTCAAATTTCGCATGTCGCTGTTATGTAATAATCGTTAATAATTGTCTGAATGGTATACAGCCTGCAAGATGGTTTGACAGTTAAGTTTGGCTGCATCATGGGTTGGCTAATAAACCATTTCAACTTCAGGAATTATACAGCGATGAATGAAAACAGTAAACGCACTGTACAAAAGCTGTCACGATATGTTTGAAAGTACCGTCACATCATGTACACTAAGCAAGTAACGGGAGCCATGAAGCACCGTCGTTACTGTAGCCAGTCGGCAGTGGAGCTCCAACGTACACAGCAAACAACACATCCAGCCTGTGTTATTTCAACTGTGTTCTTCCAACAGACCACAAGAAAATGTTACGTGACCAGGAAACTGAGTTCTCCGAAACACCCGGTACCCTTATCTACAGGGAATACAGTTCAACGCGGACGGAACCCCCAAAAGCCGCGAGCTTATCGGCACTGTCTAACTCACTCCTGAATAATCTAATCGCCAGAAATTTGCTGCGCATCAGCTAACGGCTCTTTCACACAACAATAAGAGAGTTCAATGCATAATCTCTCCGCATCACCGGCCTGTATAAACTGTCGTTCGTGAATATGGAACTACTCTGCATCTCACAGCGTTTTTACTGCAGAAGCCTATAAAGGAAAAAAGTCCTACGAAAAGTATGGAAGTATGGCAACATATTTTGCATTCCATTATTCGATGTTTCGGGTCCTTCTAAAATAACGATACATTCAATAATGAAAGAAAGTCTAACGGGTTCTTTGTCACAGAAGCGAGAGCCGGTCGGCATGTTCCTACAGATGTAGCATTGCGTCGGAAAGCACGCCCACGATAATATTTCTTGTTAGAGCATAGTTCTGTGACCGGGTTTGTGACGCAGTAAAGAGTGATACAGTCGATCCAGTTTTGTCTTCTTTATATACGAGACCACTTAAATGGTCAAGTAAATACTCACAGTACCAGGTAAGGGTCAGCAGATAATCTCCTCGAACTGTTATACAATGTGCCATAACATAATATTTGCTGAAGTATGATGTGTGGTCAGTGCGACAAGAAAAACTACACTCACGTTCTTTCGGATATAATCAAAGGAGAGTACAAAAGTTCTCGCAACCTTTTCTGTAGTTTGAGTGACAAGGAGAAATAATGGCTCAGCGGCCCATACAATCGATAGGCCTTACGCAACATTTTTTGGGAACGAATAATTATTCGTCTTTGTGGCCTGCCCGATCACCTTACCTGATGAACTGTGACTATTATCTGTGGAGACGTTCAAAGATAAACGTTCATAAGAACGCACACACGGAGAACGATCTAATTTGGCGCGCAGTAATGAAATTTTATAGACAAGAAATTCAAACATCTTTAATATAATGTTCATCAGGTGTCAACCGTGCCTGAAAGTATGAAGCAAGCTGGTAAGCATGGCGCACGCACCACCAAATCTATTCTATCCGTTTCAAAAACATTCACTGCGATTGGCGCTATGAATGCACTCCTAACACAGCAAAGGTTTTTGAAAGAGGTACAACGCTGCCTGGTCTCACCGAGGTAAGCCCAACAGCGAGTACGCCGTGCCGACTGCGGCTCAGCTAGCAAGTATTTGGTTATCACTACTACGGCAAGAGACATAAGAGTTTAGTGATAAATAACAGTGAGAGGTACCCATGCTGCAGTCGGTACCTGAGTCTCGACCTTTACCGAGAAAAAGTCACACAATGTGCATATTTAGTGAAGCTGTCATTTAAAGTGTCCTCTGAGAGTCACAATACAGGGTTATAACTGTGGTATGCGGAAGGGCTTCTGTGTGGGGAGACTTAACGGCATATAACGATTTTACGTAAAAGTTTTACGTTCAAATTTGAATGGGCTCCGTCGCACCAGATCACAAGCAACGTTGCGGTGTGGTCATGTGCTTTTGGTTGCTGATATATGCGCAGGTCGCAGAAATACCGGGGCGGGCGGGGAATGGATCAATATGCTGTAACAGCACCAGCACCTGACCCAGTAAACCAGGAACTGGTACGCGCCGAGCGGGCCTACTGTGCGTGTCCCGTTGAGGACCAGTTGTGTGGGATGACGCCGTGTCGACTGGTAATTATTTAGTCATTTCAGAGGAGCTTCCTGCCTCCATATGCAGGACAGCACTAACCCATTACCAACTACACGGCGTCATATACAACTACGCATCGCAGAAGCATCTTTCCTAAGTATGGTTCATGATTATACAATAAACATACTGTTCTGTGCCCAAAGTATACCTGTGGCAACAGTGTATGCTTCTGACATTCTTCAATATGTTTAACCACCCTAGCAACAATTATGCAACTGGACAAAGAGTGTAGTAACATTTATACAACTGAATTTATTGGGTTTTATTTTAACGCTCCGACATTAACTCAAATCTAGCGTCGAATGGCATGACTTACGAATAATGCAGTTGACTGGGGGAAAAACCAGGAATAACTTAAGACAGTCGAAAAACGGTCAGGACTCGAAGTACACACAAAGAGCATTTCCGAAATATCAGCCTAAAGTCAGCTACACATACATACATACACATACATACATAAATACATACATACACACACATACATACATACATGCATACATACATAATACACACATACACACACACGTTCGTACATACATACATACATAAATACATACACATACATACATACACAAATACATATACATACATACATACACACACACACACACATACATACATACATACATACATACACACAAACACACATACATAGATAGATACATACATACACACACACACACGTACATACATACATACATACACATAAACACACATACATATATACATACACACACACATAATACATACATACATACATGCATACATACATGCATGCATACATACATACACATAAACACACATACATCATATACACATACATGAATTATACATACATACATACATACATACATACATACATACATTTACATACTTCATGTATTGGTGCATAGTTCGTCCGAGCGCAAATGTCGGCGAATTAAAAACAGACCTATTTCTGTCATAAATCCAAAGTTCCATCACGTCGTGTCTGTGAACGTTAACATACAATTAATTCACTCATTCGGAACAGAATGCGTAAAGAACCTGTGCGCGCTGTCTGCACAGATTTCACATGCATGTCTCCAGCGTTTCATTATTCATCATCACTAAAAATAAATTCAAATTTCGCTGGACCGAATTGGCATCTTACAGAATCTGATAAAGTAACACATAAGATGAGGAATATATCCACATATCCCGTACCTGTGACATCTACCTACTATTCCACCTGTTATACGTACCTACCTATCCATCTATCTGTTATATATACCTTCCTTATTTCCGACCTACCATCCACGATATCTATTTACGTGTCTGTGATATCTACCTATCTGTAATGTCTACCTACTTACAAATCTGTCTATTATATTTAACTACTTACCACTCCGCAGTATCTAGTTACCTATCCACCTATCTGTGTCATCTATCTGCCTAACCATCCTTCCAGATGGCGATAAGCATCAATGAGGCTCAGAAATTTCCGTTTGAAAGATTTCAAGATCCAGTTCGTAAGGGTCTTCAGTATACGTCCGTATCACTGTGTACGCGCTGTTCGCTCTTACGTGTATGTTTGCAGCGTCATTATTTTATAAATACTGTGCACCTTTGGTAGGAATCGGTGTATGGGAAACCGACCAGTCGAAAGGCCTCTACGCGGGACAAAACACAAGAAACTGTATACATCCGCGCAACGAGAGGTATTTCAACACACTATCGCAGCTTTAGAGAGGTAGGGTAACGCGGCCACTTGGGGTCGGCCCGCACGCAGCACTAGATACCGCTGTGGCGGCGGCGGCGGCGGCGGCTATATACTCATACATAGATATACATGAGAATTCCAGTATCCGGGACGCTGTCTTTAAGCGTGCAATTCCCGTTGTTTCGGGAGATCACAGCGCCTTTGCAACGTCGATACCTATATACTAATCCAGACAACTTCACATCCGGGAAGACTGGAATCCTCACCAACACCCCGCTGTGGCAATCCGACATCTCGTACGTAGAATACACACAAGCCCCGACTCATAATCACAAACTGCTTAAAATGGGTTCGCTTTACGACACATCAGCACCCACCCGCTGTGCTTATCGCCATGAAACCTGTGCGCTGTCTTACATGAAAGGTGTACATAACATAATCCGAGCATCGTCTTACATGTCCCCGTCAAACTTGGTTCTTGTTCATTCACTTTCCGCGTTTTAACGTTTTGCATGATCACAAAAAGAAGTTAGAATTTCACAGAAAAAGTGTATCCATGAATTCACGATAAACTGTTCAGTGTCATGCACAGAAACAGGACTCCGTACGAGGAGCAATGTTGTTTAACAGCGGAGGTATTACTCGGGGTGCAGCTTGTTAATAAACCCAGTCGCGTGAGACGCAATAGTGCTTAGATCGTTTTCTCAACGTAGTAGTCTGCAGTCCCAGTACATCACAGTGCAAAACATGATAGAACATGGCTGCAGCGAGACCAACGACGAGTTGTGAAACTTTGATGCCCATTACGTGTACGCTAACGATAAGTTAACAGTACGCTGATGGTACACTCACATGTCACGGTATACTCACGACAGCTCCTGGTACACTGATGGTACTTACAACAGCTCACTGTAAGCTCACGGTACACTCACGAGAGTTCAAGATACTCTCAAGCTACACGACAGCTCACTGACCGCTAACGGTACGTTCACGGTCCAGTAAATACTGTTGTTCTTTATTTAAATACTGTTAATTCATAGTGGTCGTGAGTGTGGACACGCCTATTGCAACACAGTGCACAATATCTGACAAGCTCCTGACCGCAATGCGACTGTCCCTTCGGCAGGGTCTTCAAGCTTTACTTGCTCAACGGCCAAGTTCTGCATATCGCCAGGAACATCGGCAAACGTACACTGAAAATAAATTCACTGATTTTTTATTTCATTTGACATCTGTGAACCTGTTACTGAATTCAGTCCTTAGACCGTCTATTGCTGAAGCTCACTTCGCAGCGTCCGTGGCCAAGCATTCTGACAAGCTTGAGAAGTGTGTCCAGTCACCTCATTGTAGCAGAAGTACCCACACCTGAAGTTTATTATCAAACGATATGATGTGATCAAACAGATTGCGAACTAAGTTATATCTGCCTTCTTTTTTGGGGGGCAGCACAAAAACGTTTGGAGAGTTGCATGCAGCCCGCGGACCGCGGGTTAAAGACCCCTGACCTACGATGTTCATCGGGACTGAAATGTCTGTCAACAAGCGCTAAGGCAGCGTGCGCAACGAATAAACGCGTTTCAAGCAATTAGTTTCATACAAACAGATGGGCTACATTAAAATATCAGTTTCATTTCCGGTATGAAATATCAAAATGCGTGCTCTCAGGTTCAAGTAACAAACTACACTTTCATGCTTGAAGCTGAGTAAAGATATTTCGCCTTTCCTCATGTCGGGCATCAAAGCGATTTTATGCAAACGTATTTGCAGGCTGCAAGATTCTTTCCTTCGGTGTGCCGCCTAAGTCACATAACATTCGACAGGACAGACTAACGTCTCGCAGAGCTACAGTTTTGCGAAGTAATGGGTACAGCATTGTCTACGATCATCTGGGTGCCAAAGAAACCCACAGCCGATCACGAAAGTCAGTGAAGGACTCTCGGTCACGAAGTTCACACGAACGTCCATCACGAAGAGGATTTCTGCAGAGCGATCTTACAGGAAATGAAAACATTGGCCAATAACCCGACCCCGAAACTAAGAACAGACATCCGTAACATGTAGACACCACCTTCCCCAACCCCAACCATGAGCAGGTTCATGGCTGCCTTCTGGGGCAATTAAGGTGGTGGTGGTGGTGGTGGTGGTGGTAGACATTATTATTATTATTATTATTCTTGTGATGCTGTAACTGCTGAGTGTTACCGGCGATGACACGGCAGGCCATTCGTCGCAAGTGGCTTGGTTTGCTGCGCCACAGCGCCATCACCTTGCAAGTTAACGCCAGACTTCGCAGTACCAGCGGCACTGGTACGACGCTACCTTAGTCCCACTTTCGCCCGCGATTATTTCCATCCCTTCGCAATCCTTAAGAATTTCCTGGCTGGCAAAGATTTGAAACAAACGCCAACAGGAAGCTAGCTATAGACACTTGGTAAAGATTTATTTATTCTGCAACATGCATTGGTGGCATGGTAGAACAAAAGCATAAATGGCAATAATGAGTACGTTGAGTCTGGTGTGTACCATGTGCTATCCACGTGCAGTGTGCACACCGGAATCCGGAATAAAGTTCTTAACATCAGTGTACTGGCTAGCCTAGTTCCTTTTTATATTTAAATACATTTCGTACCGCACAGTAAACACATTCCACCTAGGTTATAAAACCCAGTCAGTTAATGCTGTGTAGGGAAATAATCACTGTTTGTTCTGAGATCCACACAAAACACATAAATGGGGAGAAAGCAGTCGTTAAGGATGTGAAACTGTGTCGATGGGTTGGTGGTTCGCGGCTTTTCGAATGGCCCTAGTGCCTTAGTAAGGGTGGACTCCAAACTCAAAGACCGAAGTAATACGGTCCTTCTATACGACGGGGTCCACACATTCAAAAACACAGAGTCACATCGCAGAAGACCGGAATCCCACTTGCCACCGCGGTGAGAATTTCGAATTTCGCAAACATTTAAGTTCTGTACGCTGAACGTAGAATTTTTCACGTTAATTAGCATTCCTTTTGCCCCTGGCGCATGAGGAAAAGGAACGAACTGTAAGGCAATGAGATTCATGACACACCGTGCGATTTGTGAATGGGTGGTGTTTTGTGTTACTCCGAGGGTCTGCGGAAGGAACAGGTTTTGTTAGCATCCATTCCTTAAAATGTTGGTAACTTGGACGAAATTATGTTAGATATTATAGATAACTGCAACAGAAAACAGTTAACTTTATCACTTGTTTTCGTAACTTCGTTTTGCCTTGCCACTTCATTTCACTGGGACAGGTTCGGTAAGCGTACTTCGGTTATCCCCTTTCAATATTATTCCCCCAAAGCTCCACACTCATCCACTCATCTATCACTACATAATCTTAGCAATCTGCAGTGTCGTTAAGCACCACAATTAAAAATTTCTTTTCAACGGGCCTCTCCCTTCCGTTGCCCTTGTTGCTGCAGAGGATGAGCGAGACGAAACATTGCGTCAGCGTCTAGTGACGTCAGAAGCTAAGCGCGTGGGCATCACAATGCACTCGACAAGAAAAGGCTACAGCACTTCCCCGAACTCTTGCCCGCAGAACGCCGTCGCGCAACGAAAATTAACCTACGCTCGCCGCGGAAAGGAAACTCTGACGCCATTATCACAACCACCGTCACTGTCGCTGGTGTCAGTGCAATACAGTCACCATGGTGACCGACGGGACGGCGCGTCAGTTCGGGGAATGTTCTGATTTTTTGGAGGGCGGGGGGAGGGTTAGGCCTGTTTCCAAAACTGGGGGGAGTGGTAGTTTTGAGTTATGTGTATTAAGATCTTTACGACGTAAAAAAAGAACGCCTTGTGTGTAAGCCCCATTATTCTCTCCGTCTTTTCTCTATGTCCGCTTTTGGCTGCACATTCTCTTCGAACTGTAAATGAACACACCTAGCCTTTGCTTTAGACCTTTTTTGGCTCTAACCCCCCCCCCCTGCCGATTTCGCCACTCCTTACTATCCACCGTCTCATTTTCGACTTAACGTCCTTTGAGCGGCTGCAAACTTTGACGCTGCCGTCAGAATACGAATGTCACGGCGCAAAACAGAATGTGGAGGCTATGCGCTCACTGCAAACTGCATCAGTTATGGTGCGCTCGCCATTTATATCAGACCACATGGCTTATTTGCATGTCTTTTTTCTTTCATGTCCTATCTACGAAGGCCACGATGACACACCCAATCTGAGGCACAAAAAAAAAACCTCGCACGAACACGAATAATCGTAGCAGGAATATTAACTGGAGTAACGTGTATGATTTGAAGGTAAAAAAGTGACTGCGCTGTAAGGCCTGTGGGAATGAACTTGATTATGTGACAGAGCATCTTTGGCAGCGATGATAATGGAAAATGTACCATCCGTGACAAGGCTCGTAACTACGAAGTAGACTGGAACAAATCAGACGACGACGGATAGCAAAACCCCTAACCTGACCATCATCATTAAATTGACACAACCGAAACCCTAACCTAACCCCAACAAGAATCTGTATAAAGTGTGAGAGCGAATTTGGTCTTCCGTGACGATACGCACACGTATCATCCGTGACAGGTGTAGGCAAATTGATATTGCGTATTAAGTTACAAAGGCTAAAAAAGATTGATATTTTGTTTCTACACTAATATCAGTAACACAAAACAACATAAAAATACATGTACATACATACGTATACATTTACATACACCGCATATAAAGAGGCCCCTCACCAATACATATTCAATTTTTTCTTACGAGAACATAATTTCTGATTTATGCCAACGTTTCCAGGACACCACTACGGCGTCAAACAAGGATTAAGTGTAGTAATAATAATAATAATAATAATCTATGTGGACAAAACAGGATTCAAAAATGTCGTCAGAGTAACTTCTACGTAACTTGAAAGCTTAATACACAAGGTCGCTCCCTCCATCTTTACTCAATACGACAGCACAGCTCGATGCAACAGTGCTATCATTGCGACAGGAGATTTACGCAATAAACTGACGTGTGTTTACAGCACTCACAAATCCAGAATCAGTTTCATTGTGCAACGAGTAAATTATGCAACTATCAGGGTACAAAGGTGTATGCTGATTTGTGTGCTTTACTTCCGGCTGAACCTTTGCCACTTCTCCGTCAAACTGGGATTTTAGGTTCCTAGTTATCTTTTCCAGCTCGGTTAAGTTTGTATCAACTTCACTGATCATACTGAGTTGGCCCATTTTCCTCACTGCGACCCCTGGAGGAATCAGCCACAAGGTACCGTAATGATTCATCAATATCCGTCAATTCAATTAATTTTAGGGCACTTCCTTAACACCGCTGCGAATTCCAATGCACGCACGCGCACACACACACACCCTGCAGCACTGTAGGCCCTGGAACAAAACTTAAATGGCCATTTACGCGCATGCACGAATTTAGAATCATGTAACATTGCCACACAATTCCGTCGGAAACTATGGACAGCCTGACGCCATGCCGACCGACAATGCCCAAATTTCACCAACAGACTTTCATATCGCCAAACATTATCACCGCAACATCCTCACAAGATATCAATGATATTTCCCTAATTCCATGTTCACTTCTCACAAGCCTGTCCAGACGATCGAAATGTCGTTAGTGTGGACTTCGTCGACAATGAACAAACTAAAAAGAATGCGATGCGTGGGGCATTTAACACACATGGAGAAACGGCATATGTATATAAAATTATGATGTGAAAACCGAGGGAAAAGAGAACGCGTAGAAGACCTAGTGATAGATGGAAAAATACCAAAATAAATATAAACGTAATAAGACGGGAGGATGTGGACTGTCTACAAACGGCTTGCTATAGGGACAAGTAGCTGTGGACTGAATGTGTGTGTGTGTGTGTGCACGCGCGAGCGCGTGCGCGTGCGTGCGTGTTTCTTGAGACGGGAAGTGGGGCAAGTGCCTTTGAACTGAATGCTGTAGCTTGAGACGGGGACAAATGGCTGTGGAATGACTACAGATTGAGAAGGTGACAAGGGGCTGTATGTGGTTGCACGGTACAAAAGCTTCGGTTGGCATTAAATACGAGGAATTTTTTCACTAACTGAGGAACTCAATGTGGGAATCTGTTCCACGAAGTTAGGTAATGAACACGTTTTACATAAATCAACAATATATCCATTATGATCAAATCAGCTTAGATCCTACCAGTTAGAAGAAAATTAAACCTGCGAGATTTGGGAATGCGAACACACTACATGGCAATGTACACATAATTATTAACACTGAACTATGAAAGTTTAAAATATATAAGGAAATTTTCTGTTTGACAGCTAACCTAGCACAGGTCTGGTAACTTGTAACATACCCTCCAATTATCAACTTATTTTTCCCTTCTTCTCGATTTATTCAGCGCAGGAGCACAGATCGCCCGGACCTCACAATTACGCGGCGCGCTCTAGTGGGCTGTGTGACGACAGTGTGACGTCAGTGGACAATGAACTGGAAACAATGTGGAAGGAAGCGGTAATGACCGAACCTGAGATGCTGTCCCGGAAGTTCCTGAACGGACTCAGGAAAGCCACACAAATTGTGTCAGGATAACCTGTGTTCCGGTCGAGATGCGAAACAGGAACTTTGGAATACGAATCACAAATGTTGCCCCTTGGCTCAAGGGCTCAAGGGATTCTGCAACTCCGTCAGAAAACGACATAACTTCCGGTACAGTGAGGGGGGAGCAAAGAACCTTGCCTTAGGATGGCTGTCTCCATCAGTCAGTCTAGATTGGCAGGTTGATATACTTTGCGGCTGGGAATAGGAAGTCGGGTGCGACCGAGAAGCAGTGTACCACGACAGTGAGCTGTGTTACGTCTGATCACACCAACGTTCGCCGTGTGAACATCGGTAATACAACTTTTATCCACAGCCAACTCGTACCGCGCAGTACACTCCGTCTCGGTTGTATAAACCGATCAGTTAACGCTGTTTCTGTGGGCAGAAGGCAAAACTACTGAATGTTAAACCTCGCGTTAAACTAGGATTTAGATGTATACATGGAATGCTCTCTTTATTACAGATTTACTAAAAAAATGCTGCCTCTTGTCTGTTTTCACAGTAACCCATCTGCATCGGCTACGGAGTGCGCACACCAAAGAAACTGGTTTCAAGGAATTAGTTCCATGCAACGTGAAAATACAGTTGCATGAAAGTAATGGCTTCCACCCTGTGCCCACCACCTAACCCCTTCTAGGCAAAAAATGTTTTTTCAAAGTTCTTTATTCATGTTCTTCCACGCACGTTTTGAATGTAATCTGCTACGCGGTGTGTCCATGCTGATGCAGTATTTACCGACAACTGCAACCGCCTGCTGCTTTTCGACACTCTTCATTCATTCCCGTATCGACGCTTTTACCTTCAAAATCCTCAGTGTTCTCTGCGTCATCTTTGACTTTAGAAGGTGACGGCAAATTACGCTATTCTTGTACCGACCATGATACTTCATTTTACTTTCGCACTGCTACTGGTCTTCACTTCTCACTTATAATAAGCACATTTTACTCACTTTCCCTGACTGTACTCCCTATTACGTTCGAATCCTGCACTTGTCACGCACATACTCTTACTGTTGGTGTTTTTTTCCTTCTTCTTCTTCTTCTTCTTCTTCTTCTTCTTACAGCTGCAGTGCGACGTTAAAGACATCACTTTTGTCTGAGAATATTGCACATAAAGAAAGGACACATCTCGAGTGCTTCGTTCTTCTGTGACGCTACACGGTGGGCTGTTAGCTGGTCACCACCACCCCTCTTCCGACGCCGCGCAACTTCACAGGAAAATGAGCTCAATAACACCAGGGTGGAAGCCTGAAATCTCCTAAGTTTTATCTCGTCTTTGACACAGAGCTTTAAAAGCAACGAATGTCTAGTCCTAATTCCAAAGAAATACGCAGCTCGTTCAAAATACTGACTACGCTGCAAGCTGAACAACCGCAGGATCGACGTTCGATCTCACTGAGTGTAGAGAATTCTCTCTTCGCCACGTTTTCAATACGGGCTCGCAAGTCCACTAGGGCTTCAGCACAATAGTTACTGCCATTTTTCACTGGGTGTAATAAAATGTTAGGGGCTTAAGCTGACCACTCGTCTCCATATAATACAAAGGTTAATTATTATTATTAAGAATGCGTGCAGCTGTATCGCCATTTCCCCGAAAGTCTTAATGGCATGGCGATTAATTAAAAAACAATTATTTCACGAGAGTAAACGCCAGAATTTTAACTGATACACGAACTAAATGTGTTCAACAAAAGGAGCAGCACTAGTGAGGGAAATATTGTTACATGGTTTAACAGTTGTTCAGGTTTGGTTCGGTTAGGAACCGAAACTTTGCTATAATTCGACAAATTTGGGGCGTCTGATATTCTCGAGACCACTTGGAAGAACCAGGCGTGTAAGGAAGGATAATATTAAGATGTATCTTCGGTAAGTGGGATGGGCGGGGAGCAGGGACTGGATTGATCTGGCCCAGGTCAGATTCTATCTTATTTCACCAACCAGTGTCACTGTCTCCGTCTTCACTGCATGGACCTTCATCTTCCTCACACGTATTGCTAACATCCCTTTCCTCTTCCCCGCCATTCCACAACATACGTGTATCATCATCAGTCTCATCCGCTGCATTGGATATGCAGCGCTTCTATATTTTTCAACAGCCATTTCCTGTTACTAGCTTCGGACGAGATCTGTTTTCAGATAAATATCTTAACAAGTTACTGTTTCTGTGGTGCCCAATGATTGAGAATAGCTCAAACTAAGGGGCTCACGAGGGTAAGTGCTTCTTCGCCCGCAAAAGGAAACAGAGGCGGCTTCCGAAATGTTGGCTTTTTAAAAAAATATAAGATAGACATTGTACCAAAAACAGAAGGTTACGTCAGTTAACCTCGGTCGTGTTCTTTTGGATTTCCTGATCCTTGAAGATGAGACTGATATGTTATCCCGAAACGTCGGTAGGGGATTACTACTCCATGCTGAGTAATATCTCAGAAGGGCGCGTAACGCACATGGCGATTTGGCGATGCAGGCCTTTGATTGGCTCCGAATGGTCCGGTTTAAAGTGATGCGGTTTGGCGCGACCCAGTGCGGCGCTTCATACGCGAGGTTAAGTGTGTTTCATATATTTAGGCGTCAAATTTAAGGGACAAAACATCGTCTTATATTCGAGTAAATACGGCAAACCCGATAGTATATAAAAAAAAGTATTTGGTTCTGAAGGGTTACACATAACACGATTTCAGACTGAGTTCCCGTTCTTACTTGTACTTCAGTGTACAGTCCATAGCATCGCTTCAGAACTCTCGCGATATCGACATGCTGCCGGAAAGTTCGCACAGCACTGGCACATCTATTCCACTGTATCGAACAAGCAGACGCACAAGAAGCTGGCATTTCTTCCTGCCAGTCAGAAAACAACCCTATCCCATCTGGTCATACACGTGCATCATCCCTCCACACCCTGTCAACCATTCACACCAATATATTTATACCAATGTCTACGCCTCTAGGAAGATGTGAATACAACACACACAAAGAAATAAGATATGGCAGCCATACTTAATTCCGTGCCATGATAGCCGAGCCCAGGACACTGGGCTTCGGCGTATTACCATGAGTACCTAGCATCAGAGCATCAGAGAAATGTATCAATGGAACACGCCCCCTGGAAGAGATGACTTTTTCTCAGCTCGTATGTAAATTTTCTCCTTTCATTTGTCCCCATATTCCGTAATAAAGCTCACATGGTATCGTCAATGGTCTCTAAACTCTGCTCAATCCACATGAAACATCCAAGTTGTTATTTCTTTAAGATAATTATACGCAATATCGCCTAAATGCTGAAGGCGGTACCGTCCTCCTTACTGTGCGTCGCACCCCATAGTATACCTACACACATTCACTGCAGTAACTGGCCGACATATTCTAATGTTTTCGTTCCCTTTACACAGCGGCGCTGCTCTCTGTGGTAATTAGCACAGGGACTATGCTACGTACTACAGCAGTGTTTCCCATCCTTTATCGTTCGTGGACCCCTGCTGGCTTCGGAAAATAACCACAGATCTCACATTTTTGCTCAAGTAAATACAGTATCTGGATGACAGGTGTCAAAAACTAAATATTTATATCTCGGAGCGGATCTTAAGATAGCTGCGATACATGCCAGTATCATGCATAACAATTCACTGCGTGATTTGACCTTAATTACACTGAGTGTCGTTCGCTTCGAGGGTACAGGGGGTTTCTTAATTAGATATGCTGTCACAAGAAGTAAACATATCGCCAACTGAAGAAGTTCCACGATTATTTTTAACAAAACATTCATTTAATTTAAATAAAAAGTAAGCTTCAGTGTAGCCATCACCAAAATGTATACACTCTTCGCGAACAGCTGGACCAGACGCCGTTCGATTCCGGCCAGACAGGGCCCAACACCTTCAGTAAGGCCCACACAGCCTCTCAGTCAGTCGGTACGGTTGGTTTTTGTACCGGCGGTACCGCGATGGCGGCATAAGATTAATACTCACCACATCTAATATCGAGGTTCAGAATTCGTGGAGCTGTTCCTTCACTCTCTCACACGCCTCCGTAGCGTGCAGAAGGACAACTGCAGGTTTACCTTCCTATCCCCCCGCAATACCAACTTAAACAGCTGTGATTACCCGTCTAGATGCATGAAACAGCTCGGAAACTGCTTAACTTATTTCGGGAAATGCTTAGCTGACTTCAACACAAATCTATATAGCCTTCTTCTTCTGAACTTTGTCCATCGTGTAACAGATATATAAAACACTAAAACACTACGTTTCGGAAGCTTCCGTCTTCAGGCAAGAAGCATCTAATCTCTTAGAATCCTCAGATAAAGCTATTCTCAGTTACTGGGTACCAATGAACCAATCGCAAGTGTAGATAAGCTCCTGATAAGTTGCCTGAAGACGGAAGCAGAGCCGGCTTCCAAAACGTAGTGTTTTAGTGTTTTATGTATGTTACACGATGGATAAAGTCCAAGAGAAGAAGTATGTATCGGCACGTTACACACCGCCGTCAAAACCTTATAGTGTTAACTTCAACGTAATTTGCTCGTTTCAACAATGTCAGTATCGGTGTACCATCCCTAAGCAATCTGCACACCAGTGAACCAGATGGTCAGAACGGTGCCACGTACAAGACACAGACTGAAAGCCACGAACGTGTTCTTTCTTCACTTATAGAAGTGATAGTGCTTCAAAGTAAACGGGCCAATGCAAAGACATTTACGACTGTAAGAAAATTATGGCCTTCCCATAGCTAGTTTCGTAAAACTCATACATTCCTGGCCAGAATTATTTGCCGGTCTTTTACACCGAATTTCATCAAAATATATCAAGGGCTATAGAACGTTAAAAGTTCAAACTCCATTAATCCCCCCCCCGGTTGACTGTCGCTGCGCCGATTTTCACGAAACTCGCAATCGATCGACAGTTTTTTGCAAACTTCTGTGCCGAAATAAAAAGCAGCACAGACGCTGACAGCAGGTCACAGAGACAACGAGTGGGCACATGGACGTCGTCTGAATACATGAATTTCGTTGTTGTTCTGCGTAAAGAACACCTAATTGAGTACATCCAGAACTTACTATACCTGACAGAAATTCGGTTAAATTAGTAGGCAATAGCAGAATAGGACACGGAAAAGAAAATAATGGAAGCTGGTACTTGACAGCACTGACACGGGTTAGGATCACGTGATACTCGACATGTATGTAACCACTACATTTACTGTCGTTCGTAGTTCCATGTTGCTTTTCTTTTTATTTATTTATTCAATCAATCAATCCTTCATTCCTTCCTTCCTTTCTTCCTTCAATTCCTTCATCCTTCTCTCCCTCCCTTCCTCCTTCCTGTAGATCGAAATAAACGCGTTGACCAAGAATTGTTCACTTTCGTGTCTGTCAACACTAGCCGACAAATGTTCTCCGAAACAGCCTTACCGACAAGCTTCAGTGACCACCACATGAATTAAATCTACTGAAAATTCATCTCGCAGAGATGAATTATTTCATGGGGACGGAGAAAACGAGTGTGAAAATTCAATTCAATTGAGTTGCTGTTTATTAAATTTCTGCGCCAACATCCGCGTGGCGAATAATTAGCACAACACGCATACAGAACAGTGGCAATGAAGAATAACATAAAACAATGAAACAAGGCGATAAAAAACAGAAAACGAATTACGTAATTAAAACATAAAAACAGAACTACAATAATTAATGCTATCATGGCGATGACGAGAGTAAAGATAATCAACGCTTTCGGCGCTCTGGGAAAGGTTTGGTAAGTTCGGTAAGTTTATGCCATGCAGAACTTTAATGAAACTTGATTACTGCAGTACAGCACATGCGCAGTACACGCATTTGGCTTACCAAATGAACCGAATTTTCATTAATACGGATTGGCTAAAAAAATTCGCTGATAATCTGGGGGCCCCGCGACTTTCTATGGATAACACATGGAATTTCTTTTAATTTCAGACCAGTCTCCCAGACTTGCCGTAGCATATCCTAGATGACAAAATTACGGCATTCCGGCTTGTCATCGACTTCCTGTACACAATAAGAGAAAATTATTCACTTACATCTACGCAGAGAAAAAAAGAATATTCGAAGACTGTTTTGTAGCAAATACCGTTGTCCGCTCTTGTCTTAATTTCAAGTTTCGGACCACCCAAATACCCCACTCAACTGCATCCTATTTATCTGTAGTTCTTTACATCTTTGGAACCCTTAAGACGATCCGAATTTTCTCTGAACCCCTGCAGAGCAAATGTGTACTTGTTTGGTGGGGGACCAAACTGTTTAAATATATAAATATCTCAAGCACAGGTTAAGTACATTTATGAAAAACGAACTTTTATTATTGGTGACATGCACTGCAAACAAACCCAGCACCGATTATGCACGATGTGGAGGCAGAACAAACTACTACTAAGTATTATCAAAATTACATTTACCGTTTCATTACAAAAGAAGTCTGCTTACGAAAGAGGTTAAGTCGTCTGTGGAAACCCATGATTCTGCGGAACACAATATGAACACCTCCGTGTACGTAACGTCAAATCTGTTCACCTTTAGTGTGGGGGAGGAAAACTACACGGGCTCGGTTCCACGAATTTCTCAGCAAAGATCTAACATGTAAACATAGTCCATTTTCTGTTTTATTGCGAGGTTAGGAAGTAATTACTCATTTCCTGTAATTTCACCTGTACAGAACACAAATGCCTTACGTGAGACGTTTTATTGTCACGTGTCAAGTTATACTACATAAGTTGAACATTCGACGTCGCTCAACTGAAAACTTCAAGAGATAACGCAAAAAACGGCGAGACAGTTCGAGAATGACTTAGCAACTCATCAGCACAATGATGCTAATATTTTTACAGTACAAATTAAGATGAATGTACTGCGTGTATGTCCCTTGCACTGGGATGTGCATGAATTAACATTTTAGAGACTGATACGAAACTAAATTTTATATATTCAGGTCGTACCGCGCAGTAAACAAACTCCGTCTGGGTTATAAAACCCAACCAGTTCATGCTGTACAGGGAAATAATCGTTGTTTGTTCCGAGGTCCAAAGAAAACTCATAAATACACTGTTTGCGCAGAAAGCAGAATTTTTATAGGTACAGTACATACAGTAACCACTGGGCTTTAAAGGGTTGATGTCAGATGGCAGTATTTGAATAAGTTAAATTGGCACGTACTGCGACTCTTTCATGTTTAACCGCGCACTTCACCAGATACATCCCATCAAACATCCGTCACAGTAGGCCCCACTGGCAATTACGTCACCCTTTTATCTATTTCTGTGGCACTCGCCCCCGAATGGTGAACACCACGAGGCCATCAGCCGCTCCACAAACACCAGCTGTTACGTCATCCTTTTATCCATTTCTGCGGCAGTCGCGTCGGAGTGGCGGACACCACGAGGCCATCAGCCGCTCCACAAACACCAGCTGTTACTTCACCCTTTTATCCATTTCTGCGGCAGTCGCGTCGGAGTGGCGGACACCACGAGGCCATCAGCCGCTCCCCAAACACTAGCTGTTACCTCATCCTTTTATCCATTTCTGCGGCAGTCGCGCCGGAGTGGCGGGTATCACGAGGCCATCAGCCACTCCACAAACACCAGCTCACATGTGACGGTTTTAATGATGCGCAAACCGTAACAAAGACGGGAAACGTGCAGATGTCAGGACTTAAAATTTTCTATGCGCTGCAACTACATTTGTTTTAAGAAGAGAGTGTAATGCGAGAAGAGCCTTCTGAGCGAGTGTAATCTGCAAGGTTTCTTTCCTTTCCATCCACAAGAGACTCCTCAAGTCAAACAAAACACACACACACAGCACTGAAAACTAACCAACCATCGTAGATATATGCATTACTGTACTGCCCAAAGTAACCTGACTTACGAATTCAAATTCGAAAACCATTAGCATGTTCCGTTAATAAAATTTGAGCTGTCAGACACCATACGTTAAAGAAATATATAACGGAACGTACTTGACGTATCTGGAATACTGCGCTGACAAATCTGACAGAGGCATTCCTTACTTTCAAAATGTAATGGAACTTTACGGTACACGCGTAAGTGTAATTCAATTTAGCCCATATATACGGTTTTCACTACACAGATTTTTCATGGAACTCGGGAATTATCTACAGCATCAACTCTTGCACCAAACTGCATCCAAGTAGGCCAAAATGTTTCCGCAGAACGGAGAGAATTCCATTTACCCAGCTAGATTTTCACTGGGCCAGTTTTCATTAAAATCGCGCTTGCTCAAAAACTTTTTGTAACGAACTCTTCATAATTTCAAGAAAATCCGAAGTGATTTGATGGCTGATAGTGGCTGAAGGATGGACGGGCATGGCCTCTATACAAAGGGGTTTTTTATTCCGTAAAAAACGCCCAAATGGTATAAATGGTTTCTGGACAGCACACCCATTCCTAATTAACTTCACATTTCTTCCATACCATATTCTCAGCATCATTCCTTCCATTCCCAAAACAGTATGTGACGTCATTATGATGTCCAGTGCTCAACTACTGGCCGCTGCACTGGGTCAGATGTACTGCCCTTCCGACGCCACTACTGCATCACTTCTTCGCCAGTGACAAATTATGCAAATCAGTTCGCAATCCGGAACTGATGGGGGTTGAGTAACATCACACATGTTGCAAAAGGGAAATACATGGACTACCAACCATTGTAGTGACAACAGCGCCTTCACCTCTGGCTGGTCAGTAAGAGGTGCTATACTATCTCTAGAATTCTTGAGGGAAAACTCAAGCAAACAACAAAAATAGGGGAAAAAATCATCATCAGTAGCAACAAGGTATAGGCCACACAACGATGTTCCACTTTCATGGTTCTTTATCTGGCCACATTTTCCTTGGTCGACCTAAGTTTCTTCTGCCGGTCGGAGTGTATTCACAGACTACCTTGGGAATGCGTGTTGAGCTGTGCCCATAGGTCGTCTCAAAGGTCGTCACCATGCGGAAGCGTTACTGTGCAGACTTTGAGTCCTGTCATTCCCGTCCTTGGGCTGTCGTCCAGTGATTGGGTGCCGTGGGCGAGCGAAGGGACTAGGGGCGGTTACGTCGGTAAGACGGTTGGGGAAAATAACTGACCTCGCACAGAAAAAAAGACTTTCTCTCTGCTCTTCACTTCGGAAACACGGTGCCAGCGACTGCAATGTTTCGAGGATTGGCCGGACGTTCAGCTGAGGAGGTTTCCAAGCGTCGAGGCATACGTGTTGGCAGCGGGGCCGACAGTTGGTATGAGCGTGAGTTAAATTCCCATTTTGGGTTTTGTTTTCCTGGTAAAGACACATTTTGGGTAGTTCATACTAAACGACAGCCCCGTGGGCCAAAGGCAAGCCCTCAGAGTCGCGTACCTTCTTCACGTGTCTGTGTGTGTCAGAGCGTAGTTATCTGTACTAGGCTTTTGATCTGTTGTAGTAATAAGGAGAATGACTTGTGACCAGGCTGGTGAATAAGCGCCTGTTGTGACAGAGTAACTACTGAAAGTGGGCCGCATGTTAGTCAGAGTTTGCGTAACGTTGAGCGAGAAAGCTCGCTTAGTGGAGGAGCCGAGCTGGTGTATGCTCGGGCAGTGCAGCGTACGGTACGCAAAAGGGACTACGAGCCCTCGCGAAGTTCCTGTCGTTGTCAAGTGTTTCTGTACATGAATTTTGTACGTCATAACGAGAGAGAGAGGGGCCCGAATATATTGTCACTGTTGAGTGTTTCTGTATATGCCTTTTGTGCGTCATAACGAGAGAGAGAGAGAAGGGGGACGGGCTAGTCGCCCCCAAGACAGTTATTGTTAGAGTTGAACCTTTTTTTTTGGAGTGCGCAGCCTGTGCGCCTAGAGACCGAGAGATCTAGGGGTTTTTTTGTAATAATGTTATTTGTAATTATTTGTTAATTCTAAGATTTACATCATTGTTCCTTATTGTGCTGAGACTATATTGTTAGAAATATACATAGATCACTTTGTACGATTTTTCGCGTGTGGTGCCCGTTGTCCGGGTACTAGCTCTGTGTTCCTTTGTTCATCTTCCCCGCATCTTCCCTGTGGCGTGACCCGACCACCCAGACAGCCAGCAGATAATTTCAAAGTGCCGAGCCCCCGTTATTTCCAGCTAGCGCCTTCACCCCTACGGGGGTTAGCGACCGCGTGGGCTCAGTGTTTCGTTCATTACTAATAAATGTCGAGTCCTTTTGCTACTACAATCTACGATAACGTAACGTATATTGTATACATACAGTTACTCTCCTACTCTTTCATCTGTCGTACGGTCATATAATGTGCATCATGCAGCTGTTCTCAGCAGTTCACCCCCGCCATCACAGTTCTTCTCCCATGCCGTTGCACAGAAGGCCAATTCTCACTGGCACCACCAAAATCTGGTATAATCTTATATACTGTTTTATAAATTTTTTCCCTTTTTTTAGGTTTCTGTCAAACTGTTCCATACAGACATTACATTGACTTATTTAAATAAAATGCAACACATCCCAAGTATTTTCATTGTTACACCGTGCATGTTGTCGAGTTACTCAATTATTACACCAACCACTGCACATATATAAAATTTATAAAATTTACACATTAAAACATTAAAAACATGTCGGAGCGTTTTTAATGTTTTAATGTGTATATTTTATAAATTTTATATATGTACAGTGGTTGGTGTAATAATTGAGTAACATCCCAAGTAGTTTTATAGTATTATTTATTCGGTACTTTGCTGTTAGTAATTCTTTTGCTCTTATAAGTTCTTTGAGCTCTCTTCCATTAAGCGCCATGACTTTTGTTTTAACAGTACAAATGTTAAAGCTGTGTTCCTCACAAACCGATGTCGAAATACAACTGTGCGTACCCGTTCTCTATGCCATTACACAATGCTGTCCGCTCATCCAAGCGGCGTCACCTTATTTCGTGACGGTTCCGTGGTTAACACAGGAGATTTGCTTCCAAGCTGATGACAGTCGCCATGCCGATGCAATCATGCACCTGATTTGTTTCAGCGTCATTTGCATAAACGTGATATGATGACGCTGGATCTCGCACGTAGCCTGTTCCAAGACTCTGCTATTACACTTTCCCTTTCCTTTTTTCTTAATGTTTGTCATTATTTTCGCACGTACTCCTCTTCCCCCTTTCTGTTTATATTTTCCTATCCTATTTCTTTAAATCTAATTTCCATACATCCCGCTGAGAGGTCAATACTGGGCCCGGAACTCGGCTATCATGACTAGATATTTGTTCGTCACCCAACGTAAACACCAGAATGGTGCCTCATATTTTGACGCAGCTAGGGTTTTCTTCCACATCCCTTGCATTTTATCATTCACAAAACATTCTAACACGTTACACTGTAAAAGAAACAAACAAAATATACAGCTTACCTTATTAAAGTAATAATCTAGTATAATTACACATTTCATGTGAACTGTGTACGACTATTTATTATGTAGGCCTTGGCAGGACCACTTGTACATCCGTAACGTCTCCCTAAAGATGATCTGTATTGATCGAACTAGGCTGGAGATTTATTGAAAAGTAGTAAACAACTGAAATTTTACGATGATGCTGTTCATTCACGTGCAATGTCTGAAGTGCTGGCTGACACAGCGACAAAGTGCGATATGAATTTAAATTTTACCCAGTTTTATTGTCTTACACTATACCGAATTACAACGAATAAAGAAATTTTTTTTATCTCACATTCTTCCTTCCTTGTGCCTCGCAATTCTTTTGTTTATCGCTTTAACCTTGTATTCAGCAGGCACCAGTTTCAAGTCTCCATGCTGCAGGTTCTATTCACTGCAAGCGCTCACTTACAGCAGACCGCGGCAGCACAGTTCCAAATGTTATTACGTCACGTTTCCATTTTGTTGGGTGCCAAGGAGATTCTACGCATGAAAAGCAGCTTTTTCATACGCAAACTGTCATGTAATGGGTTGGTGCTTACCGAAGTTTCGAAGGTACACGCAGTCACATTCTTCAGGATATGAAGTACCTCGTAGGTAGTTCAGTAGTACTGCTTCCACTTTCCAGCTACAAGGTGTTGTTTAGACAGTGTGGGAGTTTGCTCTGAATATGGAAGCTTCTTCTGGTCTATGTCAGAAAAGCCTTTGATCACGTGCTTCATCATTCGGAACTTTTAGAACACCCCGAGTCTTGGGGTTAGTTCGTAACACAGAACCAGACAACGCACGACGAGAACAGGAAATGCTGCCGTTTCGAGGCGCCACTGGAGAGCCTGCTCTATTAGCTCGTAGAGTACGTGACATCAATTACTTTGCTCTCATCCCTACTTTATTCTACGGAAAGGCAGAACGATACGTCGATAGGCAGCGACGTCGGGAGCAGATCGCGTTGCTACAGCCTCTGCAGTAACTAGCACGCTCTTGGTTAATGACCGAGGCGGAGTGCGTTTTCTGCGCGGTACGAAATGAACACTTAAATGTAACTAAGGTTAATCTCAACCTGTAAGTACTCTTCAATCCAATGCTGATATCCGTAAGGGCATTGGTTTTTTGAAAGTTCATGGGTTTCGACCGTTTGTTTTTATGCTAAGGACAAATCGGGAGGAGAATGGAGCACTGACGGGGGAAAACCGAAGTAGTCGGAGAAAAAGTGCCCCAGTGCCACTTTGACCACTACAAGGCAACGAAATCCAAGCATACTTTATTGGTAAGTTATTTATGAATCCCCTTATTCTTTTGCCTCGGGAATTTCTTTACTGTACACAACAAGCGTAAATCGTAGACTGCTTCCATCTTGCACAACATTTTGCGATCCCAAATGCGTTTCCTAATGCAGACCTCATGGATAATACCCAAAGCTAACACAGTACACTGTATTTCTTTTAATGCGTTTGGTAATTGCAACTGTTAAAGTGACTCATAAATACTGTACAGTTTCTGAATATGTTTTATTCCTCACTCCTAATACACTATTTATATGATTACAATTACAATCCTTCTTCAAGCACTTAACTACAACGTGCTGTGATACTGACAATGAACCTATGTACGTATGTGTACTTAAACCTAAGTTTTGCTACGGCGAACCTAACACAGAAGACCCAAACGTAAGGAATTTACTGCGTGATGTATCTAACATTTTGCGAAAATGCGGAGGTCAAGGCTACGTGCCAAAAAAGCGGTAGAGTTTTTGGATGCAACTGCCTCAATCACAGAACGGCAACATTTATATACAATTACGGAACTTGATATCCCGTACTTCAAACTTCCACCTACTGCGTACGGTAGTGTTAATAAGCGGAGAACAATTTCAGAATGAAGACAATTTATTTATACGTATTGATTAAAACATTGCTGCTTCACAATTAACCCTTCAAAGCCCAGGGCTTAGTTTACGTACGAGATTTAACATTCAACATTTCTGTGTTCTGCCCACACAGTGCATTTGTGTGTTTTGCATAAATCTCAGAACAGAAAGCGATTATTTCCCTACATAACATAGACCGGTTTTCATAACCCCGACGATGTGTGTGTTTACTGAGCGGTTCGAGCTGAATCCACATATATAATTCAGGTTACTCTCAGCATTTGAAACTTTAATCACAACAGATACAGTGCCCACAATCATGAAAGTTTTATACTCGTTATTTTGTGGAATACTGAGACTATCAATTTGTTTCACATTCACATACGTGCTAAGAAGAAGCGTAATTTACACGACGCAATCAAAACTAAAATCAATTAATTATCGGTATTAAAAACACACTTTACCTTCACGTTTACCACACATTTTCAGAAACGTAGCCTTTAAATTTCTTTCACGGAAAACAAAAAAAAAAAAAATGTAACGCGAAGAAAATGCCACTGTTTTATAACACAGCTACAGCTTAAACACTACACAGCACAACAACTACACAAGCAGCCTAAACAAGATGCGTTATTCCTAAATGCACATGAAATGCTGACCTCAGGTTTTCGACAAATTAACATTCATGAATAGTTATTACTGACGAAGGGAAAATTTACATACCAACAAATAATACATAAATGCGCCTGATACACACATACTCTGTAACCCTTTCAATTCTTCCATCACTAAATTCTCTGCCAATCCAGCAACAAAAACGCCAGCTGTTTGTCTCTGCTAATATGCGACAACACACTTCTCCTGACATCTGCTTCTTAATGTCATCTAATCGTCTCCTGTCTTTCTTTCTTTTTACTCGCCCGTCTCTCCATTATTCTTTACATTAAAACCACATTTTTTCAGACAGCTTCAGAATGGCCATCTAACGTTCTCTCGCACTTTAAACGTTTCTCCATATCACGCTTTCCAATTATTTCATCCCCCTTGATGTATGTTTTATACGCACATTTACTCATTTACTTATTTATTTAAACATGCTGTCATTATTTCTGATTATATGGTGTCTAATGACACGATGAATGATGAACAATGAATTGGAAGCAATGCTCCAGACAAAGTCATAGTGCAATTTCACGTATTACCACGGCATTTGACTGGATGTCACAATGAAAACCACGCAGAACGTCGGGTTAGCCAGACCCCTGTTGAAATTCGAAATGGGCACCTCTTCAATACACATCACAAGTTGCACAGCCTTAGTCAACTAACTCTTTCCTTTGTCTCTTTCTCTCAGCAGGCTCTGGAGGTGTTCAAGACTTTCCTTATTCTAGGTCAAGCTGAGCGCTCAGACGCGAAGGATAACCGCCGATCGCCTGCAGAATGATGCGGAGGCTACATGCACAACGCACATGCCGGAGAGTTTGCCGCCTTATTACGGCGTACATCGGCTCACAACTAACTTCGTAAAGAACTTACAGCAATTTTATGATGATTCATTCCGTTGTGTTTTCTGTGTAAAAGAGAAACAAGGTATACCGTCAAACATAACACTCTAATGCGGTACAACACTGCTCTACATGTTTAGGTCCATCAGAACCATCTTCGGGCACATTTTTCACAGAAGGTTAAAAACACAAGTACAATGGGAACGTGCAAATTCCTCATTAGCAAGATCGCACAAATTTATTATTTATTAAAATAGTAAATATTTGTTTTATTTGGGTGGTCAAATGGCCGGATTGGAGCCTCGGAGGGGGAACGGTTGCCGAAACCGTGTACCCAATAAAACTCCGGGAAATGCTCACAGTCAAAAAAGACGCACCGGCAAATCCTACTCCCACGTCCACGTCGCGACCACTGGGTATATGACGTACAACGTGCGTTATATAGCGAACGGGAGAGGGTGAAAGGCGGGTTTCCGGCGCCTTGAAACGGGATTGCTCGGCTAAGGGAATAAACCCTGACAGAAAATTCTGGTCCTGCTAGTAGGGGGTCGAGACGTAGGGCTAGCTCCCCTGCACTTGAAAAAAAACCACTTGCTAAAAATCCTGCAAAAATGCCTCGGAACCTGGACTCCGGCAATGGTAATCGACAATGGTAACGGAAAAGGCTACTGAGAATTGGAACGTGGAACGTGCAAGGTATAAGCACAAAACGAATTGAGGTCTTCAGAAAACTTGAACGCCTAAAAATAGATATTGCGGCCCTTACAGAAACCAAAAGGAAAGAAAATGGCATAGAAGAAGAAAGAAACTACATCCAGATATACAGTGGTGTCAATAAAGATCAACGAGCCAAATGTGGGGTCTCGCTTCTCATTAAAAAGAAATATAAGAAATGTATAAAGGAATGGCAATATATCGATGAACGAATAGTACAAGTACAAATGCGATTGAATGGACATGACGTGAACATCTTAGGAATCTATGCTCCAAATGAAGATGCAGATGACAATCAGAAAGAAAATTTTTACAGC
>Ga0123352_10001988_pt1 | contig 28024 bp, 18 predicted proteins | sample TergutLab28metaG_FD_89700 | JGI IMG/M metagenome (GOLD analysis project Ga0123352, IMG submission 89700) | Labiotermes labralis P1 segment gut microbial communities from Petit-Saut dam, French Guiana - Lab288 P1 | ecosystem: Host-associated > Arthropoda: Insects > Digestive system > Gut ... | reverse complement strand
GTCAGCCTACACAACACAACAAGTACTCGCTAGCTCCTGAAGATGGACGTATTAACATCTGAAACATGTTGAGCAATATATAATAAAGCAAGTGTCATCTAGTTGGTCAACCATTATTCAAATCTCAGCATTAGTTTAAAAATTCTGTCATCATAGAAAATGGGCTATTGCATTGACAGCCATTTGTGACACACCCATTTCCAGTTCCTCATTACTGTGGAATCAGTAACCTCCCTAGTGTTGCTTCCCCAGCCAAAATAAATTATACTTGTCAGTTTACAATCTCTCACATCTGTCTCTGATGTGCAATCACTGACCATTTTCAAACTCTTTCTGCACAGTTTTCTAATGAAGCATTTGTTACGCCATCCACATAGACCTCTATCAACTGGCACTGAATGTCAATTTAGAAGCACATTTTGTCTGTAAAAATTGAATCACACTCCATACTTCTTTGTGGGTCCAAGTTTACAGTATCATTGTTACTGGATATAAACTTACTGCTGTAACAGCATTTGCCATACTGGCTATTGTGCCATCTGTTGTCTGTTACCCTGACAACTGCTGCCCTCTACCAAAAAATAAATGCTTGTTTAACATAAACTTGACAGGTCAGGAAACATGACTTACTGAACATGCCTCATATTTTAAAGCAGTTACCTGTATTTGATGCTAACCAAGTCCTCAAAGCCCTTGATATGTAACTTACTTTCTGCATGCAACAGAGTCTTGCTTGAGTAGCTGACAGGTTCTTCAATAGTCAAAAAATTCCCCACATTTTATGGAACCCAAAGGTTCATTACTGCATTCACAAGTGCCTGCCATCTGTCCCTGTCTTGAGCCAGATCGATATTTGGTATGGTAAGTAACTATGTATTTTTTAGTCAGTGTGAATTTCCCATGTGATCATCATGAATGATCAAAACATGTTTGCTACAATGTTGACAACATCTGCATCAACCAGTTGTGTACTGTGAAAGATTAAATTATAATGGCAATAACTAAATTTCAAACCCTTAGTCCATGTTCTTCCCTTTGTATGTGACACAAAGGTCACTCTGTTGCATTTTCATGTATATTTAATTGTATCCTGCATTCTGGTGGAATGCTCTCTGCATTTACTTCTAGATCACCCTCATTTTTATCCACTAAAGTGCCTATATCTTGCTTTCTTTTCACCTTATGTCTTCACTGTACCATTACAATGTAATGGCATCAAATATGGTATGCTGTGTGTTGAATTTCTAGTGTCACTTATGCTATCAATTGCTGAGGTTACATAGTGGTGTTAGTGATGAATGAGTATGGAACATTAGTGGCATGATGTGGACAGGGAAAAAACAAAGTACTTGGAGGAAAAAAGAACTGTGCCAGTGTTGCTGTGTCCACCACAGAGCTCTCTGCATGCTGTGGCATCATTATCTCTTAAAAGGATTAATATTAATTTACCAGTATTTCATTTACTAAAAGAAAAGAAATTCCTATATACATTGACAAAAATTATGCTCATTATAGTGTATTTTACTATACTGTTTTATAATTACAGCAATGTGTAATGAAATAATTTTACACTGTATGTTAATGAATAAATTTCAAACAATATCAAATTATAGAACATACAATTTACATAATATATATCTACAACAAATGTAAATACTCTTCAAACATGAACACTAGTTTTGTGTATAAATCACTTAGTGACACACAGGTAACTAGAAAAGTTTCAGACACTAGTAATCTAGCAATGGAATCAGTCAAAAAGTACCTCTTGCAGTGTGTCTGTCCCCACATTCTGCATATTATTTCTAGCACTGCTTCAACATGTATCGAAGAGTGTAAGGGTCAAAAGTTGGTCCTCTTGAAGTCAGATGATACTAGGTTGGAATGTTTTGAGGAAAGATTCAAATGCCCATCTGGAGTTTTTTGACACAGTCAGGTCATCACTCCATCTCATCACCCATTACATCACAAAGACAGCATTCTGAAAGTCACTCAAGCATTGCCCAGCATTACGCTACTCAATTTCTGGGTTGCTGTTGAGTTAATAAGATGCCCATTGAAACCAACCCCTTCTGGTGTGTGTAAGTTTGCAGAAACACTTGGAAGTACTGTCCAGTGATCTCAGCGTTACGTATTAATCATGAATCCTCCTCCATCAAGGTCTCCATATGAATGAAGCTCATCTTGGCCATGCCTATTGTTAACTTGAACACGTCTTCATTCTTGCGGACACTCTTCAGCAATCAGACCCAACGTAATCTGTGCCAGTATCAACCAGTCTGTCCCTTTGTTCTCTTTTATGTGTTTAAAAATATACAGCAGTGTATGGAACATATGTTGCAGCTGAAGAGGATTAAATGTAAAGTGTCACCTAAAATATTGCCTCACATGATGGCAACAACTCAAATGAAAGCTATGATATCAAATTCAAATTTACCTCATTAATTTAAAAGAAATGGGAATCTGTAGACTGTGAAAGTGCAGTTTCCCACTCAGAGTCTATCTCATAATTTCACAAAACTGTATCTTTCTTCAGTCACCTTTGACAGGATACAGAATTACTGAATGTAAATGCTCTCTTGCCTGCCTGGCTTCAGCTCAGAGTAACGTGCCTACACTGTGGTGAGACTTCAGCAGCTCAAGTAGTGTAATGCCATGATCCACAAAACACAAGAAATTGATGTACTGCCATCACCACAGAAAATCTGACAGAATACAATGGGGCGATTCTACCAAATGGGACATTGTGATAAGGGGAGTCTGGCAGTGAAAACTGGAAACACAATGTACTTCTACTAATACTGACCACCTGTCTGTTTCCTGCCCCAGCTGTCTGTAAATGTTAATAATGCAATCAGTGGTTTGGTATTGCACCTCTTGTTGCATTCCAATGAATCATTTAAAAGGCTCAGTGTTTTGCTCCATCAACTGTAAACAAGTTGTGAAAACAGTATAACAATCATCATTTGGCTCCATTTGCAATGCACAGTCATTCACACTTGACAACTGCACCTGTTATGGAGTATGGCTTTAATTTTGATTTTGGCACATATTACTGCAGAAATAACCTTCAAAAGTCATTCTTTCATGATCCATCAACTGAATAATGGATGACAGATTGGTGTCACTAGGTTTGTAGACTGCTGTGTTCCACTGGAAAAGCCTGTGCATTAGCTTTGCATACTAGTGGCAATATGTAATGCCAAAAACATACAAATATGTCACAATAATTGATACATTTCACCATTTTTTTTTAAGTATTCTATTCCATGCATGCTCATATTATTAAAAACCTTTTAATTATACCATCCAAATACACAACATTTTTTCATTACATACATTTATTGTATTTCTCCTACATGTTTCAGGATCACATTCACCATGAGGGAAAATAGCAGTAACCTTTTATACGTAATTTACGATGTAATTACTACAGAAACCACAGTTAATACCTACATAACAACATGGTTTTAAGTAAAAGCCACGTAAGTTTTCCCTGATAATAGTGAATGTGACACCGAACATGTAGGAGGATGCAATAAATGTATGTAATGAATAAACATTGTGCATTTGGTTGGTATAATTAAAAGATGTTTAATAACTTTTCACCATGTTCTGCCTATGTATTCATGCTGCTGCTGTGTTGTGAGTAGTGTCATAAGGCCTGGAACCACACCTGAATTATTCCATACCCAGCCATGTGAGTCTGATCAGCGACTTATCATACTGACATTACCCTGAGCTTGGGCTCATGATACCAGAATATCCCTAGCAATCACCAAGCTGTTAAGTGCTGGAAGTCTAAATGCCAAGCTGGCTCAGTTCTTGTACAGTCTCAAATGTTTGGGATTTTGACCTTTCATGATCATCCATATTAGTACTATTCTTTTAAACTTTCCTGGTGCCAATAAATCATGGCGAGACCATGTGGCAAGTTGCCTTCCCCCATCACACAGATCACACTAAGCTCAGTCAAGCTTACTTTTAGTAAGTGAGGTTGACTGCTTTCATGCCTTATGGAATCAGACTCTACATCAATTATTCAACATGTTCCATGCTTCAAATATGTGTTTGTATTGTATTAAACATAAGCTTTCATGCTTTATGTGATCTGAGGTCACTTTATATTTTTATTATTGGTACTTCGTTAAACTTGGAATCATTTTCAACACACCTGTTTTGTTCCAAGAATGTTAGATGTTAGAATTAATCACTACAATTGAGACTACTGTGCCTTAAAACGCTTCTAGTGACCCAAATAACATGTTACATGAAACAAAAGAAAACACATAACATGAAAAGATCACAAGTTTTACCAGTTTCTTAATACAGTTAATAAATGGAAAATGATCAATTGATTGGGAATATTTGTGGTGGTTTGCTTTCACTACCAAAACAGAGTTCAATTTAAACAGTCTCCATGTTCGAGGAACTTCAGTGCTCTAAACCAAAATAATCTGTGCTAACCTTTCTTTACAGTAAGTGCTCAACAGTTACAACAGTACAGGCAGGTCTCATTCTATGTTCTGAAAAACACAGAAATCATGTATGAAACTCCCATTTTAAAACAACACATTTCCTAGTGGTTAGAGGCTTGACCTCATCCTGTTTAGTGTATGCCTGTACCAATGTTGTACATCCAGACCTGCAGAGAATATATGTACTGTTTACACATATAAAATGCAATAAAAATGTCAGAGTTTCACATCCATAGTTTTTGTTATGGTTCAGTTGTATAGGAATGTGGTATTCTTGCTACACAAACACTTAGGTCCCAGTCTGACACTTCTTACATAAAAGCAAGAATACCACAATCTCTGGGAGGCTTTCATCCTTTCTTTCAGAATTTCAGAATAACATATCAGTGATGCTAAAATGTGCTATGTCACCAATTCATTCACTTTTTAAAAATTGGCTTATTATGTAATTTCTCTTAAATACCAATTGTTTCTCATTTTTTCCCCATTAGATGTAGATCTACGTTTCTCACTTATTTTGGTAAGAAAAGCCACTACTGAAAGAACCTAAATGAGCTAGGTGACATATCCTGACATAATCAGTCCAAACATGTGGCTGTTGGAATGACAGGGACTTTCTGCTAACCTCATACAGATGATCTGTGCAGCCACAGATCGTCAGCACCAATCCACATTAAACCAAAAATTATCATGAAATTTTAAGTGGCATAAATTTTCAAGTTGAATTAAAGTGAAAATGCGCAAATTAAGTTGTGTAAAACAAGACCTGCCCGTATATGGAACATGAGGCAGCTTAAGAAAGTTGGGTAAAGTGTTCAAGTTATCACCATGCTGAAGAATGGTAACAATTTGAATAAAAACTTTACCGTCCTCTTTTTATGTCTTGTTGACCATGCATCTCGGTATAATCTCTGTAAATAAACCAACTTGAAGCACAATTTTTTCATGTATGTTTATTTCTATTCTCTAAATGTTTCAGGCAACTATGTGCCCATCATCAGGAGAACTGAATCAATGTGACACCTGGTATACGCCACTCTGATGCGATTCCTCTACAACTGAGATTTAACTGGCCACTTTTCCATGCCAGTTTGATTAGATGTGATGTCAGCTCCTTTGAATCTGCATCTTGATTTCGAGTGTGGAAAACTGGGTTCAGATGCAGATTCAAAGGAGCTGTCACACATCTAATCAAACTAGCATGGAAAAGTGTCCAGTTAAATCTCAGTGGTAGAGGAATTGCATCAGAGTGACATATACCAGGTGTCACATTGATACAATCAATTCTCCTGATGATGGGCACACAGTTGCCCGAAACATGTAGAGAATAGAAATAAACATACATGAAAAAATTGTGCATCAAGTTGGTTTATTTACAAAGATTTACTGTCCTATTCAAATTTAATAACTGCATTTTCAAATGCTATTACCTAAACTATACCAGCAACAACATTAAATGGAATTATGTCTGGTTTGGTTGACAGGATGCATAAATTGGTCCCGCTTTGGATTTGGCAATGTCTGTGGCTTTCTTTGCTGCATCTTTCAAAGTATCCTTTGCTGAACTTGTATGATTTGCAACCTCATCAGAAGTTCCATGAGGTACAGATGTGTGAGGGAACATGCTAGTCAGGACATAGTTAAACCCTCCCACCATCTGTTGGCAGTTCTTGCGGAATCTTTCAAGACCAAATGCTTGGATGGCTCGTCCAAAACCAAACACTTGCGAATCAATCCAAGCTGATCGCTCAGCAACTGTCCAATTCATGTTTTCTTTGCTTACTTTGTAAATAACTTTCTCAACAATACTCTGAAAAAAGAAGTACAAATGATGAGTCATGGGCCAGGAGGTACTAGCATTCTGTATATTCAAAACAACTTTGTACAAAAAATACAAAGTTTTAAAAACAGAACTCAGAATTACCATAAAAGATCTTTATAAGCCTTGAAGATTCAGGGCTGTCAAAGTACTTAATCCATTAGCAACTGAAATTAATCTGAATTGTATATAAACCTTGTTTCTAAAGCACAATATACATGCCTATCCAGTATAAAAAAAATAAATAAATTACTACTGTTCTCAGATGCATACACAACACAGGAATACACTGTCAGCAGAATGTAGAACTTTTGAAAGATACAGATGGTACATAAAATAACCACTGGACCTTAAAAAGATTAATGTAGTCCACACTGGCATCATATATGCTAATGGTCTCAAAGAATATTTTGTTTGAATTATTTAACCATGCATGTACTCAAAGGAACCTACAATCTCAGAATGTTAAGAATGTTCAGTGTTGTTAACATTACAAGTAACAAAGTGAACATTTACATAAATCAAGGAAATATATTTCCTGAAATTCTTACACTTCCGTGAGTTAAAAAAAAACTTTTGGACAACATAATGATCCCTACACCTGACTACCCCTTCTTGCTATCAATATCACCCATCATTGTTGGGCCTTTCCTTCTATTGTCACATACACCATCATGGTAACCATGCAGTTTTCTGTCTAAGTTTACAATGCTTTATGGAACCAATGAATCTCTGGACACTACCCATGATAAAGAACATGATTTAAACAGGAGTTAATATATTGACAAGCATTGTGCATGCATGCGCACGCACACACACATGGTAACTGATTTGGAGGGGGGGGGAGGTGCCAGAATACATCATGTTACTGGAATACATAATTTTGTATTTTTAAAATCACTATGAATTCTCATTTAAAAGAAGGTGTTGACAATATTAAGTGTCCCCTATAATTCTTATAATAAAAGCCAACAAGATGCACTGTTTCTCAACTTTATTTTGATAAACAACTCTACATGTTTGTCTAGTAATGCTGACTGTCTGCTAGCGAGGTTGCTAGCAGACAGTCCACATAACAGTCAACATAACTAGACAAAAATGTGGAGTTGTTTATCAAAATAAAGTTGAGAAACAGTGCATCTTGTTGGCTTTTATTATAAGAATATATCACGATGCATGGTCCTCTGAATGTCAAATGTCCCCTATAATATTATAAAACGTACACACTAATTTTACTGTACTTTTTAAATGAAATGTAGAATGCTCAGGACAACAAAGTCAGCAGTCAGATAACCAACTATCACAAATTATTCAGTTGTTTGATAAGATATCAGTACATTCTATAAACTCTTAAGCTTCTTCTACTTCACAAGGTTATGGGAATGAGAGAAAAGTATCACTAATGTAGTAAGTACATCAAAAGAATGTGCTCTGTATTGAAATTGAATGGGAACGTAACTAATGGAAAGCACCAAACATTTGAATTTCAGTGCAAACTGTCATCATTGTTCAGTCCACTCAAATATAGGACTGGCAGGGCAGATCTGCCTATAACTACATGTATGCAGATGCTCAATCACATATTGTTCATCTGTACTTGTATTCCACATAATCCTCTGAATTTCAGGCCCAATATATGATTCATTTTGGTAAGGTAATTCTGATACCAGAACGAAAAATTCTGTATTCTGTGAAAACTATGAAAAGATATGTAGTCAAACACAACTTAATCACTGAGGTGTATTTAATGACTATGTGATGGAAACAACTACATGTTTCGGCCTGTGTTGGCCATCATCAGGTTGTCTAGGGAACTTAAGGGCTAGATATATGCATGTGTGCGTCATTAAATACACCTCAGTGATTAAGTTGTTTGACTACATACCTTTTCATAGTTTCACACACACAACGGGGATGACACACTTCCTAGATCTGTATTCTGTGCTTCTAAACAACTTACTATGTTTCTTAGGTGACTACACCCCATGACTAATATTTTTTGAAGAGCTCATTCCCCACCCCTGAGCCTCACCAACAATGGGGCACCCTACATTTAAAAAAAAGTGCCTGTTCGTGGGGGTTTTTTGTCAGCTATTTGCTTTTAATGGCATTTAAAATGGAGATGCACATATTGCTCAAACCTGAAGGTTTACACAAGGCCATGTTTCACATTTTAGTTGCTCAAATAAAAATGTTATATCCATGAACAAATTTCAAAATGTGGCCGGAAGATAGTGAAAAACTGCTAAATACTAATTTACATTACTATGTGGCTCCCACGCAGCACTTTGCAGTTTGCTTTCATGACCCAATTTCTATAGTTAAAGCACACAGCTTTGACACGGGACCAACATCACTTACAAATGACATGTGTTGCATACAGGTTATTCATGGGTGTTATTGTATAATAATCTGATATAAATAAATTGGAAGTGAAAAGTAAGTTTAAAATTGTGCCTGTGCTTCATTAAGAATCATGCCTTGATGACATACAGGAAAATAGAGGTTCTGCTCCATGCATTCTGAACCTCAGCACTACAAGATGAAATGCCAAATTCATCACACCCCACTCAGTTTATCCCCAGGTAAACAACTCCTGATCCCCACTGGATGTGAGGCTGGGTGGGCCCCAGAGCCTGTCTAGAAGATGTGATAAAGAGAAAAAATTACTACACTACAATTACTGAGCTAACCCAGCACCTGACATACGTAAATTCACAATATATACCATACTGCAACATATGCTGAACTAAATAAACTATTGCAAAGTAACTTATAAAGCTTATTCAAATTGTATTTACTTAACTCCATCTAAATCTTAAAGGAATACACTTACCATTACTCTAACATAACCAATATTCCTTGTATAAGTGATAAGGACTTTCTCCTTTGGATCTATGATGGATTCCTCCACAATTTTGACAGTGCGAGAACTAACAAAGCGCTCTCCCCACTTTGGTACCCTGTTAGTCTTCGTGAGCAGGCGCTTAGTAAATAGCTTGCTCCCTCTTATTTCTCGAAATACTGTATCCTCCGACAAAACATGATTGCTGAGGAAAAAGAAAGTCTTAAACTTCAACACAATGATACAGCACACCTTCTCATATGCATTCATAACAGAAAAAATAATGAAGCACTAATTCAGTCTACAAGGAACACGGTGGTCCTACAGTACTTCCAAGGTCACACACATTTTTGAGAAGCAGATGTGCAATTTTATGTTTATGGTTCCGTGCATCACTGATCTATATTAATAACTGTCCGAGATGCAACACAAAGCAGTCTATTTATTATTCTGCAAGTTCACTCTATATGTTTTGGGTGTCAACCACACCCATCATCAGGAGTGCACAAAACTGTACCTACAGCTTCCAGTATTGGTCATATTGCAAAGTATATAGGTATTTTACTAGAAAGGTATATAATACACTCGGTTACTCGTAACAGTGTCACAATAGAGCAGTATGACATATATTAGGCAATTTTATTGCCTAGTGAATATCATACTACTCTATTATGAGTAACATAGAGTATTATATACCTTTCTGGTAAAATACCTATATACTTTGCAGTATGACCAGTACTGGAGGCTGTAGTTACAGTTTTGTGTACTCATGATGGGTGTGGTTGGCACCCGAAACATGTAGAGTGAACTAGCAGAATAATAAATAGATCGCTCTGTGTTGCGTCTCGTCGGACAATTATTAATACAAATGTGCACTATTCTTCCTTTACACTCGTACAAATGTCTGTTCTCCATTAATCACTGAAAATAATCCATAGTTTCAAAACTTGAGATGGTGTACGTACCTGTGAGGGTTTGGATAACGCTTCCAGAAGCCTTGTGCAACTTGATCCCAACTAAAATGGAATACAGACGTACTTTCGTAATATTTAACCATTTCACAAACTAGTATTCAAAGCACCGATTTTTACAGATCGCTCTGAAACAAAGTGATAATTATTTCTAAAGAGCTACTAGGATACAAGTCGAACTGCTCGTTTATATTGGAATATAAACACCTTATTGTCAAAAACCAAAAAATGCCTTACAACCTTCAATGAGCATAGTAATGTAAACTTACTTCTGTGACCTGTCGGTTAATATTTAGCTTAGCACTCCAAAGGCCAAAACCCTCCCATTCATATCATGTGCAACATACTACTTTCTCATTACTACCCACATCCAGCCATTGTAATTTGCTGCCAGTTGGGCCATGCAGAAATAAGATGGCAATGACCAAAATTTCCCTAATAGTTCTCTCACCTGCCCAGATATTCAGTGACGAAGCTAACCAGAGACCTCATACTGCTCTTTGGTTTAGCATTGCTGCTGCATATAGAGGTTGTACGCACGCAGTACATCACAACAGTATGGTAGTACCCGAAAGTGCTCTTGTCTTATCGTTTAATATGTCTCTTGGACAAGATTGGCAAGCGGTTTGAAAAGATCCTACTAGTTAATCAAATTCCTTTTATTCTTTGGAAGAGTATTTTGACTTTAACTGGAAATGAGTGATGCTCTTTTTTGTTGTAAATCATAATTTGATTCTTGTAAAATGGTAAGCTGAATTAAACATCTATGATCTTTCCCTTATGTTTTAATGTATTAAGTCTTATTATTGTACATTATTTTTACTGACAAAAGTTCCACTTGAATCTTGTATATATACACATGTATATATTCTATGTTGCTGTATTCCTTTTATTGTTATTAATAATTACTATTCCCATAACTTGTAAAAGATTTACGGAGAAATTGAAAATGAACACCAGGATCCTAAGCGACGTAAGCGGGCAGGGTCTCCTGCAGCATTAGCAGTTTCGGTTCAGGCACCAACAAAGAACTCTGCAGCTAACTCGACTCGTGGAAAGCGTGACTAGGAACTTTGGCGAGAAGAGGCTAACAGGAGCGGCTTTCCTAGATGAGGCTCAGGCCTTCGATACTGCATGGGTTGATGGTCACCTCTACAAGTTAACAGTCCTTAATTTCTCCTCGTACCTAGTAAAAACATTTCTTCCTACCTTGATGAGTGAGCGTTCGAAGCGTCCTTCGAAGCAGCGACATTCAGTCACCGTAGCATGCGCGCTGGCGTGGCACGGCTGTACTAGTCTTCTCCCCCCCCCCAAAAAAAAACTGTTCAGTCAGCATGTCAAAGACATGCTTGCGACATCCTACCACGTCGAGTTGGTCCTCTACGCTAACGACGCGGCCATCGTAACCATGTACTGTAAGCCCACGCCGCTCGTCAGCTACCTGGAGTCATATTTCAATGACCTAAAGCGGTTGCTGAGAAAATTAAGGATTGCCCTCAACTTCTCGAAGGGAACCGCGATGATCTTAAAGATCGGCAGGAGATCCCCAAGCCGCGGTTAGTACAGCTCTTCGGGAAGCCAATCAATTGGGCTGACACAGCCCCTTATGTAGGCGTGACCCTTAATAAACGGCTGACCTGGTCGCCTCATATAGATCATGTCAAAAATAACGTGGCCCAGAGAATTGGAGTGTTTGGTCCTTTCCTTAGCACGAGGAATGGTCCCTCCGTCAGAAATGGAGTTCTGCTGTATAAGCAGCTCATAGTTCAGTGATGAACTGCGCGTATCCCATCTGGAGGTCCACCGCTCGAACCCATGTTAGGAAACTGCACGTGCTTCAATCCAGGTGTCTTTGCATTGATACCGATGCACGTTGGTGCTCTGGTAACAAGCAATTTCGCAAGAATTTGGGAGTTCCGATCTTCATCGACCACATCAAGAGCCCGTAGAAAGAGGTATGACTATGTTGTCCGGTTAGGGCGAACCTCTAACTTCGGCATTCGGCAGATACTTGCGCTGAACGAGGATTGGCCCAAGTCGCCTGAAACGCAAGCTAAGAGTAATTGAGGTTAGCAGGCAGTCGAGGCGGCCTGTAAAACGGTGGCCAAGTCGACACAAAGAATCATGACCGCGCTGTTCAGGTGGTGACTTTTCTGTTAATCTGACTGAGGGTTTAATGTGATTTTTCCTTAGTTTTAAGGCGAGAGCCAGGGTATAATGCAAAGACGGAGAAGTCCCGAACCCCAGATCACAGATTATCTAGTCAGCTACACAGAATAACGAGTATCAAATGTCGCATACCTACAGTTGTTCCTCCTGATTACATGTAGAGGTTATACATAAAATTGACGGAATGCACTAAGAATAAATAGCCCACCAATTTGGTTTAACTTACGAGATTATATAGAGATGTTCCGTCAACAGAACATAAAATCCAGTTGTCTATAATATACAGCGACACGTAGGGAATTTTAATCTGCGGTTGAGAGTACGGTGTAATGGACAATTGGTATTACTATCGATACTTCCCAATCGATTTTTTAACGTGCAGGATTTTGAATTTCGCCTGTTTGATTGTTTACAATAAGAGTGTAGTTTATTTGTTATATCTTACAAATATAGTAGCTTACTTGAGAAACAGAAATATATAAAACCAAAAGGATTAGAAGTGTATGCGAATACCATGTTGGAAGTCAAACCACCTGTCATAAGAACTAAAACTTTGGTAAACATCCTGCAACCTATAGTTGAGAAGGTTTGTATGATTTCCACTGTTCGTACAGAAGTGCTGGCGATGGTATATATTGCATATTGGAGTTACTAGTATTCTTACAGGATCTGATAAATTTGGTTTACTACGAAGGTAAAGGTAAAGTTGTGCCAGTGCACTCCATGAAGACATTGAGAGGGTTAGAGGTGAGTGGTCAACAGCACGCCCCGGCCACATTACCCTCGGGAGGTAACCTCGGTACTAACTGAATAGGAAGCTGGGTGGGCTCCAGACCCATCCTTGACGATTTGGAGAAGAGAAAACTCTCTTCCTCTAAACGGGAAGCACAGCCTGCATATAACATAAGCCAGTGCTCATCAGGTTTGCTTCTATTTCTTTAATACTTGTAACTGAAATCCTATCATTTTATTTAGCCTTATCCACCCGTGTGTATAGAATGCTTTGTATAAATAAGCGTATAAAAGTTAACATTGATGTAACTTTATAATTTTCTTGTGAGAGAATATGGCTTATTCCAAATCACATACACTTTACACCGTAGAATGTATTGGCCAGTAAAATAGCTGTAATTGACGGTCATTCATCTTATTTCGTTTAAAACGCAGTGGGATATTGCATCTTAAGACAATCAGCACATTTTATGTTAAAGATGGACATTGGTTAACTTTGTAATAGTGCAATTTTTGTATAAGAACTTGAGGCCTCTTACTGTATTTTTACCCAAAATTTTGTCACTTAGGAATAATTTGATTGTAAAATTTATTTCTAGTTTCCGACATAACAAAATGTAATGAACAAATGTGCTTTCAGCTTTCAACTGTCAACTTCAATAATGTTAATTTAGGTGTCATTATTCCATTGTGTTTATCAAAATTGTATCCATTGCAAGTCATGCTACTCTGTCCCTGTAACTGAAATAAACTTCAATAACATTCATGTAATACACACATAAGTGTTACACAAAATAAATGTACAGTCTCTGATACTTTGTCCTCCCCCCAGAAAGTGGCCACAGTTAGTGGAATTATCTTCACCTAGGAGAAGTTACCCATGGGATTATTCACTTTTAGGTTAATGACATACATGTTTATAACTAGCAAGCAATATATCAGTTTGTCATGTTTAGAGAAACAGTTTACCATGTGTAAAGTTGCTTGTACGTTATAAAGTACCATGTTCTTTTTACACATACTGAAAATTGTTGTTCCAGTTCATCACACTTTTGTACTTGGATGAGAAGTAATTGAATATTTTATTAATATTTCCAGAAAATGTAGAAAGTTCTGGAACAATGTGTCTTAGTGCAGTGGCAATGCTGGATGTTATATTTTGCCTGAGGTATATGAAGGAGACAGTACCTGAAATGAACAGTTGTTAAGTTGCCAGTAATCGTGAGTGTTGCCTGTGATCTCACACCATAGCTGTTTTTGGTGTTAGGCTTATCATGTTTTTACTGTATTTTTATGCCACCATCATGAATCCTCATACTGAATGTAAACTGTAAGGTGTGTTAGCTGTGGCTTGTGGGTAACACAGGCTTATCAGCATTTGTAAGAGTGCAAAACTTGCTAGCATTGTGATGATCTGCAGTAGTGTACCAATGACATACCTCTCAACATGGTAGTCTGAGACAGATAGTATAAAAATTTGTTGTTGTCCAAGACCTAATATCAAGTGGCAATGGCAGTTGTTGACTCACTGTACATAAGAGTTTGGGAGGTGGATGTCGTCCTATCGTCAAGCAGTAGGTTGTCACTACCCAAACAGTCTGTGTTCCTTGTTGCTTTTTTAGATAATTGACAGTGGATTGGATTATGCCTGATACCTTGGTGTGGACCTATTTGTGTTTCAGCAAGAATCATCCATAGTTTGTCATGGGAAATTAAAAAAATAATGTTGATGTACTTGGTGATAAATCAATATGAGTATTCCCTATTTTGTTACATTGGTCATATGCATCCTAAGTTGACTTATTGCATAATTTAAGAATTCTGTCGGGTTTGGGCATCCAGGATCCAGTCAACTGTCATGTCCCCAGTAGGTTAATGAATAGGTCTTGCAACACATGGACTTGTTAACTGAAAAGTGTGGAACCTGTTGTCCCATTTCAATGGTCTGTTTCCTGCTTGTTGGTTTTTTTTGTGAAATGTATTTAAGAAGGCATTTGTTGGTTAGCCATATATATTTCTGTAATCTTGTTTTTCAACTTTTACAGTATGTTACCTATATTTAACTGGTGTCATTGCAATTTTCTTGATGTGATCTGTCTGTACCCAAAGTGTAATCTGACATACTTCATTAGAACAGAATTCTGCATTTATCAGACCTGTTGTATAAGCTTCACAGTCTAGCTTCTGTAAGTAAGTGTGTCCCTTGTCATTTGTCTCATGTCTATTCACATATTTGATATACATTTGCTTCATTTCATATTATTCTGTTAGTGTTGTTGATAAGAGATGTCACATCCGAGGTATTTAAAATTAGTATCACAGTGCAACAAGAAATGAAGATTCAAGTCTTCTGGAATGTTTTGCTGTTTTGACTGGTCCACGGCATAGTACCTCAGAAAACCAGAATCCTCAGCAACACTGTTGTGAGAACTTTATATCTCACACCAAAACAACACATGTTTCACTGTGTGCAAATAAGTTGTGAATTGTTATTGCCTGGGAATTTTCTTCATATTTATTGGGTATTTTGGCTTTTGTTTTCTGTTAATCACTAAGTCACTGCTAAACATTCATATTCTAGCATGTATGACCATTGATGCTTGCATGCTTACACATCCCATCACCAGTGAGGTTGTTTTGCAATTGTCATGTTTACTATTTCACAAGTGTTACTGTTAATAATTCAGTTTTATGCATGATTAGTCTGAATCCACAAAGTGTGGCTTCTCTACAGGAATTTTGTATGCGATAAATTTCTAAGGCATCTAATATTTCCACATTTTGATGGAGGAATCTTGTACTGTGATAATTTTTTTATTATTGTGATGAGGCCTTCTTTACTTTAAGTGGCTCTTTGAGGGTTACAATTGGACATCAAAATTACTGCAGTATGCAGTCCTTGACATCAAGATAAATTTTTTTTATGTGTACAAAGAGGCTCAGGGCATATGTAGAACATGAAGGTAGATGGACACATTGAGGTATTTCGGTAAAACAGTGTAACTTAGAATTAATTCTGGTAGGTGAAAGCAATCTCTTAGCACAGGCTTGGTCAGTTTATATAGGACTATCAGTACTACAGTATGCAGTCTGCAGGTCAACTGGAATCTCAGAACTTTAATATTAGGCCACATAATTCCTTTTTTACTGCTTCTGATTTGCCTGTCTTTAGAAATTTAGCACCTACAATTTCTTTTCCTTTTGTAGGTTGTGGAACTGGATTCATTCAGACCAGCTGGAAATTTGTACAGTGAATCAGAAGCAAAACATGTATGTTGTATCATGGAAAGGTTATGTACAAGTTTGTTACGGCTGCCAGACTTTGAAGGTTCAGAATATGAAGAATTGAATATACAGCTAAAAGTAGCATTAGATGACTTCAATGCCATGTATGGTCTTGTACAGGTAGTGTGAAAATCAAGACATTTTGCTAACATAGAGTTCATTATGCAAAATTCAATTTGTTTTGAAGGCAGATAAGCTATCCACAGCTTCTGTCATTGTCAGTCATCACTGTCACCTGCTTTCTGTCCCCTGTGCAGCAGTTGTTTATTTGTATATATGTATCAAAAGAGAGTGTCATCCTATGATCTCCAATCAGGAGAATGGCATGTTGTGATGCAAGTTGATGATCCTGTGGATCTGTAAATCTGAGAAGTGGTTTGATTGATTTAAATTTTATTTATTTTGTGAACTCTAAATTCCATGAGGAGTAATTCTACACCAACTCCCAGAAAGCTGGCTATATAATAGCTGGTACAACTAGCTGCATCTATTGTATTTGTTATATTATGTGTAAAGCATTTTGTGTCATTTGTCATGGTTGCACCCCCCAGAAAAACAATTAGGTTTTATTTAATTGAGATTTGAAGTCTGATATTTTTAACTGTGAACATGTGCTGCATATGTGTCACAGGCCTATTCTTTATATTTTTAGTTCATACACATTGTGTCATGTTATCAATTTAATATCAGATGTGACCTTAATTCAAATAATTAGAAGGCAGAGGATAACTTAGTTTGATGTGTGGATATTTCCTTTGTGATAGAGAAGAATGATTGATTACCACACACCCTCCCTACATGGATTAATCATGTCACAGAATACCTGAGGAAATGCAACTGAATTTAATTAGAAATTTTACTTTTTATGATTTGCGTGTTAAGAATTTTCTTTAGCTTGGCTGCAACTGTAAGATTCAGGGTTTGTGGGTTCATGTCTTAGAGTCTTATTATCTAACTCCAAAGAGTATTTGTTTGTGAACTGAAAATGTGTTTTTTGGGGTGTTTAGAAACTGCAAAATTTTGTACTTAATTTGTTATTTATGTCAGACCCATATGTCAAAGCTTGTGAAATAGCTGCGCTAAGATAATGAAAATTGTAATGTGAGCTAAGAAGAGAACAGTTTTTTTAATTCTGTTTTTCCACAGTGACATGTGCTTTCATTATGTTTGTCTCAGGTGGAAAACAGGACTGTTGTTACACCCACACAGTTACAGGAGGTTGGCAGGAACCTTCTTGAGTCGTTGTACAAAATTCTGCATTTTGAAGATTGCATGATGCATGGAAAGATTCAGGAATCCGTATCAAAATGTCAACATGCTCTCTCTGATATACAAAAAGCCAAAGGGGAAATCATAACTGAATTCAAGGTAGGTGTATAATTCATAAACATTAGCTACTTTGTGGTGAATAAAAATCTTGGGTTGAGCTCAACTGACAATACTTACGGCAGTACCATGATTGCAGAAGCCACATCAGCTTAAGAGAGATTCAGGCATGAGTATATGCAGTGAAATTCAATGGTTAGGAAGATGTAGTGGTTATATTGTCCTGGAATGGTTGAGGCAAACCATGACAACTTTTAGGTGTATTGCTGAGCCAACCTGCTCAGCAGGATACACTTACAGTGCAACCAGAATCTTCTGGTGTCTGTGTATACTGAACTACTGGTGTGGAGCCATGTTATGACATCAGCATTTTTTTTTTCATGTGGCTTGAAGCGTAGATGAGAGATGCATAATCACCATGACACTCCAGTGCGTGTGTCACTGTTTGTCTAGTGCTTCCAGATATGTTCTGTGTTGGCATTTCGAACCTATGCCTGATAAAATAATGGCATAAAATGCGTTTTTTAATTGGGAGCATCCATTCTGTTAACCTCAATGACTGAGTCGTCATGACAGTGAACAGTCAGCACATGAAATTACACATGAACTGTGGTTTGTGTTTGTGTGAGGGTGGGTGTTGGTCTTCTTACATTCCCACAATTTTGTCATATGTTGAGGTTAAAGTTTCAATCTGTGAGTAAAAAAATCTACATGTATCTCTGATCAAGGATCAGACCCAGACTTTTTTGAATAAAAGTTTATTTTTTTATCCTGGGACCAGCAGGTCCCCTACTCTAGTGAACAGTATATGATCATGCATGATTTTTGCATTATTTAGCTCTGTAGGCTGTGGAGCCATGACTGGTGTAATGGTTGCAAGGATAATAAGTTAAGGGATTTTAGAAAGCTGTCATAGCCTTTTGGGACCCCTCAGGACATCGGTTTCCAAATTGAGAAGAAAGGACAGCATACATATGCAAGAATGCTAAGCATGTGATTTACATTTGGTATTATGAGCTCACAGATTTTGGTCATAATTCCCAGGCTGTTGACGTAAAATTCCTGGAATTCTTGGCAAAATACTGAGTACTTGTGATGTAAGATTTATGGAGCCAGAATAGCTTAGTCAATAAGTGAGTGGGCTACTGGCTGGGTGACCAAAGAATTGTTGTTTGATTCCTGGTTGTGGCAATTGATTTTTCACTTCTTCAAAACATGCAGATCACCTCTAGAGCCCTTGTAGCCTTCTGTTCAAATGGTTAGTGGCGACTGATTCCCCAGGGCAAAGCAGACCACTCATTTCCTTTTAGTACCAAGGTTAAGAATACATGAAGCTATAGCATCACTTCCCACGTGCCTTCGTGGTATAGTTCTTAATTAAACACAGGGACAATTTTATCTTGCCTTTTCATGCTTAAAAATAGAGAAATTTCTGTAATCTGCTGTTGGTTAGATTTGTCTCTTTGCTTTTTACTTTTCAGGTAATCACGTGTAAATTGACCCATAAATATGAATGTCTGAGCCTTAGAAACATACATAAAAAACCTGGAAGTGATTTAGATGGTAGCATACTGACCACCCTGCATTCATGGTGGTGCAGTTGAAAGTGTGGAGGAAGCCATTGGGCTTTATTGATAATACTGTTGCCTACTTTAAAGTGATATTAAACATTTTTGCAGAATTTTGTGGAAGAAATATTGTACTGTAGGGAGTCACTGAATGCCTATGCCTTCAATCTAGTTAACCAGAAACACAGGAATTTAATCTTGCTGTGTGGAAGCCAGATCCAAAAATGCATTCCTCTAATGTTCAAAATATATGAGATGGGTGGATGGACTGATGCAGTCACTTCCAAGGTAAGGCTTTTAATGTAATGTTCTACTTTTCACCATCCCAGTCTTCTGGTGTTTGGTGTTGAGTAGTTCAGTGTAAGGGAACAAGCTTTCTGGGGAAGCTGCTACCTGCATCATCAGAGTAGAATTACATTCTGAAGATGGAGTTAGCACATTCCAATCATATGTTGGTACTACCTGTTTAACTTTGTTGGTGTCACACTGCAGATAAAACCTCAGATCTAAAAAATTCTTCACTTTGAAATTTATTATGAGAATGATAATTATATTAAAATGTATGGTTGCTTAGGACAGGAGTTAGGTAGATACCAGGGCCCAAAAATCCACATTTTTAAAAGACTGCTATTTGGCTGTCAAAAGCAGGGATATTGCACTTGGTGTAGCCTCTATGCTGGATGTTCTGGGATTTGATTTCTCATAGTGGTAAAAGACTTTTCTCTGAAATATCCAGTCTCCTATTGAATGGTTACCAGGGTTGTTTCCCCAAGATGTAAAGTTGTCCACTCACATATTTCAAGAACCAAGTGTTAAGAATAAGTTGCACTGTACTCCCTCACATGCCTTTATGGCATGCACAGTGATGGCTTTGTGTACAATTTTTGTATAAATGCATAATAGAGAAAGGTGGACAAATGGTATTATCATGTGCATGTGTCTCATCTATGATAATATTTCAACATCTGAACAGATTTTCATGTCACTGCGTATGAATATTATGCTGCTCTGGTTCACCCAACATTCGTACCTTTGAATTTTTTGCCAACGCCAAGTGCCTGATTCTTCTATGATGTGAGCAATTGTAGTTCCACTTAATGTGTAATGTGGTGTTCTGAAATTTTGTGTGGTAGTTGGTCTTAAAGATGTTGAATGTTTATTACAGTAATTCTGTGCACACTGAAATGACGTGATGTTTATGCATTCATCCTTGTTTCACGCTGTTATGTTTTCTGTATCAGTAGTGGCACACAGTTCTGTTACACAGTCACATACAACCTTCTTAGTACATTCTTACCTTTTCATATTGGTTATATGTTCTGGCAGAATACTGCCATCCTCAGTCCCAACTATTGCATACATGTGTGTGAATTACATACATGTATTCTTGTCACTTCACCCCATGGAGCAGAGTCCTTGAAAATCTAATAATTCCTGAGTTACTAAACATATTCCCCACATTTAGTGGAATTTGAAGTTTCATTGCCATGTTCACAAGAGCCTGCAATTTCTCCCTACCCTCAGCCAGATCAGTTCAATCTACATTCCTATTCTCTTTCTTGATTCATTTTAATATTATCCTCCCATCTATGCCTAGCTCTTCCAAGTTGTCTCATTCCATCAGGGTTCTCAGTCAAATCTTGTCTAAGCCTCTCCTCTTGCCATATATGCCACACGCCCCCACCTATCTAATTATTTATCATTGTAACAATGAATGGTATGTCATGACTTTGCAAGTGGACATGTCTGCCTCCAGATATGGGATGAAGCTGAAAATACTGTATATTGAATAAGCAGTCACAGACAGCTGTAGAAGGATGGTTCTCCAGCTTGGGGTTGGGCAAAGGTCTAACAACTCCAGCTGTAAAAAATTAGCATGTTATGAATTGTTCAATCAAGCCTCAGACTTCTTTTCATGTAAACACAATCTTACATGTCTCTTATCAAATTAATGAAATCAGTAAAAGTGTATTGTAAGTTTTTTATTACCCTAGGCTAGAGTTTCAGGGCATTCTTCTTGTTTCCTCTTTACATTTTCAAAAAATAAGTATATGTGCTTCAACAGCACAAAAGGTTACATGTACTGATAACACTATATTTTGGGTGTTGGCACTGTGTAATGATCAGATGTACCAATGTTTCAAAGGAACTTGAGCTTCAGGGAATCAGACTGGTTCAAGTGGATGCTGAAGTGACATGGTGGAAGGGAATGTGTTTGTTATACAGGATGGTTTGAGAGAATTTGTCCAATCACAGATACAGAATGTGGGAAAAGGAGATAGGATTGTCCTAAACCAGTGTAGGTTGAGAATCCCAAAAACTGCCTTGACCATTTGGAGATGTGACAGTAATGTGACTTCTGGTAGGGATAGCAATCAGTGACATACTTTATTCTTATGGTCATTTCTGGGATTCTTGACTTCTATTGGCTTGGGACAAACCTCTCCATTCTTCCTGCATTCTGTAGCTGTGATAGACCAATTCCTTCAAACCAACCCATATAACTGACACATTTGCTGGCATTACATCACTTCAGCATCCATTTGAAGCAATTTAGTAACCCTGAAGATGGAGGCAGTGTTCTCCACAGATGGTGTTGGTGGTGTTAAGAATTTTAACGCATGTTATGTCTGTGGTCTGAGTTCATGGCCCTTTTTTATGGGTTTAATTTTGTGGAGTGTTCTGGGCTTTTTCTATAGCTATTTTTCTGTTAATGCCCATGGACTTGATCAATCCTCAGGTGCATATCTTAAGTTGAGTATTTCTATTGTGCATGACTGAGAATAGCTTGACCCAATGGGCCCACAAGGTGAGGTGGTTCTTTGCCTGAAGACAGAACCAGAGATGGTTTCCAAAATGTCATGTTTTTTTTAAATTTCAATGATGGACAAAGTCCAAAATTGTCAGTTCCTCAGAAACTTCAGAATATTTAATGATTATAAATTGCTACAACCCAAGATACCTACAATTTGAGCAACAGCAGTAGGCATGCAACTTGAAAAGCTACCACTTTTGTTGTTATTACATTACTTAAGAATGTGATAACTAAAGATCTGGTCCTGTGTCAACAGTGTGCTATAGAGGTTGGAAGAAATACGAGTACATATTGAATTAGATCATACTACAGTAAGCATTAATATTCTGAAACATGCATTTGTGTTGATATGCATTAAATTCAGAATTAAAAATTATGTAATTATAGTATCATTTTATATTGGTTTATTATAGACAACAACACACACACATGCACGCATGCACACACACACAAACTGGGAAACTGAAGGTTAGAAGTCAAATAATAATAGTGTATAAAGAAGTCCCAGGGATTGATACCTGGCAGGGATAGCAGATTTCTCTTCCCCTAAGTGTCCAAACTGTCTCTGGGACTCACCCAGCATCTCTGATGCAGAATGGGGGTTTTTCCTAGGTTTAAATTGGCCAGAGTGTGAAGCTGACCACTTCCCCACCATTTTTTGCCAAGGTTAAGAATCAGAACAGCTTTATCTCCTCCTGCTGTAGACTTTAATGGCATGGACAAGGGCAACTTGATTCAGGCCATCTGGGATACGATGCAGTGTTGCTGGGTGAATGGTTTCCAAATTTTTGGAAGGATCATGGTGCCTTTACCATTACCTTTGAATATGAAGCTCCACAATCCTTCAAAATGTCAGGAACTGCTCATCCAGTGACACAGTGTCTTATCCTGGAAGACTGGGATCCTGTGCAATAATTCTGTGATAACCTCAAATCTCACAGGTACAAATTTACCTTTACTTTTTGGTGTCTGTCTTACAAACACTGAATGTATTGGTTGTGAATGTTGCTTATATCACTGGGGCTGACTGTGATAATATTGTGTGCATATTTGTAATAAATACAAAGTTTCTTGGACTAGGTCCAGATAAAAATATGGAATGGAAGACACCTATAGTTTTAATAATACCAAAACTTAGCAGAACTTGTTATGTAATTAGAACCATGTAATATCTCAGTGATGTATCCACACTTAAAATGTTATACTATGCTTATTTTCATTCCGTAATGGGGTATGATATCATATTCTGGGGAAATTCACCAGTGAATAGGAAAGTATTTCAATTACAAAAGAAAATTATAAGAATCATGAGAGGATCCACATCTAGAACTTCACATATACCCTTATTCAGAACATTAGAAATATTAGCCATGCCATCTGAATATGTGCTGTCTTTAGTGAGTTTATTCGTAGATACCTTGGAATATTGTACCTTTAATATTTCAATTCGTGAAATAAACACAAGAAGAAGAGTACAGCTGTACATTAGCTAATCTTACATGTTGTCAGAGGGGTGTGTATTATACATGCATAAAGACATTTATTACATTACCTATATATACTGCAAAACAAGTTACAAACAATAAGTACTTTATATTAGGTTTAAAAAAATTTGTGCTTGTTAAATCCCTCTACACAAATGATGCATATTTTAACTTATGTTCATAAAGTGAGGATTGATGTTGTTATGTAAGAATCTTAAATTTTTTATATTCAATTTATTAATCTTTAATATATATTATTAATTTTATTAATTATTATAATATTTCATTTGCTGTGTACATAATCGCAATTTTGAATTGCTGTAGTATTGACAAATTGATTGTATATTTGACCATGAAATTATGACAGATTATTTATTCTATATCATAACATCTTATCCTCTATTTTATTGTATATTTCATCTATTATCTATTTTATTAACTATTATAAAGTTAATATGAACATAATTGTGATTTGAAATTGCCCATCTGATTACCCAATGATGCTCTGTCATATCCTCAAAGTATGTTTACAGCCACCTATAAATTTCTTACTTCTCCAGGAGTCAGGATCCTACTTGTTCTCACGAATGCAGTGCTGTTTGTCTGAGCTGATGCATGTGATTAGTGCTGAACAGAAGGAAGAAAGTGATGATGGTCATTTTGTGCATCAGATGGACCTGGTTTTGGAAATTCTTACATCTGTAAAAGTCAAAGAAGAGTTTAATGAGATTATGCCACAAGTGAAACATGTTTCGGATGAACTTCTTTGTCAGGCTATGGCTATAGCTCAAGTGTCAATTGCTGATGATTCTTCCAACATCACTGCAAGCTGTTACAAAGTAAGAAATTTTGTACATTTTGTTACAAATAAGACAAGATAACAGTCAGTTGCTTATACTGCAGAATGTACAGAAAATTCCACTGTTCCTCAGCATGGCAGCTGTTGCAAGAACTTTGCTATACAAAAACCTGCATATGCCAAGAATTTAGAGTCTGTCTGATGCATTTTATTGTACCTTCCTTCAAATAAATAGTTCAAAGTGCTGACCTCCAGTCTTAAGCAGACTTTGTGCCTTCTGAAAATATTTGTCAACGAATGTTAGAGCTTTTATCTTGAAATATTGGCAATTGCTATTCAAAAACTGTCTTTCAGTTCTTGCAAAGAATGAGGATCAGTCACATAAAATCTTTGTTTCTGTGTCCCCATGAAAAATAATTGCATAGATTTAAATATGGACATTTAGAAAGTGACTGTGAGTTACTTATATAATTCGAAATTATAGGCCCTATGATTTAGTAGACACTGCACACCAAACTGAATTTTAAGGTTATAAACAGGAACTTCACGAACTGCATGGTAATTATCTAGAACATCAGTGTGTGCTATTCTGGCTGTGTACCTTCCCACTTACTGTACATAGTACCTCATTTGAAAAAAACATGAGTTCTGGATCAAGAAATTCACTGACTGCTGATTCTTGAAACCACCTGCAATACTAGCTTCTTGCTTCTCTCAGTAGAGAAAAGAGTTTTTATATGACTCTAATTTTATGTGGGCATAGTTCCAGAAGTCTTGTTCTATGAGTTGAGGATTTTGAATCCCTACTTTTAACAGCCAGTAAGTCCAAAAATTATCTGAGGCTTGCTTCAATTCAAGTGCCAATATTGGTCAGATTCTCTGTAGTTAAAAAAGTAACATTTTGTGTTTTCTTTTGTCCAGTACTAAATGTGTTCTGTGAGACTTTTCTACCCATCTGCATATTGTTCTTTTATGTGGCTCTTTGACACATGGATTTTTTACAAAACTTTGTGTGACTTCTTTTGCTGTGTGGAAGTATTTCAAATAACATTCTTTGTTAAACAGAAAAAGTTGTCACATGCAGTGACCACTTGTTCTGTATGAGACTGAACACATGACTGGATGACGCCCTTATATTGTAGCACTGATAATTTTGCCTTTGACATCACAATATATGTTATCTTTATTAGTGTTTGTGGTTCAAAACAAAAATCTTTTCCTGACAAACAATGAAAATCACAATTTAGACACTAGACAAAGAAATAATATATACATTCCTGAAGCAAACTTAACCATTTACCAAAAAGGAGCTTATTATTCAGGGATACAATTTTTTAATAATAAACCCTTAGAGATTAAGAATGTTGCTGGTAACCAAAAAAAATTTTAAATTGCTCTGAAAAAATTTTTACACACTTACCCATTTTACACAATTGAAGAGTACCTTAGTCAATCATGAATTAAGAACTGTATCACAAGATATTAATATAGTGGTATTTTGTTTTAAGGTTTCTGTCTATGTGCATTATGTAAGTACTTTTAAATTTTTTTAAGTTATGTCTAGTTACATTATGTATTTCATTGACTGTATATTCTGTACTGATTTCATTTCCTTTTATAAACTTGATTTATTATTTATGTATCATAATCACAAATTACTACCATATGTATCTTACTGTCAAGACTCATTTTGTGCTATGCCTGTTGTTATCTAATGACAAGTTCTATATCCACTCTGATGGATCTCTGGAATACTAAATAAATAAAATAAAATAAAATTCTTACCTGGGCTAAGTAAGGTTACATTTCACTAGGCTCAGGAGTGCAAGACCAGTTCTGGAGTGTGTCTTGGCAAACAAATGTAATCATTTTACAGGGGTTTTAAAGCGATCATAACTGCTGAATTTGGAGTCCACGATTCTTAATACATGCATGAATCAGAAAGTATCTACTATGTATTTTTTTAAAATTAATGCATTTAGCAACCTGTGACTTGTGGCACTTTTAATTACCATGTAATCTTTATCAGGGGTGCCAACAAATATAAGTTAAGTGCTATTGATGGAAAAATTATCCATTTATCTAATAGAAAACACTGAGTAGATATGATTACAGGTGAAACAGATATAACACTGTTATTTCTGTACCACAGTCTAGGTCATGGTCGCTGCCACATTTATAAATCTTGTATATACTATAAAATTACACAATAATTTAAGCCTTTAAGTATACTTGTAGCTTGCAAATCAGCCTACTGTTGTGGCCCTTTGCTGTAAAAAGACTGGACACCCATATATTAGATGGTTTGTATTTGTGAAATAAATTAGTAATAGTAATAATGATAATACATTTTTCAGGTGTTACATGTTCTGGAAAATATCAAGAAAGAATCAAGTTTGAGCACAGTTAACATCCCACAGTGTCAGTTGTATTGCTATTCTCTTGCTAATGCCTTGGAATCTCTAGAGCAACAGATCAACAGCACATTGCTTAGATTAGTACTTGAGGTAGGTTTAATTCTTTTTCTGCTTCAGATATTGTCATCTGGTTGAGTGGTGGTCGAGACTTCAGTTAACACTCTAATGATTTCATATTATCTGCTGACTGTGTCAGACTATATCACTGTTTACACTGACAGATTGTTTATATACAGTTCATGTGACAGTGCATACATATATGAAAATGAGGTTTTCTCCTACCTGTTTCTTAGAGTTGATATTGTTTGTGTACCACGCTTTATGCCATTCTTATCTTCATTCAGCGGCAACTTGGAGAATGTTGTATATGTGTGTGAGTGGATTGCTTATGTGCCTTGCTTAATTTTAGTGGTTGTGCTGCAGACCATCTGGTCACCATCAAGTCTGTGTGCCATGTGCCACACCTTGAAACAGATGGCCCAATGGGGCTATTGATGCAGTGTCCAAGAAAGTGGCTTGGCATACAGGCTCAAAGTCTGAACGAACTCCAGGCAATCATATTTGCTCCTTTAACCTTCCTGTTTTCGACGTGTAAGCCGCACAACAAATTGTGAGTGTTGAGCCCAGCCATACAAGTATGGCAGTCCTTAAGCTCTGGCAGAAGGGTGGGGTTGCAATTACAGCACTGTTGATTAGTCAAGATGTATGTTAAACAGAGAACTGGCAGCATTTTGTATATACTGTAAGGAAATTCTTGTCATTGTGCTTACATATTCTGGTCAGCTACCCATTTTATAATGAAGAATTTCACATGTACCAGCTTATGTGGCCTCCTACATTTCTCTGGGCTGCTAGGATATGTTAGATCACCTTTGGTTATTTTGCATTATTGAATGTTAGGTTATAAATGTGGTCAGGTAGGTAATGCATGATGTAAGTACTTCAGGTTTAGAATAGCAGCTCATTCTGTGATTTAACTGTGGGAAAAGCATCATTGTATGAAAGAACTAGTTATGGTATGGAATAACTTGTTAAAGTGTGGAATTTGTCCTAATTGTAAGGCGTGACTAGTTTTGTGTTATTCTATACTTTAACTCAGGTGGGCCTCTAACTGGTTATTAAACTAAAACTAAAACTCCGTGGCCTTAGTCCGCATGCAAACTATACCGACAGAGCGGCCGCCGCCGGTCGGTGAAGTTAGTGCCAACTTTTGCGCATAGAGGGGTGTCACGTGGTCAGCGCAACGGGTCCCCACAGCCGTTAATCTCTGTTTTCTAGACCTGGAGCCGCTACTTTTTTCATTCAAGTAGCTCCTC